>OCZU010000426.1_pt1 | contig 29533 bp, 30 predicted proteins | sample 1539001 | NCBI WGS metagenome assembly OCZU01 (sample SAMEA3539306, study PRJEB22396) | soil metagenome | biome: tundra; feature: field; material: soil | place: USA | collected 2010-05 | depth 0.15 m | reverse complement strand
GCATTCTCCCGATGAACGAGTCACCCCGGACCTGGCGCGGCAGGTCTGTCAGCGGGAAGGTGTGAAGGCGGTTTTGAATGGTTCCATCTCCGCCGTTGGAACCCAGTACGTGGTTGGAGTGGAAGCGGTGAATTGCCTGACGGGGGACGACCTGGCCCGCGAGCAGATCCCTGTTGACAAGAAAGAGCAGGTTCTGAGCGCCGTAGGCAAGGTCGCTTCGAATCTAAGGAGCAAGCTGGGCGAGTCGCTGGCTTCGCTGCAGAAGTTCGATGCGCCGGTGGAAGAGGCAACCACTTCATCGCTCGAGGCTCTCAAGGCTTTTAGCCTGGGTGAAGCAGAGAGAGACAAAGGCACCGAGCAGACCGCGATTCCTTTCTACAAGCACGCACTTGAGCTGGATCCGAATTTCGCGGTGGCATACGCGCGGCTGGGCCAGTCTTACGCCAACATCGGCGAGAGTGCGCTGTCCATAGAAAATACCCAGAAGGCATTTGAGCGGCGGGACCGCTGCAGCGAACTGGAAAAGCTGTACATCGAGACCCACTATTACGACATTGTGAGTGGGGAAATGGACAAGGGGCTTGAAGCGTACGAACTATGGCAGCGAACCTACCCGCGCGACAGCATTCCGACTAACAATCTCGCGGTCGGCTATGAAAGCATCGGGAAGTGGGAGCGGGCCCTGACAAAGGCGCAGGAAACCATGCGGCTGGACCCCAATTCGTCCTTTAGCCACAATGCACTCAGCATGGCTTATCTCGGGCTCAACCGTCTCGCCGAAAGCAAAGTGATTCGCCAGGAAGAGGTGCAGAAGAAGGTTGACGCCGCCAGCGACCATTCCGATCTTTATATATTCGCATTCCTTGATGGAAATGCGGCCGGAATGCAGCACGAGGTCGAGTGGGCCAAAGGCCGCCAGGACGAGTATGTGGTAGTGGAGGCCGCTGCCGGAGTAGCCGCATCGTCAGGCAAGATGGGAGAGGCCCGGGCTTCCTATCAGCAGGCGGTCGATCTTGCACGCCGGGAAAAGCTCGAGGAGAGTGCGGCAACAACCCTGGCGCGGGAAGCCATCGATGAGGCGGAAGTGGGGAATTCTAAGGCTGCTCGGGATGACGCCTCGAAAGCGCTTTCTCGTTCCCGTGCTCGCATCGCTCTATTGGTTGCGGGCCGGGCCCTGTCACTCGCAGGCGAGGCAAAAGAAGCGGAGGCTATCGCCCAGGAACTCGTCCGGGAATATCCAGTCGATACATTGATCAACGCGGTCCATGTACCGCTGATTCGTGCTGGAGTTGCTTTGAACCAGGGAAATCCCGCGAAAGCAATTGAACTCCTGCAACCCGCCGCTCCCTACGAGTTTGGCCTGGTCGCCGGCGGCCGGCCCAACTACCTGCGCGGTCTGGCTTATCTCAAGCTGCGCCAGGGGAAGGAGGCCGCGGCAGAGTTCCAAAAAATCCTTGATCATCGCGGCATTTGTGCGTTATCGCTTCCAACCTGTACGCTAACCCACCTGCAACTCGGCCGAGCGCGGGCAGAGGCTGGCGACGCAGGCGGAGCTCGTACTGCCTACCAGGATTTCTTCGCTCTCTGGAAAGACGCCGATCCCGATATTCCCGTCCTGAAGGAAGCCAAGACTGAATACGCGAAGCTGCAGTAATTCCGGCGTCACTCGGGAACGCCCGGGTTTAGTGCCTCGCCTATAATGAAGCGCGAGGCGGTGCCGACATCCGGCCAGCCTTACCTTTTCACATGATTAACCCTGAGTTTAAGGAATTTTCTCGTCTGGCACGTTCATCGACGCTGGTGCCGGTGGTGAAATCGGTGAGCGCCGATCTGCTCACACCGGTTTCGGCATTCCTGGCGATCGCGGAAAAAGAGCCGCATGCGTTTCTGTTGGAGTCGGTCGAGCGCGGCGAGCAGATTGGCCGCTACACATTCCTTGGCGCGCGGCCTTACATGCGCGTGCGGGCACAGGGTTCGGCAATCGAGATTGAACGTGGACGAAAGCGCGAGCGACATGAAGGGAATGTCTTTGAGTTCGTGAAGCTTTTGCTGAGCGCACATCAGCCGGCCGCCATGCCTGGGCTTCCGCCGTTCACCGCCGGAGCCGTTGGCTATTTTTCCTACGACGTGGTGCGGCAACTGGAAAACATTGGCGAGCGGGCGAAGGATGACCTGTCCCTGCCGGATTGCGAACTGATGTTCTTCGACCGGCTGCTGGCCTTTGATCACTTGCGCCACCAGATTCACATTGTGGCTGCGGCAGACGTTTCGCGGGAAAGTCCCAGACGCGCGTATGACCGGGCGGTGCGAGATATTGCCGCTCTTGAACGGAAGCTGGCCGCGGGATTGCGCCCGGCGATGTGGCGCAAGTCCAACAAGTCCAAGCCTGAGAAACTCAAGATCCACGCCGGAACTACGCGGGCACAATTTCTGCGGAGCGTGGAGCGCTGCAAGGAATACATTGCCGCGGGCGACATCTTTCAGGTGGTGCTTTCGCAGCGGCTCGACTTTATCCCCGGAATTGAGCCGTTCGACCTTTATCGTGCCCTGCGGCAAGTGAACCCTTCGCCGTATCTTTATTTCCTGAGGATGGGCGAAGCCCAGATCCTCGGATCTTCACCCGAGATGCTGGTGCGGGTGACCGGACGCAAGCTCGAGTACCGTCCCATCGCTGGCACGCATCCGCGCGGGCGCGACGAGCCCGAAGACCTGCGCCTGGAGCAGCAGATGCGCAATGACGAAAAGGAGCGTGCCGAGCACGTCATGCTAGTGGATCTTGGCCGCAATGACCTGGGTCGCGTGAGCGAGTACGGCTCGGTGAAAGTGAAAGACCTGATGTACGTGGAGCGCTACTCCCACGTGATGCACCTGGTCTCGGCGCTGGAAGGCACGCTGCGCAAGGATCTCGGCGCGCTCGACGCGTTCGCCGCCTGTTTTCCCGCAGGCACGTTGAGCGGTGCGCCCAAAGTCCGCGCCATGCAGGTAATCGAAGAACTGGAACCGGTTCGCCGCGGCATTTATGGAGGGTCGGTCCTCTATGCCGATTTTGCTGGAAATCTGGATTCCTGCATCGGCATTCGAACCATGCTCCTGCAAGGCAGGCACGCGTACTTGCAAGCCGGAGCAGGCATTGTGGCCGATTCTGATCCCGCGCGTGAGTTTGAGGAATCGATGAACAAGGCTCAGGCGCTGCTGAGGGCGGTGGAGATGGCTAGGGGCATTGGTCAGTGATCCATGGCGAGAGTTAAGAAATTTCCCACCAGTTTTTTCCCCGCATCCGTTAGCACGCTCTCAGGATGGAACTGCACTCCCTCGACGGCAAACTTTCTGTGGCGCAGTCCCATGATGGTTCGGGTTCCATCTTTCTCGGTCGTCCACGCGCTGACTTCTAATTCGCTCGGCAGGTCTTTTTCCTCCACGATGAGCGAGTGATACCGCGTGGCCGTCATGGGCGTGGGCAGGCCGTGGAAGATGGTTTTGTTGTCGTGCGTGACTGCGCTGGTTTTGCCGTGCATCAGGTGAGGAGCGCGCACCACTCGGCCGCCAAAGGCCGCGCCAATGGCCTGATGTCCCAGACAAACGCCGAGCACCGGTACTTTTCCGGCGAAGTGCCGGATCAGATCAATGCTGATGCCGGCGTCTTGCGGCGTGCACGGACCGGGCGAGATGACAATGCGCTCCGGTTGCATCGTTTCGACGTCAGAAACCGTGACCTGGTCGTTGCGGCGCACCTCAACCTCGGCGCCCAGTTCCCCCAGATACTGCACCAGGTTGTAGGTAAAGGAATCGTAGTTGTCGAGAACGAAGACCACGGGAATCGTCCTGCTTTTACTTTACACCGAGGTATGCGTGTGTTGCCTGATCCAGATTGCGAAGCGCTTTTGAATCATGCGGGAGGCCATTCCGTGCCTGCGCCCCGCCGGAAAGGGCTACTCGCCTCCCCAAGGGTGGTATTGACGGGACATGGCCTTCGACGGCATCATGCTCCAGCATAGTTAGAAGCCACTTTATTAGCTTGGGGTAACGCATGGCAGAAGCCCAGCAAGAGAAGCGGGCTGCGCGGCGCTTCGCACTCCGGATTCCGGTATCGGTCGCCCGTGACCAAGACTCAAAGTACAGCGAATCCGCTCAAATCCGGGACGTCAGCGCCCGCGGAATTTGCCTGTACCTGGATTCACCCATCGAGCAGGGGTCGCCCATCGGCTTCACGCTCACGCTGCCGCCCGAAATCACGCTTACCGAGAGTATCCGCGTACAGTGCAAAGGCCGCGTGGTGCGGATCGAGGGTGGCGCTGTCGATGGCAAGATGGCTGTCGCCGCGGTGATTGAGGAATACGAATTCCTTCCCCAGAGCTGAAGTGGGTTTTGGAGTTTCCGCAATTCTCTCGGCGCCGTCGGTTCAACCGCTACTTCTTTACCTTCCTGACAAGTGATAAGGTTCCATTCAGGGGCTCATCAGTTTTTCGATCTTAGAGGATTTCATTGTCGCGATCGGGTATCCAATCGGTTGGCATTGTGGTGCTGTGGGCTCTGGCGGCCGTGATGGTCTCGGCTCAGAGTACGCAAAATCTGCCAATCATTCCCCCCCGGCCGGAGCCAAGCGTCATCAACAGCGTGCGATTGGTGCACGACAAGGGGATTCCTGCACTCGAGATCGTTGCGACTCGCCCATTAGTACCCGCAATTCAGTTCCTGGACTCGCCTCCCCGGCTGGTCATCGATCTATCCAATACACGCGTGGGGCAGCAGCGTAAGCGGGTTCCGGTGCAGCAGGAGAACATTCTGACCATCCGGTCCGAGCAATACCAGATCCAGCCTCCAGTCACAAGGATTGTGATGGACCTCCTCGTCCCCTATGGCTACACCTGGGATGTGGCCGGCAACCGCCTGATGGTGCGACTGAAGCCCGCCGAAGACGCGAAGGCCGCCAGTAAGAAATCGCTGGCCCAGCCTCCGCAAGTGCAGTCAGCGGCGCCGGCCGTCGCGCCCGTCTTTGTGCCGATAACCGGCGGAGTTGGCGATGTGGTGTTGGCGGGCAAGCGGTTCGCTTTGGGATCCTCCCTGACTGCGGGAAGCGAGACCACGGTCTTGCAACTGGCGAGAGGCGGTGAGGTCCGTGTTTGTCCCGGCACCACGGTCTCGGTGACGCCTTCGAAGCGTGCCAAGGCCTTGATGCTGGGCATGAGCACCGGAGCATTGGAAACGCACTACACACTCGATGCCTGGGCAGATACTGTGCTCACTCCCGATTTCCGCATTGTGTTCTCGGGCCCGGGCGAGTTTCACTATGCAATCAGTGCCGACTCGCACGGCAATACTTGCGTGCGGGCACTCAGGGGGAACACCTCTCCGGCGATCGTTTCGGAACTGATGAGCGACCGCACCTATCAGGTGAAACCATCTGAGCAGGCGGTCTTTCACTTGGCGCAGATCGACAAGGTCGACACCGATGTACCGCTGGAATGTGGCTGCCCGGCACCAGTTCCGGTGATGCGAGCTGACGCCTCAACCCTGGTGTCGGATTCGCAGTTGCCGAAGAATGTCACTCTGGCACAAGGCGGTGCCTCCTCGGAGAAGACCGGAAAGCCCGGCAGCAGCGCGCCGGTCAGCAGCGCCCCGGGCAGCGATGCGGTGAAAAGCGATGGTCGCCAGACCCTCTCCAACGGACCGGAAACCCAGCCCTTGCCGGCTTCGCAGCCGGACGACGTTCACATCCAAGTGGACGCACCGTTGGTCTTCCGCGCCAGGAAACTCTCTGACGCGCCACCCGCGCCCACGGACGAGGCGGCGGTGCTTCCTGTTATGGAAACATCATCCCGGCCGGTCCAACTTGAGCCTCAGATTCAACCACCGCCTACCCCGGCTGCGAGCAGTCAGGCGAAAGCCCGCCACCATGGACTGCTTCGGCGGATCTTCACAGCAGTCTTCCACTAAGTCCCCAGCCAGGACTGGCGGTAAGACCTTGCCAATGGAAATCCGATGTCCGAGGTTTCGAACGCCCTTCAGCCGCGAGTCACGGCCCGCCGCACCGGCTCTACTTTCTCACGGGCCGCATCCCGCAGGTCTTCAGCGAGATCGACGCCGCGCTCGGCCACGTCGCGCACCCGTTCCTTCGCGTCGCGGACGCGGTCCTTGGCCTCTTCCGTCCAGTCCTGTAGCGCGTCCTTGGCGTCGCCGTAGCCGCGTTTCAGGTCGCGACGGAACTGCTTGCCGGTCTTCGGGGCGAGCGCAAGCGCTGCCAGGGCTCCAGCACCGACTCCAATGAGAAAGAAAGTGACGGCGGTTCCTACATTGTTTCCGTCGGAAGATTCATAACGTCCAAGCCGCATAAAATTGACCTCATTTCCAAGTGGCGGTAAAACGCGCCAGCATACTTCCGCCAGGTTGCGATATCCCGACCGCTTTCATTCTAGTCCTGCGCAAGGGTGGACGCGAATCCATCCCCAGAGCAAACGCATGTGTCCGGTTTACGATGAGTCCAGTTTCGGGAAAGGTTTCCTTTCCCACGACCTGAGTGTAAAATAATTTTTCGGCCTTTGTGCGGCGGAAAATGTGGCCTGCCCGCCTTCCGTCGGCTCAGCAAACCGCACTTATTTTAAGGAGATTGTTTCAAGCGATGTCGATCCCTGCCACCCAACTGCGTCCCGGCATGATCATTAAGCACAACAATGATCTGCACTCCGTATTCAGCGTCGAACACCGCACGCCCGGCAACTTGCGCGCGTTCATCCAGGCTAAGCTGCGTAATCTTCGCACCGGCGCCATGTTCGAGCACCGTTTCCGCTCGCCTGATGCGATCGAGAAGATCACTGTGGACGAGGTCGACATGCAGTTCCTGTACGCCGATGGCGACAGCTACTACTTCATGGATACCTCGAATTACGAGCAGACGCACCTGAGCAAAGAGGTTCTGGGCGACGCCGTGGATTACCTGATTGCCAATCTCGAGATCAAAGTCGAATTCTTCGACGGCAAGGCGGTGGGCATTGAGCTGCCGCAGACCGTGGAGCTGACCGTCGTCGAAACTGAACCCGGGCTAAAGAGCGCGACCGCGTCGAGCGTCACCAAAGCCGCGAAGACTGAGACCGGTCTGGTGGTGCAGGTGCCACCGTTCATCAATGAGGGCGAGAAGATCAAGGTGGATACGGCAGAGGGCGTGTATTTGTCGCGGGCTTAGACCGCGCCTGCCTTTCAAGGAACTTCTGTAGAGACGCAGCTTGCTGCGTCTCATGCTTTTAGTACCATGGCTTGGCCGGTGGCGCAGCCAGACGTTGCAAGCAACGTCTCTACGACAAGATGACTTCCCTTGAAAAAGCTGTTGAAGCCCGCCGCTTTGTGGTCCGCGGGCGGGTCCAGGGCGTTGGTTTCCGCTGGTTTGTGGAGCGCGAGGCGCACATTCTCGGCATTGCCGGCTGGGTGCGCAACAACGCCGACGGCAGCGTCGAGGTTCTCGCCCAGGGGACTCGCGATCAACTTTCAGGATTACGCTCGCGGCTGCGCGAGGGACCGCGTGCCGCTCGCGTGGATGCCGTCGAGGAATCCGAAGCTCGGCCAGCCAGTGGCGTCACGTCATTTCGCATTGAAGGAGCATGGTAGATTGTCCCCCAACTCACGGCTGAACCCAGACCAACTCAAGCATCTGATCCGCGAAGTACCCGACTTCCCCAAGAAGGGGATCCTCTTCTACGACATCACGACTCTGCTAAAGGACAAAGTCGGTTTCGCCACGCTCGTCGACCGGCTCTCCGAACACTATGTCGACCAGAAGGTCGACCTCGTTCTCGGCATGGAAGCTCGTGGCTTCATCTTCGCGCCTGCGCTGGCCTACCGCTTGAATGCCGGATTCGTTCCTGTGCGCAAGGTCGGCAAACTTCCCGCAGAAACTGTGAGGTTCGATTACGCGCTGGAATACGGAACCAACTCGCTGGAGATGCACAAGGACGCAATCCAGAAAGGCCAGCGCGTGCTGATCGTGGACGATCTATTGGCGACGGGAGGCACAGCCGAAGCCACGGCCAAGCTGGCATCTCTGCTGGGCGCAGAGATTGCGGGGCTTGGATTTGTCGTGGAACTGGACTTCCTGCACGGGCGGGAGAGACTCAAAGGCTACGAAGTGATGTCGCTGCTGCACTACGACAAATAACAATCCTCCAGGAGTTGAACCCGATGCGCCCAGCGACGTGGGTCACACTCGCCGTCATTTTTTCACTGCGCGGCTACGCTGCCGATGACAAAAAGCAGCAAGAGCAAACGGAGAGCGTGGCGCTTTTTGCCCGTGCGGGTGCCCCGCAAGACATTCGAGCCGACGGATCGCAGCCGTTTCACTTGCACCTGCAGGTCCATGCCCAGCACGTCACGACGAAACCGGTAGATGGCAGCCATGACGAAGTGTGGCTCGCTCCGGACAAGTGGCGACGCGAGATGACTTTTCCGGGATTCACGCAGGTAGAGGTCGGCGACAAGGATTCGAAGTGGGTAAGCCGCAATGCCAGTTTCCGGCCGAGCGTGGCTTACGCGATTTCCAGAGCACTCGATCGCCTGTTGCGGTAAGGACCTGGCGCCTGAGGAGAAAGTCCTCCCATTGCGCACGAAGAAAAAGGCAGGCGTGGAGCTGCGCTGCACCGACCTGCACATATCTTCGCGGAAGCACTCACTTTGTTTCGAGCCGTCAGGGACACTTTTCAGTGAGGAGACTCCGACTGAACGCTTCGAGTACTACGACTACATCAAATTCGGAGACAAGCTTTTTCCGCGCCACATGCAGGTCTTCCAGTCCGGCGAGAGGGTATTAGACATGCGGGCGGAGGAGCTTCCCCTAGCATCCAACCTCAGGCCGGAGTCGTTTCAGCATGACGCCAGCGCAGGCCGCATGGCTCCTTGCGAACGGCCAGATCCGGAAATTACAACGAAAAAAATACAGCCCGCCTATCCTCCAGAGGCCCGGCGGGCGCTCCAGCAGGGAACGGTGATCCCGTATGCACTCCTTGCCAGTGACGGTCACGTCGAGAATGTGAGGGTGGTGCAGAATGTCAGCCCAGCCTTGGATGGGGCTAGTGTCGACGCTGTTCAGCAGTGGGTCTACACTCCGGTTCGCTGCGGCAAGATCCCATTACCCAGTGAGATCGAAGTCAGCGTCAACTTCGCGCGTAGTATCGACTAGACGCTGGCGCATCCCTAGCCACTTCTACTTCCAAACGCGAACAATCATCAACCCGACGCCAGCCCAGATGCTGGCGCTGACCGCGGTTGCCAACGCTAGTCCTAACACCATGTTCCACCTGACGCGACGAGGCGCAGGGCCGGTCTGGACAACAGCGTCGTGGACGAGCCCGGGACCAAAGAACTTCTTCTTCTCGCCATTCGCGGGCTGAACGCCCCACGGTTCATTGATCGGCACACGCCTGGCCGACTCGCGAGTGCTGGATACTGGGGAGAGCTGCAATCTGTGATTCATCACACTTACCTCGAAATCTGCGAGCAACTCGCTTGCCATCTCCAGGAAATCTTCTAACTATCTGAAAATTATGATACCTCCAAAGACTGGGCGAACTCTCCCGCCCGCTGACACCGTCCAAAATAACGCGGCCTATGTATAATCTGCCCTTCATGCTGGCGCGACATGCTGCGCACAACGCGCTGTCCACGAATCACTCTCCGCTCTTCCTTCCCAGATCGGGACGAGTGGAAAAGACGAGTGGAAAACAGGTCATTGTGCGGTTAGTCTCGCCCAGTCGTCAGGTCTCTTCCAGTGACAACTTCGAGTCCTTGGGCAGGTAGCTCTTGCGCCGGAACCAGTCCTCCATAGCTTCGCGGAGCTGGTTCAAGGGGACGTTGGTGCCGATCTCCATGTGCCCATCAGAGAGGGGCAACGTATCGTCAAAGGCGCTGGCATTCGTGAAGTTGCGCATGGAGAAGCTGTCCAGCCATTTGAGCGGACAGAGAAGCCGGTGGCCATGGTCCTCATACTCGACGCGGATCTTACGGGCAAACATGCCTTGATTTAACCACAGACGATGCCGGAGGCATGAACCACGGAGCCGCGCTTGACAGATGGGCCGGAGGTCACTAGTCTGCCCAGCACCACGCTTAGGGTTTGGCCCGCGCTGGCAGTTCCTGCAGACGGACAATCGCCGGCATGCGCTGTGGCCAGGAAAATTCGATAATTCACGGGAGGATCGCATGCTCACGAATTTCATTTGGTGGATTATTGTTGGGCTGATCGCGGGCTGGGCTGCTGGCAAGATCATGAAAGGCGGCGGCTACGGCGCCATCATGGACATCATCCTCGGCATCATCGGCGCGGTCGTTGGTGGATGGCTCCTCGGAGCGCTCGGCATCCACGCCGGCGGCTTCATCTCCACCATCATCGTGGCGATCATTGGCGCCATTTTCCTGATCTGGCTCACGCGCCTGATCAAGAAGGCCTGAGCCGCGTCATCTCTTGATGGATTCTGGAGTGCACTGGTTCTACAGGTGCCCCACCCTTGCGTTTCTTATAGGGTGTAGGGGATTGTGCCTGCGGCGTTGTACCCTTCCGAGGTGTCCCTCCCCTGCCACTGCAAGCCGAGCCTCCGCCTCCAGCCATCTCAAAACACTGAACTTGCATCAACCGCTCCAGAGACCTCCGCTCAGGTGTCTAAACCCTGTAAGGGCCGCTTCGTCATGCAAGAACAGCCATACGCACCGTTCTATCTATGACGAGCGGCTCCCCAGCTCGACGGAGGAGCCATGCGGTTATTGCACGTTGCAGTGTGGTTGTTGCTCGCCTCAATCTCTTCTGGTCAGTCGTCATCCGGCCAGTCTTCGAGTTCCGATTCATCGGCCCGCCTGCCGGTCACTCGCGTCATTCTTTATAAGAACGGTGTCGGCTACTTTGAGCACGCTGGCCGGGTGCGCGACAACCAGGATGTGAACGTGGATTTCACCACCGCGCAACTGAATGACGTGCTGAAGTCCCTCACGGTGCTCGATCTCGGCAACGGACGCATCACCGGCGTCAGTTACAACTCCAACGCTCCTCTTGAGCGACGTCTCGGGTCCCTCCATCTGGCCGTAGGCGAGAACCCGACCACCGCGCAGTTCTTGGATGCATTGCGCGGTGCGCGCCTGGAAGTGCGAAGCGGTTCTGAAAGCGCCTCCGGACGCCTGCTCAGCATCGACGAGCGCGAGATTCCCATCAAAGGCGATCAGAAGGTCTCGATTGATCAGATTTCCATCGTGAGCGACAGCGGAGAAGTGCGCGTGTTTGATCTGACTCCCTCCACTAGCGTCCGCGTTGCCGAGAAAGATGTGAATGACGAAGTCGGGAAATATCTGGGCCTGGTCGCCTCCACCCGCGATCAGGACGTGCGCCGCATGACCATCTCCACGGCGGGTGTGGGTGAGCGCAACCTGCTGGTCAGCTACATCAGCGAAGTGCCGGTGTGGAAGAGCACGTACAGAATTGTGATTCCGAACGAAGGCAAGCCGCTGCTGCAAGGCTGGGCCATTGTGGACAACACGGTGGGCGAAGACTGGAAGAACGTCGAGCTATCGCTGGTGGCAGGAGCGCCGCAGTCGTTCGTGCAGGAACTTTCGCAGCCCTACTACGCGAGGCGCCCGGTAGTGCCGTTGCCAGAGAATGCCATGATCACGCCACAGACGCATGAGGCCACGATGGAGGCTCAGACGGATGTTGTGAATGGCCAACTTACAATGCCAACGAGAATCCCCACGGGAGTGGTCGGCGGAGTTCCAGGCGGAATACCCGGTGGCCAGATGGGAGGCGTTATCGGAGTTGCCAGCGGTGCCCCTATGGCCCAAAAGGCTATAGGATCTGGCAGCGGCGGTGGCATGGGTACCGGCGGCGGGATCTACCGGCCCAGTGCCGGAAACTCCAAGCAGTGGCTCAATGAGGATCTCGACCACCTCGAAGCCGCCACCACCGCGGCCCCAACTCGCGACCTCGGCGATCTCTTCGAATACAAACTGCAAGACCACGTTACCATCCGCAAGAACCAGTCAGCGCTCGTGCCAATTCTGCAGGCCCGCATCGATGCCGAAAAAGTCTCGGTCTGGAATCCTTCGCAAAGCTCCGTCCTGCGCGCGCTCTGGCTCGACAATACCAGCGCCCTCACCTTCGACGGCGGCAGCTTCAACGTGCTCGAAGGCGACGCTTTTGCCGGCGAAGGCCTGATGGACCCGATCAAGCCCGGCGAGAAGCGGCTGCTTTCCTACGCCGCCGACCTTGGTGTTCTGGTCGACTCGAAACAAAAAGCGGAAAACCAGCGCGTCACCAAAGTGGTCATCGCCCATGGCTCGATGATGCAGTCCACTGAGGAACGTGAAGAACGCACCTACACCATTCGCAACCGTGAGAGCGCGTCGCGAACCGTGGTGATTGAGCATCCCGCGCGTCCCGGCTGGAAGCTTACCGACGACGCCAAGCCGGCGGAGAGTTCCGCCTCCTTCCACCGCTTCCGCCTCGCCGTCGAGCCCAAGAAAACCGAAACCCTGACGGTCAAGGAATACCGTCCAATCACGAACAATTACGCGTTGTCGAACGTCACCGATGACCAAATCAAGTACTTTGCCGCGCAGAAGATGATCAACGCGGAGATCGATCAGGCCTTGCGGAAAGTGATGTCCCAGAAAAACAGCATCGCCGCGCTCGACGCCGAAGTGGCGTCGCACAAATCTAAAATCTCCGGAATCACGGAGGATCAGCAGCGTGTCCGCGAAAACATGAAGGCCCTGAAAGGCAGCGTGGAAGAAAAAGCGTTGCTGGCCCGCTACGTCCGCGAACTGAACGACCAGGAAGACCGGGTGCAGTCACTGCACCGCGAAATGGCCGATCTGCAGCAGAAGCGCGAAGCCGCCCAGAGGACCCTCAACGAAATGATCGAAAACCTGACCATGGAGGCAACGCTATGAGTGCTCAAGTAGAAACAGCCGCCCCGGCTGTCAGCCAGAGCCTGCCTTGAGCTAGCCGAAGGGCCCAAGCGCGGCTGCCAACTAATTACGCCGTGACCGGCGCCTGCATCGCGATCACAACGGCCTCCAGATGGGCCAGCGTTTGTTCGATCGTGAGCGAGTACATCTCGCAGCCCAGACCCTCGCCGGCTTCAAGAGCCGCCTTCAGATAGTGGCCGGCAATTTCGAGCGCGAGAGAATCCGTGATGGCCCTGCCGGTGCGGTTCTTGTACTCCACCCAGGCCGGGTGCGGCAGCGCCACCCAGACGGTTTTTCCGTCGACCAGAAACTTGAGGTCGACCGCATCGGCGTGCCGCGTGGCAATCGCAACGATCATCGCCTGGTAGACGCAGTGAACCGGCTTCTTCGTCCAGCGGTCGGTGGCTGTGAAATCCTCAAACATGGCTAGGAAAACTATAGCGGACGGGAGTGGCGCGAGCAAATGGCGGAGCCCGACCACTGCATTCCCGGCTAGCCGCCGGCGATGGCTCCGACGACGATAAACGGCTCCCTTCCCGAGCCGACCGCATCGGGTAGTGGCGCGTCCGGCGATTCGTGAGACAGATCCTCCTCGCAGGCGAAGAAGCGCAAGAACGGACGGCGCTGTTGCGTGACGTGATCGCGGATGGTGCCGCGCAGCATCGGATAGCGAGCCTCAAGCGCGTCGAGCACCGAGCGTTGCGTGGCAGGAACCTCGACTTCGAGTTCAACGTCGCCCCGCACCTGTGCCAGCGTCCGCAAATGTGGTGGAAGTATGACTCGAATCATAATTAGAAGCTTCTCATGAAAAGTCCCTGCAGCGCTTCTGATTGAGTGCCAATCTTAACTCCAGCGATATTTCAGAATGATTGAGCTGATTTCTGTGCGGGATCTAATGCACGCATCAAGTGGGATTACTTGGGTAATTGTGAGGCGTCGGAATTGTGACGCAGATCACATTGGACAGCTCATTGTGCAGGTTGGATGAACGTGTACGACATCCGGGAATCTCTATCCGTGCCCATGGTCGCGCACGGGAATACGGTTGGCGTCTTGCATCTGGAATTTGAGAGCGTAGCGCCGCTTCGATCCGATTCGGATACCCGGAGCCTTCGTGACTCTCATGAACAACTGGCGATCAGTGCGGCCTCGCAGCTCGCTCTCTCGCTGGCCAGCCTGCAGCTGCGTGAAACCCTTCGTGAACAGGCGATTCGCGATCCGCTGACTGGCCTGTTCAACCGGCGCTTCCTGGAGGAATCGTTCGAAAGAGAACTGCAACTAGCCAGCCGCAAAGAGCAGCCCATCGCAGTTCTTTTCGTCGACCTCGACCACTTCAAGAGATTCAACGATACCTTCGGCCATGATGCGGGAGATATGGTGCTCCAGTCCCTCGCCGATCTGTTTCGCAATTTCTTTCGCGCCACCGATATATGCTGCCGTGGCGGCGAGGAGTTCGCCATTATCCTGCCGGAGTCAAACTCCCGGGACGCGGCTATCCGTGCGGACGCCCTTCGCTCTGAAGTAAAGCAACTGCGGTTACAGTATAAGAAACAGACTCTGGGGCAGATCACACTCTCGGCAGGCGTGGCGGCATATCCGGAGCATGGAATGAACTCCTCCGATTTGCTCAAGATCGCCGACCAGTGCCTTTATGAATCGAAGGCCCGCGGCCGGGATATTGTGACCGTGGCCTCTCGGCAAGAAGTGTAAGCACCTCGCCTCAAGTTGGATCAGAGAGACCGGCCGCACGTCGAGCGTCGTTCCATTCTTTCGTCAGGCCCAGTTCAACGATCCATTTCTCTAGATAACAGAGGTCCAACGACTCCCATCGCACTCTTAATATCGCTGCCACGTCCTCGATCTGCCTTTGCGATTGCGCCAGCTTCGACCATTCGAGCTTTGCGATGACTACGTCCTCGGCACTCGCCACAAAAAGATGGGTGTCTTGAAGGTTGACCAGTTGGCGACGGCTGAATTCCTCTTGGCTGAACGAGCGGGACTTGCGGATAATTAAATCGATCTTCCAACCCGTTGCCAAGTCAATCACATTAAACATGGACTGCTTTTTGTGAGCATCCAGAGCCGCGTCCAAGTCGGCGTAGTATCTGTCGCTCGACAGACCTTCAACGAACACTCGCAACTGCGCAGGGCTGGCCGCGATTACGAAGTCGATGTCCTGCGTTGAACGCGGAGCACCGTAGTAGGCGCTTGCGAATGATCCCGAAAGCATGAACGGGATGCCGGCTAAATCGAGTGCAGATGTAATCCTTCGGAAAACGTCCGAGACACTCATCGCAACTTCGCTGGCAGCGGCTCCGGCAGGAATGCCAACCTCAGAAGTTCTCGTTCGAGCTGCGCGTCCGTCCACTCCGGATGCTCCTGCTGGATTCGCGCTCTGGCCAGGTCCCGGGCAAACAAGCTCATCTCAAACGCCAGAAGCAGGCGCTCTTCTTCACTCATCGCCCGCTGAATCCGGAGCTGGACACCATGGGCAGTGGGGCTTGTGTCGGTGAGGGGCACGGGCAAAATCTTACCACGTGTCGCAGAACTGGAATGCCAGCTTCGCTAGCCGAGCGTCGGGCAGCCGATTGCTGCGCGACTGGACCTTCGACATCGAGTGTCGCTTCACGATTTCGGTGAGACAACCCATGTTTCCTATGGCCACCCGACGCCCGGCACGGAAACCTCCGCGCTGAGCAACTGGCCTGTTCCCAGCCCGTCCATCATTTTCGCAAAACCATGCCACTCGGCCGCCACGATGAACAGCGTTTTCCTGTCGGCGCCTCCGAGCGCGCACGCAAAGCAGCCGCGATCCACAGTGATTGTCTGCAGCACCTCACCCCCTTCGCGGACTCGGACGCAACGCTTGTTGGGAACGTCGGCGTACCATACCGCATGCTCGGCGTCGATGCAGATGCCGTCCGGGGGCCCGTCAACCTCGGCCCACACCCGCCGGTTCGACAAACTTCCGTCCGCGGCAATGTCGAACGCGGTGAGTTTCTTGCCGTGCGACTCGGCAATGATGAGGGTCGAATTATCAGGCATCACAGCCATGCCATTCGGGAAGGCGATGCCGTCGGCTACCTGTCGAGCCGAGCCATCGGGTGTGACCAGTGCAATGATTCCGGGCCCGCCGTTGACGTAGATGTTGCCACGACCGTCCACAAAGATCTCGTTCCAGCCTACGTCCGAGAGGCTGCGCAGATCAGCGTGCGTCACCAGATTCCCATCAAGCTCCTGGCGCAAGAGCAGACTCTCTCGCCCTGAGACCACGAGCAGGCGTCCATCGCGCAGCCAGTCAATACAGAATGGAAGGCTGGTCGGCACGCGAACCATGGTCTCGCTCCTGCCCGCGAGATTGACGGCAACCACCTCTTGCCTGCCCCAGTTGCAGAACCACAGACGTCCCTCGTGCCAACGCGGCGACTCACCGAACCCGAGACCGGTCAACAGTGCTTGCACCTCGGGCAGTGAAGACTTCTCTGACGGCATTACAAGCTCCTCCGTTCGCAACACTGCCATCTCCTTACGGATTTCTTCTAGCCCAACGTCTGCACTTCAACCGAAAGCACTGCGGGCAAATCCCGCACAATCGGATTCCAGCTATCTCCGGCATCGGCGGACGCGTAAACTTGCCCGCCGCTGGTTCCGAAATACACGCCGCACTTATCGAGCGAGTCGACGGCCATCGCGTCGCGCAACACGTTCACGTAGCAATCTTTTTGCGGCAAGCCTTTGGTCAACGCCTCCCACTCGTTGCCGCCCGTTCGGCTGCGGAACACTCGCAGCTTTCCATCCGGAACAAAATGCTCCGCGTCGCTCTTGATCGGGACAACGTAGATTGTCTCCGGCTCATGCGCGTGCACGTCGATGACGAACCCGAAATCAGTCGGCAGGTTCCCGCTGATTTTCTGCCAGGAATCGCCGGCGTCGTTGCTGCGCATCACGTCCCAGTGTTTCTGCATGAACAGCACACCGGGGCGCGATGGGTTCATCGCAACGTGGTGAACGCAGTGGCCGACTTCGGCCGTTGGGTTGGGAATGTACTTGGAATACAGTCCGCGATTGATCGGCTTCCAGCTTTTTCCGCCGTCGTCGGTGCGAAATGCGCCCGCGGCTGAAATCGCGATCCACATCCGCTGCGGATTGCTGGGATCGAGAATAATGGTGTGCAGGCACATGCCCCCCGCCCCCGGCTGCCATTTGGGGCCGGTACCGTGGCCGCGCAGGCCGGAGAGTTCCTGCCAGTTCTCGCCGCCGTCCATCGAGCGGAAGATGGCGGCGTCCTCCACGCCGGCGTATACCGTGTCGGGATCGGTTAACGAGGGCTCGAGATGCCACACGCGCTTGAACTCCCAGGGATGCTGCGTGCCATCGTAGAACTGATGAGTGGTAAGGGGCTTGCCGGTCGCGTCAGAAGTGTCGTAGACGAACTTGTTGCTCGCGGCTCTTGGCGGGCCGGGCGCTGGTGGTTCTCCCGGCGGCGTACCCGGCTGGTGCCAGGTCTTGCCGCCGTCGTCCGAGCGCTGAATGATCTGCCCGAACCACCCACTCGTTTGGGATGCATACAACCGGTTCGGATCGGCCGACGATCCCTTCACGTGATACATCTCCCAGCCCGCGAAGTGCGGGCCGCTTACGTCCCACTTCTCACGCTTGCCATCCGCTGTGAGGATGAATGCGCCCTTGCGAGTCCCCACCAAAACTCTTACTTTGCTCATCGCTCCCTCCCGTGGTGTCTTGCTTCGTTATTAAGCTCTCTGGTAGCGAAGTTGAACGCCTCGATTCGCGCGGCACTGCTAATCTGCGTCAGCCGTTCCGTCGGACCACTTGGCGACCGGAATCAAGAACACGGTCAGTCGATCCTCAGTGTCGCTAGATGCCAGAATCGGGGAGCCTGGCAGATTTGCTCCCCAGGTTACAGCATCCGTTTGTGGGACGAAGAACATCAGGTGAGGATGCCAGTGCCCGTCGCGATCGCCCAGGTACGATTGCCTTGACATCATGTAGCACATCGCGCCAGGCTCCAGCGGCGGCAATTCCTTTTTGTCGAATGCGTCTTTGACAGTCTCGAACATTTGAGCTTTGGATCGTCCAGCCAATACCAACTCGGTCTTCTTGATAGTGATTGGAAGGTAGGATCGCACGGCCGGCGGGTTGAAGCAGATCGCAGCCCGTATCGTGGGATTCCAAAAATCGGGATCGTCGATTCCGGCGGTCCACGATCGTAGCACCACGCACACGAAACCGTTCTTGCCTTTGACAGCGGTTTCGTAACCATGCCGTCCGAGGACCATGACCTCGGCATCCCGGGAGATAGACTCCGAGGCCGCGCTGCGTGACAGAGCTATCTCGGCAGTTCGATCCGCTATCAGATACTGGTCAAGCGGCGCCATGCTTGGATACGGTCCTTTCGCGTCCTGCGCTGGCGCTTGCCGCCACGCACCCAGCACAACGACCAAAGCGAAAGTTCCCAACGCGATCGTCTTGGTTATCTTCCGGTTCATCCATTTTCCTCCCGTTCATGCGGGTGGAATCCCTCGACCGTCAGCGCGAGCAGCGCAGAACACAGTGTCCACATTTAGCTTGCGAAATGCAAGTGATAATTTACAATGAATGAATATGAGGCAGAAGAAGGCAGGCCCAAAGCGGCGGTCGGAATGCCCGCTCAATGCCTCGGTGGAGATGCTGGGCGACCGCTGGTCGCTGCTGATCATCCGCGACATGATGCTTCGTGGGGCGCACACCTACAAGGAATTCCTGGAGTGCTGCGAAGGCATCGCGACCAACATCCTGGCAGACCGGCTGCGCAGACTTGGCGCTTACGGGATCATCACCACGGAACCAGACCCATCGGATGGACGCAAGGTGGCTTACTTGCTCACCGGAAAAGGAATCGACCTTGCGCCAGTGCTCACCGAAATGGTCCTGTGGGCGGCCGCGCACGAAGAGACCGGCAATCAACCGCTCGTGAATCAAATGCGCGCGGACAAAAAGAAGTTTCTGGCCGGGGTGCGGCAGCGCTGGACCAAATCTCGTGTGCCCCGAGCTTGAACTCCGCGTTATCGTTCCGAACTCGCCTCGGGTAACATGGATGGGTGCCGAATCGGGTTCCCCAGCAAGGCAAAATTAACATTCTTCGCGCTTCCCATCTGGGCAAACTTCCCTGGCTCGCGCACGGATTTACCGCGCGCAGCGGAGGATTCTCCCGCGGATACGGAGGCGGCTCGCTCAACCTCGGATTTACCAAAGACGACTCCAAAAGCTCAGTCGAACGCAACCGCACCGCAATGTTGCGTGAACTCTGCGACGGTCAGGGGCTTTGGCCCCTCATTACTCTGCGCCAGGTTCACTCCGACATCATTCGGTTCGTCGACTCGCCGGCCGAATCGCAACTTGCCGGCGATGGCCTGATCACGGCGACTCCTGGACTGTTGCTCGGCATTCAGACTGCCGACTGCCTTCCCATCATTCTTGTCGACCCCAGACGCCGTGCCGTAGGCGTGTTTCACGCTGGCTGGCGGGGTACGGTCAAGCGCATCGTCGAGAAGGGAGTGGGCGAGATGCGCCGTTGCTTCGGGAGCCGTCCTCGCGATCTGAAGGCCGTGATCGGTCCCGGCATTCACGGCTGCTGTTACGCGGTTGGATCGGAAGTTCGCGAGCAGTTCGAGTCACAATTCGCGTATGCGGCCAAGCTGTTCCGGGAGGTCGAGGAGCGCGATCCCGTTCGCGAAAAATATCCAGTGTTGTTCCTTACGGCGCGCGCCCCCGGCCACAGTGTTTTGCCGAAAAAGATTTTTCTCGACTTGGTGGAAGCGAATCGCCAGCAGTTGTTGGCGGCGGGTGTGTCGGCGAAGAGTATCGAGGCCTCTCCGTTGTGTACCAATTGCCGCACGGACTTATTGTTCTCCTATCGCGCAGAAAAGGGGAAAACCGGGCGGATGATGGGAGTGGTGGGAATTCGGCGGTAAAGGCAAGAAGCAAAGCGACTCGATCCTTAACTTCTGCTGGCTTCTGCCTTTGGCATTTCTACCCCATGGGTGGTGCGGTCGCGGGCGGCGCAGGCGCGTCAGCGATTCCCTCGTTTACAAGATCCTTTAACTCCTTGCTGGGCTTGAAGAAAGGAATCTTCTTGGCCGGCACTTCGACTTTTTCGCCGGTCTTTGGATTGCGTCCCATGCGAGGCTTGCGCTGGCGAGTTCGAAAGCTGCCAAAGCCGCGTATCTCGATCTTGTCGCCTGCACGCAAGGACCGCACCACGCTGTCAAAGATGGTCTCCACAATTACTTCGCTGTCTTTGCGCGTAAGTTCCGCTAAACGCGAGACTTCATCGATCAGATCGGCTTTCGTCATAGTCCCTCTTCGCTCCCAGCAATCTTCATAACCTTCTCAAATTTCAGGGGTTGTACGCAAGTCTCAGTTTTGGGACGAGGGGTGACAGGTCTTGGGTCCTAGGTCGTAGGCCTTCGGGGGCTGTTGGTGTAAGCCAGGTCCGCGTTCATAGCACAGGCGTGAGGCGTGAGGCCAGAACCCTAGACCCAAGACCTAACACACAAAACCCTTTGCCCGGACTCTCGCTCTACTTCCACAGATAGTAGAACCCAACCTGCTGCTCCAGCATCTTCTCGCGGCCGGGAATCCACTGTGAAATGTCGCCCGTCAACAGGTCGAGCATGGTCTTGCGATCTTTGTCCGGGCGCACCAGAGTCGGATCCCCCGAGATGCCGACCGATTTCGCCGTGTCCTTGACAGCCGCTTCAAAGTCACCGACGTTGTCAATCAGATTCATGGAAAGCGCCTGCTCGCCGGTCCAAACCTTGCCGTTAGCGATAGTCTTGACGTCATTGAACTTCATGCTGCGTCCATCGGCCACCGCCTGGACGAACTGCCCGAACATGTTGTCGATCAGCGACTGCATGTACGCCTGCTCGGCCGGAGTAAGATCACGGCTCGGGTTCCCAGTGTCCTTAAATTCGCCGCTCTTGATCACCACATCTTTCAGCTTGGCCCACTTCAGAAGATCGCCGTAGTTCATCCACTGCGCGATCACGCCGATCGAACCCACGATGCTGCCCTGGTCGGCATAGATCTTGTTCGAGGCCGACGCGATGTAGTAAGCTCCGCTGGCGCCCACGCTCTCGATAGAAACGACGACACGCTTCTTCTTCTCCACGCGAATGCGCTTGACCTCGCGATAAATTTCTTCGGATGCCGCCACGCCACCGCCGGGCGAGTTCACATGCAGGATGATGGCTTTGATCGAAGAGTCATCGGCAAACTTCTTCAGTTGGCCGACCACCGGCTGCGGCGAGAGAATCACGCCCTCCAGGTCCACCACTCCGATGCGGTCGCCGAAGCCGCTAAATCCGGCCTCATTGGTGCCGGAGTGCAGCGTCAGGTAAACCAGGGAAAACACAGCCAGCACAAAGAGGAAGAATGCTCCTCCGCCAATCAGAATCCAGAGCAGGGTGCGGGAACGTCCTTCAGGCATGAGGAAAGTTTAGCACCGGAAGGACGCCTATGTTGCAGTTTCCAACGACAACAAACCAGCACTTCATTCATCCAGCGGATACCCATCGTTGACGCGTCCCCGGGGTCGCCGTAACATTGTGGCCCAAGGTTCGCAGTTCACCCGTGCAAGGTCTCACTATCTCGCATTACCGCATCCTCGAGAAGCTTGGGGGCGGAGGCATGGGCGTCGTCTACAAAGCCGAAGATACTCGGCTGCAACGTTTAGTTGCCCTTAAGTTTCTCCCGGAGGACGTGGCTCGCGATCCGCAAGCGCTCGCCCGCTTCCGGCGAGAGGCCCATGCTGCATCCTCCCTGAACCACCCCAACATCTGCACGATTTATGACATCGGCGAGGAAAATTCCCAGGCATTTATCGCCATGGAATTCCTAGAGGGGACGACGCTGAAGCACCGCGTCCTCGGTCGGCCTCTGGACCTGGAAACGCTCCTGTCGCTCGCCATCGAGATTGCTGACGCCCTCGATGCCGCGCACACCAAAGGCATCGTCCACCGCGACATCAAGCCCGCCAACATCTTCGTGACCGAGCGCGGTCACGCCAAGGTCCTCGATTTCGGATTGGCCAAGGTTGCAGACCCCGCCGCGCCGGCAAGCCAGTCTGCCAGCAACGAGGAAGACACGCGCACTTTCAACGAAGAACACCTGACCAGTCCAGGCACAACCCTGGGAACGGTCTCCTATATGTCGCCGGAGCAGGTCCGGGGCAAGGATCTGGATCCTCGTACTGATTTGTTTTCCTTCGGGGCGGTTCTTTACGAGATGAGCACGGGGATGCTGCCGTTTCGGGGCGATACCTCGGGCGTAATTTTCGAGTCAATTCTGAATCGAGTCCCCACTTCCCCTGTCCGGCTCAATCCGGAATTGCCCGCTGAAATCGAGCGGATTATCGGCAAAGCGCTCGAAAAAGATCGCGACCTGCGCTACCAGTCCGCTTCCGAGCTTCGCGCTGACCTGAAGCGCCTGAAGCGCGATACCGATTCAGGGCGGAACATCAGCAGCGACGCACGTTCGATTGCGCTGTCGCCGTCAGCATCCGGGACCTCGGCGCAGCGTCCGTTTTCCGCCTCCAGCAGTGCGGTCGCGGCATATTCGTCGGGCGCTGCGGCAAGGTCCTCGAGTAGCACTGTTCTCGTCGAAGCGGCGTCTCACAACAAGGGCAAGATGATCGGGATCGCCGCGGTTCTCTTGCTGCTTGTGGCTGCCGCCAGTTACGGCGCCTACCATCTTTTGTATCGCCTCACCCCGGAAGGCCCGGGCAAGATCACCCAGATTAGTCACTGGCACAAGCCGATCAGTCAGGCGATCATCTCCCCGACCGGACATACCCTGGCCTTCACTTCATACGTGGGAGGGTACGATCAGGTTTTCGTCATGCTGACTTCGGGCGGCGAGCCGTTACAACTCACCAAAGACGAAGGCAGCAAATTCCTGGACACCTTCTCCGCGGATGAAACTCAAATCTACTTCGAGCGCCAACTGGGAGCCACGGAAGTGTGGGCGGTACCGACGCTCGGCGGTGCCTCTACCCGCGTGGTTCAAGGTAGCTCTCTTCACGCGTCTCCGGATGGCAAGAGCCTGTTCTACATCAATCCCGAAACCAGTGAGCTTCTACGAACTACCGCTGCCGGCATTGGCGGAAGAGCGGTCTACAACTTCAAACAGCTGGGTTTGGACTTTCCGCAGCTTCTGATATTTCCCGAGGGCTCGGACCTTCTGCTCATGAGCCACAAGCCCTCAAATGCGGAGGGAACTTCAGAGATGTACAGGGTCAATCTCGCCAGCCAAAAGACCGTGGATCTGGGGGCGAGGCCCGGTCCTAGCTTTGCGAATTGGGGCGAGGCGGGCAAGACCCTCATTTTCTCCCGTGAAGTCAACGGGATCATCAATCTTTGGGAATACAACCTTGAGACCAAGGCCGCGACGCAGCTCACTTCGGGTCCCGGCCCGGATTTCTGGCCGATGCAGGATCCCGCAGGCAAGGGGATTTTCTTCATTAATGGCAAGGACTCCGGCTATCTCTCGGTTTACGATCTGCGATCGAAGTCCTCCACTGACATTGCTTCTGACTTGGCGACCCAGCCGAGCATTTCTCCGGATGGGAAGCGTGTCATGTACATCACTCAACCCGAACCGCGCAGGAGTGAGCTGTGGATGTCGGATACGGAGGGCAATAACAGAACGAAACTTGCCGCAACCACCAGACTGGGTACCGGCGATTGGTCCCCGGACAGCTCGCAACTGGAATATGTCGACAATTCGGGCGATGTTGACCGGCATTACATCGTCAACTGGGATGGCAGTCACCTCCGCGAGCTCCCGCGATCCCTAGCCCGCCTGGATTCAGGCGCGTGGAGCCGTGACGGAAAGGACCTGTACGTAAGCGGCTTCCAGACCTCATCAACAACCTTGAGCACCTGGAGGATCCTTGCCGATGGTTCGGGAGCGGAACAATTCTATGATGGTTGTGGATTCGCCATGGACGCCTCGCAGGACGGGAAATATGTGCTGATGACTTCTCTTTACGGGGAGAAGCTGGGGATCTACGAACTCGGCGTTTCGGACAAGCAGTGCACCGTCCTAGTTCCGGATGTGACAACTTTCCTCCCCCGGTTCAGTCAGGACGGAAAATACGTCCTCTATACGGTTTCATCCCGCGGAGACGTGATCCTGTATCGGCTTCCCTGGCTCAATGGCAAGGCGACCGCGCCAGCCCAAGTAGTCTTGAAGCTCCCTTTCGCGTTTTCGCAGAATTTTGGCGGCAACGCTTATGATGTTGCGCGCGATCTCTCAAAAATTGTTTATGCGCGCCCCGCCGGCCAGTTTGACCTTTATCTTCTCTCCCACAAGTAGATGTGGAGCTAGAAGCTTGTCGATAGCGAATGAACGATTAGCCGCAGCGCCCCCGGTTCTACGCTAACCTCTACCGGTGTCCGGCAAACGTATTCGCCATCGGCATAGACATCGAGCGGAGTCTCAGTTTCCACGCGCAAGCAGGCCGCCTGAAAGTATTCCACTTCGCGGATGCGCAGGTGCCGGCCAAAGTAAACCGTGGGGAACATGCACGCGAGCTTGAAGGGATCAACGCCTCCGATTACGCAGACGTCCAGTTGCCCGTCGTCCATCAGCGCGTGAGGTGCGATCCTCATACCACCGCCGTAAGACAAAGTGTTGGCAAAAGCCGCCAGAATCGTGGGCTGGTCCCAGCGAGCGGCCCAGCCGCAACCTTCGCCTGGCGTCAGAATCTTCATAGGGAGCGGCGCGAAACGAAAGATCGTTGGTGCCAGGGCGAAAGCGTAACCGCCGTGTCCGCGGAGCCAGCGTGGCAATTCGTTGGCGCGGCGGGCCACTTCACCATCAAGCCCCACGCCGGCCACGCTGCCGAAAAAGCTCCCAGCACCGAGTACCAAGTTGCGAGCAGATCCGCGTGGCGCGGTCGACTCACCCGCAGCCGCTAACGGAGTGATTACTCCCAGATCGATGTTTCGAACATTATCCCGATGAGCGCAAAATCTTCGCCAAGCCACCAGCGAGTCGCGTACACGACGCAGCCCGAGAGGACGGGCAAAGTCATTCCCGCTGCCGGCTGGCACGATCAGCACCGGCAGGCCAAGCTTCACCAGTTGACTCAGATGCCGGTGGATGGTGCCATCGCCGCCAAAGAGCAGGACGACGTCCGCCTGATCCTCAGCGGCGGGCATCCCGATGCGCCAGTCGATCGTCTCATCTGTCTGGAAAGGCTTGAGGCTTTTCGGGGAACATCCCAGCCCGAGGATGGCGGCCGCGCGCATTTCACGAGCGAGGGTAACAGAGTCTAAGGGGCGCTCCGAAAGGCCAGGGTGCACCTTGTCCATATACGCCGGGTCGGGAGAACTATTCGCGTGCCCGCCCTACCCTTCCGGCCTCTCCCCAAAAAGGCAGAGGGCTGGCATGATGGGTGCAGCAGTCGCTTGGGGGGGTCTGTGATGCGCCTTCGCGTGCCGAAGTATGAGCTTTGTTGTCTTGCACTTAGCCTTTCTATGGCGGGGTGCGGCGGAGGCACCCAGGCAACCCAAACCAGCTCTACCGCTCCCACAATTACCAGCCAGCCCTCAAACCAGACGGTAACTGCGGGTCAAGCCGCCACTTTCTCGGTGGTCGCCACCGGCTCAATGCCCCTGAGCTACCAATGGCAGAAAGGCACTGGGCAAATCTCTGGGGCGACCTCCGCAAGCTACACGACATCGCCAACCGCTGCTTCCGACAGCGGCTCGCAATACAGCGTGGTAGTCAGCAACCCGGCCGGAAACGCGACCAGCAACGCTGCCACGCTCATGGTGAACACCACCACCAACACCGCAACCACCGACGTCCTCACCTACCACAACGACATCGCGCGGACCGGACAGAACCTGACTGAAACTACATTGACCACGAGCAACGTTGCCTCGGCAACTTTCGGCAAGCTCGGCTTCTACTCTGTAGACGGTTTGGTTGACGCGCAACCGCTCTACGCCTCAAGCATTGCCGTTCCCAGTAACGTGACCCACAACGTGCTGATCGTTCCCACCGAGCACGGTTCGGTCTACGCCTTCGACGCCGATTCCGGCGCGACAATCGGGCAGGTCTCCACATTGAAATCGGGCGAAACAACTTCGGACCCGCGAGGCTGCGGGCAGGTGAGTCCTGAAATCGGCGTGACCTCCACGCCGGTCATCGATCGCACGCGCGGTCCGAACGGCGCCGTGTACGTGGTGGCCATGTCGAAAGACGGATCGGGCAACTACCACCAGCGCCTGCACGCTCTCGACCTCGCACTTGGTACGGAATTGTTCAGCGGGCCCGTCGACATTCAGGCGAACTATCCGGGAACCGGCGACAACAACAACGGCGCAAATGTGGTCTTCGATCCGGCCCAGTATAAAGAGCGTGCCGCGCTGCTCCTGCTGAATGGCGTCATCTATACCGGCTGGGCCTCCCACTGCGACATCCGTCCCTACACGGGATGGATCATCGGCTACAGCGAATCCACGCTGGCCCAGACGAGTGTGCTGAATGTGACGCCCAACGGCAACGAAGGCGCGATCTGGATGGCTGGAGCCGGGCTCGCCGCCGACAGCACCGGCAACATCTACTTTCTCGATGCCAACGGTGATTTCGATACGACTTTGAACTCCGGTGGCTTTCCCAGTGACGGCGACTACGGCAACGCTTTCATGAAGCTTTCAACCTCCGGCAACCAGCTCGCTGTCGCCGACTACTTCGAAACGGACAATGAGGCATCCGAGAATGGCAGCGACACCGACCTGGGCTCCGGCGGCATGATAGTGCTGCCCGATTTCAGCAGCGGCTCAGGGACCACCATGCATCTGGCGGTCGGCGCCGGAAAAGATTCCAACCTGTACCTGGTGAATCGTGACTCCATGGGTAAGTTCACCTCGAACAACACCGGCATTTATCAGGAGTTCGCTGGAGCATTGCCCGGAGGGGTTTTCGCGATGCCCGCGTATTTCAACAATACGGTTTACTACGGATCGGTGGGAAGTCCGATCCAGGCCTTCGCGATTACCAACGCGAAGCTCTCGACCAGCGCCACCGCTAACACCGCCAACAGCTTCGGGTATCCCGGAGCAACGCCCAGCGTCTCAGCGAATGGCACGAGCAACGGAATCGTGTGGGCAGTCGAGAACAGCAGCCCAGCGGTATTGCATGCCTACAACGCATCGAACTTGAACGAGCTCTACAACAGCAACCAGGCCAGCGGCGGCCGCGACCAGTTCGGGGCCGGCAACAAATTCATCACCCCAACCATCGTGAACGGCAAAGTCTTTGTAGGGACCACGAATGGCGTGGCCGTGTTCGGCCTGCTGCCATAGGCAAACTTGAGTTCCCACCATGGCTCATGTGGGGACAGCCGCCCTCGGCTGTCCGCGGAGCGAAGCTCCGCTATGCATAAGTCTATTGAGAACTGAGGGAGGAATGGTTCGTTGAAGTGGACAAAATGTGCCCAAGTTTCGGAGCGGGAATGATGGCAAGGAAACCCTGGCGAGCTTCACTCGCCCAGACAGCCGAGGGCGGCTGTCCCCACATGAGTTGTGTCACTCCCCGCCGCAAAACCGCCGTACCGGAACACTTACCAACTGACGACCGCAATCCTCAGCTGCCTTCCGACTCTCAAAGCCAACTTCGCTGGCGGCGGAGGCGTGAGCACGAGCCGAAGATCTTTCTGTCCGGTTACTTGATTGTCGATCCTAACCGAGCCTTGCTTCAGCTTCCGAGCTGCGTCCGTTGCGGATGCTGCAAGTCCGCACTTAACTAGGAGGCGATCCAGCCTTAGCAACGCTCGAGAGCTTGCATCGACGGAACCTCCGATCTCCGCGACATCGATAGAAACCTCCTCCACATTTTCCGGTACCTCACTCTTCTGAAACTGCCTCGCCCAATCCTCTCCCGCTTTCGCCGCCGCTTCCGCCGAATGAAAGTCCGCCACGATCCTCCGCGCCAGCTCCTTCTTCGCTTGCATCGGATGCACTTCCCTCTTCATCTTCTCGATCTCGGCAACCTGCACATCGGTCAGCAGCTCGTAGTACCTCCACATCATCTCGTCGGAGATGCTCATCACCTTGCCATACATTTCCAGCGGAGGCTCATGGATGCCGATCGCATTCCCCAGCGACTTCGACATCTTCTGCACGCCGTCGAGGCCTTCGAGAATCGGCGTGGTCAGCACCACCTGCGACTCTTGCCCGTAAGCGCGTTGCAGTTCGCGCCCCACGAGCAGATTGAATTTCTGATCGGTGCCGCCGAGTTCCACGTCCGCTTCGAGCGCCACCGAGTCGTAGCCCTGCACCAGCGGGTAGAGCAGTTCGTGCAGGGCGATGGGTCTTTCTTCCCGAAAGCGCTTGTGGAAGTCCTCGCGCTCCAGCAACTGCGAGACGGTGTACCTCGCCATCAGGCGGATGAAATCGTCGGGGGCAAACTTTGCGAACCAGCGCCGGTTGAAGTCGACCACAGTTTTTTGCGGATCGAGAATCTTGAAGACTTGCGCCTTGTAAGTCTCGGCATTTCCCTCAATCTGCTCGCGCGTGAGCGGCGGACGCGTGGCCGAGCGGCCCGTCGGATCGCCGATCATCCCGGTGAAGTCTCCAATCAGAAAGATTGCCGTGTGCCCGAGATCCTGAAAGTGCTTGAGCTTGCGCAACACCACGGTGTGCCCAAGATGCAGGTCGGGAGCCGTCGGGTCCATGCCAAGCTTCACGCGCAGCGGTTTGCCCGCAGCGCGCGACTTCTCGAGCTTGGCACGCAGCTCGGCCTCGCGAATGATTTCCGCCGAACCTTTTTTGAGATACGCCAGTTGTTCGTCGACTGGAGCCAAGGTTGTCATGCACGTCGATTATAGCGGTAGGTTCATGTAATTCTGAGCAGACGCCGGCCTTTCACTTCGTACTTCCCTCCCAACACAAGGTTTATCGCTTCCGTATACGCGATGTGCTCCTGCTCCAAAATGCGCGCAGCCAATGTGTGCTCGTCGTCGCTATCGAGCACAGGAACGGTCTTCTGCAAAATGATCGCGCCATGATCCAGTTCCTCATCAACAACATGCACGGTGCAGCCGGAAACCTTTACTCCATAGGCGAAAGCCTGTTCTTGCGCTTCGAGTCCGGGAAATGCGGGCAGCAGTGACGGATGGATATTGAGAATCCGGCCGGGAAACTGCCGCACGAACCACGGTGACAGTAGGCGCATGTATCCCGCGAGGCAGACCAGATCCACATGGTGTTCGGTGAGTGCGGCCACGACTTCACGTTCGTGTTCGCTTCGCGGCCTGCCCTTCGACAGAATCACCATCGCGTTCAAACCACGCTGTCGCGCCGTGGCAATGCCGGGTGCGTCCGCATTATTTGAGATGACCACGGCAATGCGCGCGTCGGCGATGCGGCCGGCATCAATGCTGTCGGCAATGGCGACAAAGTTCGAACCGCGTCCGGAGAGGAGAATGCCGAGGGATTTCATGCGAGCTCAAATCATAATCCACCACGGAGACACAGAAGCACGAAGATCACAAAATTGAAAATTCCACAGACCTTAGATCGGAAGA
>OCZU010000425.1_pt1 | contig 29564 bp, 35 predicted proteins | sample 1539001 | NCBI WGS metagenome assembly OCZU01 (sample SAMEA3539306, study PRJEB22396) | soil metagenome | biome: tundra; feature: field; material: soil | place: USA | collected 2010-05 | depth 0.15 m | reverse complement strand
TAGTTCGGATATCTCCGTCACGTGGACTTCGCGCGTCAGGGTGTAAAAAGTGCAGGGTCCATTGCCCGAGGCTCGACGGGCATGAGCGGCGTGAACCCCATGACGTCCAGCAGGTCGCGTCGGATGTCGATGCCCGGTGCGATCTCATCCAGTCGCACGCCCTCAGACGTCAATCTGAAGACCGCACGTTCCGTAACAATCACGGCCTCGTGACCGCGCTTCAACGCCTGTGCACCTGAATAGGTGATCTGCTCCACCGTCTCGACAAGCTTGCGGACCTCTCCTCGTCGACGCACTTGGAGGCCGCCGTCCACAATCGCGATATCCGACCCCTTGGTGTCGAAGGTACCGCAGAACACCACTTTCTTCGCGTTCTGAGCGATATCCATGAAGCCACCCGGGCCCACCGTGAGACCGCCTAGCCGCGAGACATTAATGTCACCCCTGCCGTCGAGCTCGCCGAAGCCGAGGAACGCGATATCCAAGCCACCGCCCGCGTAAAAATCGAATTGTGCCGGGCCGTCGATCATCGCCGCCGGACTGCGCGCGAATGCGAATAACATGCCGACGAGTAACGACCCGCCATACGTGCCGTGCTCGATGGTCTGGTAGAAACGAGCCACTTCCCCCCGGTCGGCGATCATCTTCGCCACGCCCTCGCCAATGCCGACGCCAAAATTGATCACTGCACCGTCGCGCAGTTCCTGGTAGGCGCGGCGCGCGATCAGCGTCCGAATGTTGAGCGCTTCGGGCGGATCGAGCGGGATCGGGCCACGGCGCTCGCCAGAAATCGTGGGATCGTAGGGCAAGTCATAACTCATGCGCTGGTCCGGATCGACGACCACAGCATCGACGATGGCGCCAGGCACCCGCACCGAGCGCGCTGGGAGCGAGTTGACATCCACGGCAGTGCGAACCTGCGCGATCACAATGCCGCCCGAATTGTGCGCGGCGAGCGCTGCTGCGTAGACGTCGACGTTGGCGGCCTCCTGGTCGAGGCTGATGTTGCCGTCCGCGTCGCCAAAGGACCCGCGAATGATCGCGACGTCGATCGGGAACGACTTGTACCAGAGCATTTCCTTGCCACCGATCGTGACCACTTCCACCAGGTCCTCCTGCGCCGACCGGTTCATCTTGCCACCCTGGAGACGAGGGTCGACAAAAGTGCCGAGCCCAACGTGGGTGAACAAGCCTGGCCGCGCGCCACCAATCTCGCGGTAGAGCTGCATGATGCACCCACTGGGCAGTACGTAGGCCTCGATCTTTTCGTCGCGCGCCATCGCCTGCATTTTCGGTGACCAGACCCAGTGACCGCCGATCACACGCTTGACCAGCCCCTCGTGAGCGAAGTGATTCATCCCCTCCGTCTTGCGATCGCCGATGCCGAGCGCATGCACAACCGTGAGGTCGCGCGGCAACCCACTGGCGAGGAAACGCCTCGACACTGCACGGAGCGTATGCATCGGTTCCATGAGGCCACCGCCCCCTCCTATCAGTGCCACCGTATCGCCATCCTGGATCCGCTTGACGGCGTCGTCCGCCGACATGAACTTGTTGCGCGTCATGTTGCGTGGCCCTGATCGGTCCCATCCGGCCTGCGCGGCGCCATCGACGGGTCTGCTTGGCCGACATCGACTCGCGGGTCCAACGGCTGCATCGCAATGAGGAGAATGTTCATCTCTCGACGGTCGTTTCCTGAAAGCATCGCAGTCCTCACTGGCGTTTTTTGCTGCGGGGGCTCTGTATCGTGCGGTGGCCCAAAATCAATCGACGCGTCGACCCCCCTACTACGGCGTCACGACAACTGGCAGCGGCGCATCGCCTTCTCCTGTCGTCGGCATCGTCGGCAGGTCGCCGCCGAGCCACTTCTTGTACAGCGCCTGCAGCTCGCCGCTGGCGATCTTTCGACCAATGAAGTCGTTTACGTACGTCGCCCACTCGCGCTCGCTGGGGCGCATCGCGGAGCCATTGAATGCGCGCTGCAAGACGAGCCGTGACTCGTACTTGCCGGGTCCCGCGACTTTGGCGATGTTGCCGACCTGCGTGTAAGCCGCGCCGATGACATCGACTTGCCCAGAGATCAGGGCTTGGACGGTCGTGGCGTCATCGTCGAAGCGTTGGATGGTTGCACCGGACGGACTCGCTTTGGTGACGGCGGCGTCCTGCGGGGTTCCGCGCGGCACACCGATACGCATGCCCTTTAAGTCGTCCCAGCCCTTCATGGGAGGGCCGGCCTTACCGATGATCACGTTCTCGTTCGGCGCGTACGGACGCGAGAACAGTACGACCTTTTGCCGGTCCGGGAAGATTCCCATGACCGCGGCGAGTATGTCGACCTGCCCCGTCAGAAGCGCGGCAGTGCGATTGGCAGCCGTCACCGGCGAGAACTCGGGCTTGACACCGAGATCCTTAGCCAACATTTCGATAAATTCGACGTCATAGCCCGTGAGCTTGCCACTGGCATCGGTGAATCCCCACGGCACTTGAGCCACCTGAACGCCCGCCTTCAGCACCCCTGCCTTCTTAATGGCAGCTACTGATTGGGCCTGCGCGCCTCCCGTCAGTACTGCGACGAGCACGAGCGCAACCGTCGCCGCAGCGAAAGCCCGGCGAGTGACGACGCGAGCGTCGTTGATGAAAGTCTTCATTACGTCTCCTTGAGAACAATGCGGAATTTTTCCCGCGGGTTGGGTGGTGAAATCGATGAAAACGCCTACCGCTTCACGGCGTATTTCCTTTCCAGACCGAGACTCAGGCGCGAGAGTGGAAAGCAGATGGCAAAGTAGCACGCCCCCGCCAAGCCATAGGCAAGCAATGGCTTGTAGGTAATGCTCGATGCGATTTGCGCCGACCGCGAGAGCTCGACAAATCCGATGATGGCGGTAAGTGATGTCCCTTTGATCAGCTGGACTAAGAAGCCCACCGTCGGCGCAAAGGCAAAGCGTATCGCCTGCGGCAGGACTACGTAGCGCATACGCGCGAAGTAGGAAAGGCCAAGGGCGTTCGCCGCCTCGTACTGGCCGCCGGGAACGGCTTGGATGCCACCGCGCCAGATCTCTCCGAGAAAGGCGCCCGCGTGTAGCGTGAGGCCCACGGCGGCAGCCACCCAGACATTGACCTTGATGCCGAATACGGGCAGACCGTAGAAGACGAGGAACAACTGCAATAGCATCGGCGTGCCTTGGAAGAAATCGATGAACGCCGCCGCCGACATCCTCAGAATCCGAAACGGAGCCGTGCGCGCGAGAGCAATCGCCAGCCCGCCGATGCCGCCGCCGACAAACGCCACTGCCGATAACATCAGCGTTGCCTGGATGCCGGCCAGGATCATCCAGAATTCGGTAAAGCCAAAGGCGCGGATCATTGGTGTCGGCCTACTTGATTGGATATGAAAAGTAGATCCGGTCGATCGCCTTGAAGACGAAAGAGAAGATCATCGACATCGCGAAGTAGAGGAGCGCGGTGGCGATATAGACCTCGAAGCTTCGGAAGATCGTCGAGTCCACGCTCTGCGCGACCGAAGTCAGCTCTTCCGCCGAGATCGAGGACACGATGCTCGTCGTGAGCAGAAGAAGGACGAACTGTCCGGAAAGCGCCGGGAAGATGATCCGCAGCGCAGGCTTCAGCAACACTAGTCGGAAGATCTGGAGCGGGCTGAGGCTGAGCGCAGCACCCGCCTCGAACTGGCCGCGGGGGACGCCTTCGATTCCGCCGCGAATGATCTCTGCCGAGAAGGCGCCGAGATTGAGGCTGAGCGCCGCGATCGCAGCGGTCCATGGCTGCAGCGAGAGGCCCAGCGATGGCAGCGCGAAGTAGATGAAGAATACCTGGACGAGGAATGGCGTGTTGCGGATGATCTCGACGTAGACGGCGGCCACGCGTTGCAGCCATACGTGGCGGCTGCGCTTCGCAAGAACCGTGGCAAGGCCGATGCACAGCCCGATCACCGTCGAGATCGATCCGAGCAGAAGCGTCAGCCCGCACCCCTTGAGAAACGTCTCCCAATAGGGCAACAAGGCGCTGAAATCGAGGTGGTAGCTCATGCTTCCTCCTTGTGACCTCCGCGTCCTCCTTGCTGCTGCGCCATGCGGCGCGGAGGAGGATGCGGAAAGGCATCCGTTCTGCTATTGAAGGCTCGTCCGATACCGCGTTCGCGCTTCGTCGTTAGCGTCCGCTCAATTTCGCTACGTCAGCTTGACCATGCGGCCGCTTGCGGCAGCCTCCTTCACCGCGAGGATCACCTTCAGTGTCTCCAGCCCCTCCCGTCCAGAAACGGCCGGCGCCTCCTGCCCCCGGACCACGCGACAGAAATTGCATATCCGTGCAACGAGCGGATCTACAGCGACATACGACTCGCGCGTCGCATCAATCGGTTCCCACCAGCTACGCTTCACTGGATTGCTCCAGACGTCCAGATACGGGATCGTCAATGAGCCGTGCGTCCCGCCGACGAAATAGTAGGGCGCTTCGATGCGCGGATAAACTGGGTTCTCGCCAGTCGTGAGCTCCCAGCTCCATGGTGCCACGATCGCGTCCGACACGTTGACTGTGCCGATCGCGCCGCCCGGCGGCGGTCACTGGAATGCCACCTTCGATGCAGGTCAATTTGGCCGCCTGCGAACTCCTGCCTGCGAGAACAGCTCCATGCAAATACCACGGAGCCAGCGATTTGCCGAGTCATTATGGTACCGCGCATGCCAATACTGGTTGACGTTAACGGGCGATATCTTCAGCGGGCATGCCAGCACACGGAGTCCCGCAGCGCGCGCGAGCGTCTCCCCAATGTGACGTGGCAGCGTCGCAACCAGGTCGCTCGCTGACAAAATGCCCGCCAGTCCCAGAAATCCTGGCAGCTTGAGCTGCAGCCCACGTTTCAAGCCTCTACGCTTGAGTGCTTCATCAACCATGGGGCCAGTGCCCGAGGCGATGCCTACGTGGCCCTCCGCGAGGTAGTGCTTCAGAGTGAACCGTTGCCCGATACGCGGGTGACCCGAATTCGACAAGCAAATCCAGTCCTGTCCGTAAAGCTTCTGTCGGTAGAAGCCCGCCTCGAACTCAGGAAGCAGCCCCAGCGCCAAGTCGCAATCGCCTGATTGCAATGCCTGCACCATGTTCCTGCCGAATGACACCGCTTCGAGTCGGACCGAGGGAGCCAACGAGCGCACGTGCGAGAACAGCCGGGGAAGCAACGTCAGGTGGCTCGCATCGGTCATGAAAATTCGGAACTCGCGCTTGGAACCGCCCGGATCGAAACCCGCTGCAGCAGTGGAAATATCGCGCAGACGATCGAGCACGTCGCGTACGGTGAAAATTAACGCGTCGACGCGTGGCGTCGGCTGCATTCCCTCCGGCGTTCGGACAAAGAGGGGATCGCCAAGCTGCTTCCGCAGTCGCGCCAACAGGATGCTGACCGTCGATTGGGTCTGCCCCAATTGCTCGGCAGTACGGGTGACGCTGCGGGTCCTATGCAGCGAATCGAGCAACGCGAGCTGCTTGGGGCTCAGCAATCCAGCCTTGTCTTCAGTGAGGTCGGGTGCGGTCACAGTCGAAGCTCATTTAAATATTCGAATAGAGTCTATAGCAACCGTTGCATTTACGAAATATTGCGTCACGCCTACGATTGTCCCCGGGTGCCACGAGGCTTCAGCACAGGAGGAACACATGAGCGACCGCTACGCTGTCATCGGCAACCCGATCGGGCATAGCAAATCGCCACAGATTCAGGGCTTGTATGCCAAGGCGACGGGACTAGAGATTGACTACACGGCCATTGAAGGACCGTTGGGCCGCTTCGTCGAAACCGTCGACGCCTTCCGTGCCACTGGCGGTCGGGGCCTGAATGTCACGGCGCCGTTCAAGCTCGACGCTTTCGCCTACGCCAACGAATGGACCGAGCGCGCGCGTCTGGCAGGAGCGGTCAATGCCATGAAATTCGACGGCGACCGCATCCTTGGAGAGAACTTCGACGGAGTGGGCCTGGTGCGCGACGTGGTGCACAACCTTAACCGACCGCTGGCCGGCAAGCGCGTGTTGGTGCTTGGCGCAGGCGGGGCCGTCCGCGGCGCCTTGCTGCCCTTCCTGGAGCAGAAGCCCGCACAGCTCGTGATTGCCAATCGCACGGTGTCGAAAGCAGTGACTCTAGCCGCCGAAGTATCCACGCGTGGCGCGGTCAGCGGCGTCGGCTACGCAGACCTTGGCGACCAGGAATTCGACGTGGTCTTCAATGCTACGTCGGCCAGTCTGCGCGGCGAGTTACCGCCGGTACCTTATACGGTGTTCGCCAAGGATGGCCTCGCCTACGAATTGCTCTACAGCAAGGGCCTGACACCCTTCCTGCGCCTGGCTCAAAACGCTGGCGTCGGGCAACTGTCCGATGGCGTCGGCATGTTCGCCGAGCAAGCAGCGGAGGCATTCACGTGGTGGCGCGGCATGCGGCCTGACACCGCTGCGGTGATACGCCAACTGAGCGTTCCACTGGCCTAATCGCCATTAAATCGAGCAGGCGAGGGAGGTCGACATGAAAGCCATCGTAATCGATGAATTCGGCGGCCCGAACGTATTGCAACTGCGGGAGGTCGTTCGACCGTCCCCGGGACCGCACGAAGCGCTGGTGCGCATCAAGTGCTGCGGAGTCTGCCACCTCGACTTGATTCTCCGCTCGGGCATGCGATCTCGATTGAAGCCGCCACGCATCCTTGGACATGAGCTCGCCGCCGAGGTCGTTGGGGTCGGCAGCGACGTCAAAGACTTCCTGCCCGGCGACCGGATCACGTCGTTTAATTTCCAAGCTTGCGGAACCTGCGCCGATTGCCTACGCGGGCGTCCGTCACTTTGCCGACAAACACTTGGTGACATAGGACAGACGCGCGACGGTGGGTACGCCGAGTATGCGGTGCTTCCCGCCAGCAACTTGGTCAAGCTTCCGGAGGGCATGCCATTCGAGTACGCATGCTTCGCGGCGTGCGCGTACGGCCCTCCCTACAAGGCGATTCGAACGGTCGGGCAGATCAAGCAAGGCCAGTCGGTCGTGATTACCGGCGCCAGCGGTGGACTCGGATTGGCCGCCATCCAGATTGTCAGGACGCTGGGGGCGCGCAGTATTGCCATCACTGGTAGTGCCGGCAAGGTGGAACAACTCAAGGCGCTCGGCGCGGATGAGGTGGTTGTGAGCGCCGATGGCGCGTTTGGCGAAGATGTCCGGAAGTTGACCGGCGGACGCGGGGTGGACCTGGTTGTTGAACTGGTAGGCTCACCCACCTTTCACGGCAGCCTGCGAAGCCTTGCCCCGGGCGGCCGGATTGCAGTCATCGGCGAACTGCATGGAAAGCCGGTCGAGCTGAATCTGGGCCTTTTGATCATCAAGGAATTTGAGCTGCACGGCGTGCAGAGCGCCAACCGCGCCGAATTGCAGGAGGTTCTGCAATTCATGCACGACAACGCGATCAAGCCCGCAATATGGAAACGGCTTCCGTTGGAAGCAGCAGCAGAAGCGCACCGGCAGCTGGCTGGCCGGGAAGTGATCGGCCGACTTCTCCTTGTACCTTGAACCGATCGCCGGAATGACGGACACGCCGCTCAAACAAAGGGAATGCACATGCTGCCTGGCAAGTTCTTTGAAGATATAAACGTTGGCGATGAACTTCTGACACCGCGCATAACGGTTACCGAAGGCCACATCCTGGCTTACGCAGGCGTCGCGGGCGATTTCTCACCTCTGCACATGGACGAGGTCTATGCCAAAGGGACGCATTTTGGTGGTCGTGTCGCGCATGGGCTTATGGGCTTGACCTTGGCTGACGGCCTCAAGGTCCAGTCCGCGTTTTTCCAGGATGGCATTGCGCTGGGTTGGAGCTGGGATTTCAAAAGGCCCATTCGGATTGGTGACACGCTGCACGTCAGATTCCGAATTGCGGAGGGGCGCGTCTCCAGGAGCCGTCCCGACATGGGAATCCTGGCAATAGCCATCGAATTGCTCAACCAACGCGGTGAGATCGTGCAACAAGGCGAGCACCGACTCATGGTGCCGCGCAGGCCAGACCTCGTCGCGGCAGAACAGCAACCAAAATGAGCACGGCGACCCGTGCCCTTACATAAAGTACCTGAAGTCAACCAACGCCATCTCATGAGGGGCACACCATGAAATTTCTGATGCTGCACGGAATCAACCACAACATGTTCGGAAAGCGCGATCCTGTTCACTACGGCACCATTACGCTTGCCGAAATCGACGCCAGCATCCAGGAGCTCAGCAGGACACTCGGTGTAGAGGTCGAAAGCTTTCAAACCAATTGCGAAGGTGCCATGTGCGAACGCATCCACCAGGCGCTGATCGACAAAGTCGATGGCGTGCTGATCAACGCTGGCGCCTGGACTCATTACAGCTACGGCATCCGCGATGCGCTCGCAATTCTCACGATGCCGGTTATCGAGCTGCACATGGCCAATATCCACGCGCGCGAGGAATTCCGGCACCACTCGGTGTTCGCGGCTGTCGTCAAAGGCCAGATATGTGGATTCGGTGTGGACAGCTACCTTCTGGCCTTGCGTGCCGCAGTGTCCGCCGCACAAGTTGCCAAAGCTGCCTGATCACACCTAACCTGGAGATGCACCATGACTAAGGAATTCTTGGGGAAAGTTGTCGTTGTAACGGGGGGCAGTCGCGGCATCGGCCGTGGCATCGCTGCGGCATTCGCAGCCGAAGGCGCGCAAACAGTGCTCGCGGCGTCATCGCAAGCGAACCTCGAGGCGGCGGCGGATCTCATCGCCAATAGTGGCGGAATCCGTCCTGACTTTTGCGCTACCGATCTCCGTGAGGAAGACGGTTGTAAAGAAGTATTCAGGCTGGTCTCCGAGCGACACGGCCGCTGCGACATCCTGGTCAATTCTGCCGGCGCAACCCGTGCAGGCGCGTTTGTGGACCTAACTTCTGAAACCTGGCACGACGGCTTCGCACTCAAGTTCTTCGCTTGCGTCAATCTTTCTCGTTTGTTTTGGCCGATGCTTGCTACAGCGCGGGGACGTGTCGTGAACATCATCGGCGCCGCCGCCCGCACACCGGATCCGGGGTTCCTGATCGGTGGGTCGGTCAATGCAGCAATGCATAATTTCACAAAAGGACTATCGGCCCTTGGCAAACGCGACGGCATAAATGTCAACGCGATCCTACCCGGCCTGACGGAGACTGCTCGCGTCGAGCAGATCTTCAGGCAGCGATCGCAGTCGAGCGGAAAGTCGATCGAAGAAGAACGGGCCGCGCAAATCGCCCGGGAAGGCATTGCGCGCCTCGGTACGCCCGAGGACGTCGCCGCGCTCGCGCTGTTCCTGGCGTCGGAGCGCGCACGCCACATTCAGGGGACGGCGATCGCCGTGGACGGCGGTGGAACGCCGGGTCTCTATTGAGTCAGGATCAGGCTATGCAACCGACCTTTGAAGCGCTTGCCCAGTCGCTGGCCGTAGCCTGGAACGCCGGGGGAACCATCGCCCTCCCCGCGCTGGAATCCGCTCCGCGCTCGCGTGCAGATGCCTTCGCCATCCAGGACCGCATGGCAGAAATACTAGGCGACCGATGTGTCGGTTGGAAGGTCGGCGCGGCGGTACCGGCAGTGCAGCGTATGGAAGGTCATGACGGCCCCATCACCGGTCGTCTCTTTGCGGCTCGGCACCACACGAGTCCGGCGTCAATGCCGGCAGCGATGTTCGAAGGCTACAAGATCGAGTGCGAGTTCGCGTTCCGCTTCATGGCCAGGGTCCTCGCGCGTGAACGGCCCTATACGCGCAGCGAACTCGAGCCGAATCTCATACTCCATTGCGGTCTCGAGGTCGCGGGCCATCGCTATGCCTTCAATTCAAGCGGACGGAAGGCCACGACACACGATCTGATCGCTGACAATGGCGCGTGCGCCGCGTACGTGGAAGGCCGTGGGATTCAGCATTGGAAAGACGTCGACTTCGCCAACGTGAAGATCGACGCGCGCATCGACGATGGAGTCCCGATCCAGACATTCTCCGGCGAATTCTTCAGGGACCCCGTCGACATTCTGGTGGAAACGGTCAACGGGTTGTCGAAGCGCGGCATCGACGTGCTACCTGGCGATCTCTTAACCACTGGTTCGCTTACGCTACCTACGTCGATCCGTGCTGGGCAGCGATTCGTTGCACGTTTCGCCGATCTCGCGACCCTTGAACTGTCCCTAGTGTGACATAGGCTGCGAATCGACGGGATCTCCAGACCGCAACAATTACTACTGCGCTGCGCCGCGTACCGCGCGCTGCATGAACAGCGTGGCGATAATTCCGCGCAACCAGCGGTTGGCCGGGTCGTTGTGGTAGCGGGCGTGCCAGTGCTGCTTGACGGTGAATGTCGGGATGGGCACGGGGCAGTCGAATACTCGAAGCCCGCCGACCTTGGCCAGGGTCTCTCCAATGTGGCGCGGCAGGGTGACGATAAGGTCCGTCGTGGCGACAATGCGTACAAGCCCAAGGAATCCTGGCAGTTCGAGCACCACATTCCGCTGGATGCGCTTGGCGTGCAACGCGGATTCCAATAGCTGATAGCCCGTGCCGGCGACGATGCCGATGTGGGCCTCGTCCTTGTATTGCGCGAGACTCAGCGTCTTGCCAATGCGCGGATGCGAGCTGTTTGCGAGACACACCCAGTTCTGCGGAAACAGCGTCTGCTGATAGATGCCCGATTCGAGCCACGGAATGTAGCCCAGCGCGAGATCAGCCTCGCCCGACTCGAGCGCATGCGCCGTATTGCCGTCTATGCGCGCCGCTTCGAGCCGAACGTTTGGTGCCACGGCCCGCACGTGCGCAAGCAATTGCGGCAGCAGGGTTATATGGCTCGCGTCGGTCATACAGATGCGGAAACGCCGCAATGCCGTCGCTGGAATGAATGTCGGCTCCCAGTCGGAGAGGCGGCGCAGCGACTCCAGGATCTCCCGAGCCTGTCCGATCAGGACGTCGGCCTGCGGGGTCGGCTGCATGCCCGCGGGCGTGCGCACGAACAATGGATCATGCAGGTGGCGGCGCAGCTTGCCGAGCCAGATGCTCATCGTCGGCTGGCTCTGGTCGAGTATGTCTGCTGCGCGTGTCACGCTGCGCGTCGTGTAGAGAACATCGAACAGCTGCAGCAGCTTGAGATCGAGCAGAGCGGTGGCGCTATTTGCGGTCTTCTTCATTGCGCCAAGCAATATACACATTTTCCCCATTGCATGTACAGCATGACCCATCGCCCTTATTCTTCGCTCCGAATCTCAACCATTCGAGGGCGCTGCGTTGAACTACAAGGTCGACTTCGGTCCTGTGATCGCGGGATTTCCGTCACTGCTGGCCGGTTGCGCGGCGACGCTCGGCCTGGCGCTCGCGGGGATGGCGCTCGCGATTGTGATCGGGATCGGTGGTGTGATGCTCCGCGATTCGCGACATGCATACCTGCGCTGGGGCGTGATCTCCTTTGTCGAACTGATCCGCAACACGCCATTCCTCGTCCAGATCTACTTCATCTTCTTTGCGCTGCCGCTCGCAGGCATACGCCTTGACCCCACTCCGACCGCAATTCTTGCACTCGGCGTCAACGGTGGGGCCTATGCCATCGAAATCATCCGCGGCGGCGTGCAGTCCATCAACAAGGGACAGATTGAAGCGGGCCTCGCGCTCGGGTTGCACAAGCTACAGATCTTCCGGCTGATCGTCCTCAAGCCGGCGTTGCGCGCGATCTTTCCGTCTCTCGCGAGCCAGTTCATCTTGCTTACGCTCACGACTAGCATCGCCTCGGCGATTTCGGCCTACGAGTTGACCTATGTGGCACAACGTATCGAGTCGGATTCGTTCCGGAGCTTCGAGGTGTACGGCACGGTCACCCTAATGTACTTGGCGATCTCGACCCTCGTGATGACCGGCTTTGGCGCCTTGTCACGCCGCTTCTTTAGCTACCCGGCGAAATAGATGCGTGGCATGGGCATCCCGGAGTTCCTGTTCCTGCTGAAGGGGCTCCAGTGGACCGTCGCGCTATCGGTGATCGGCCTCAGCTGCGGGGCGGTCGCAGGGCTGGCGATCGCGCTTGCGCGGACATCTCGCTTCGCGGTACTACGTCGCGTGACAAGCGGCTACATCATGCTGTTCCAGGGCACGCCGCTGCTGATGCAGCTCTTCGTCGCGTACTACGGCCTTGCGTTGATCGGTCTTGAGCTCGATGCGTGGGTAGCGGTGGCAATCGGCTTCACACTGCACGCGAGCGCGTTCCTGGGCGAGATCTGGCGCGGTTCCATCGAGGCCGTTCCACGCGGGCAGACGGAGGCCGCCAACGCGCTGGGCGTTCACTATGTGACGCGCATGCGTAGGGTCGTGTTGCCGCAGGCGCTACGCATCTCGCTTCCGGCTACCGTCGGCTTTTTCGTACAATTGATTAAGGGAACGTCGCTCGCCGCGATCGTGGGCTTTACCGAGCTCGCTCGCGCCGCGAGCATCGTATCCAACCAGACATTCCAGCCCCTCCTCGTCTACGGGATTGTGGGGGCGCTGTATTTCGCCATGTGCTGGCCGCTATCGCGGTACGGATCGCGGCTGGAACGCAGGCTTGCCACGGCCGCCCGGTGACCGGCCCGGCAATGCAGTCCACGCCACCGATTCATCACCACAAATCGCTTTTTGGAGGAAATTGCAATGAACCACAACATGAAAGCATTAGGTCGCCGCGGCGTGCTCATAGGACTAGCTGCAGTGTTCGCGGCAGCAACGCTGATCCCCGGTATTGCCTCGGCAATCACCCCTGAGGAAATCAAGGCCAAGGGCAAGCTTGTCATAGGCATTCAGGCTGCCAATCCGCCGTGGGGCTTCGTGGACTCCGCCACCGGAAACGCCGATGGCATCGACGCCGACATCGGCAAGCTGTACGGCAAGGAACTCGGTGTCCCGGTCCAGTTTGTCGGCCTGGAAGTGGCCAATCGCATCCCGGCGCTGACATCGGGCCGCGTGGACGTGCTGTTCGCAACGATGGCGATGAACCCCGATCGCGCCAAGGCGGTCCAGTTCAGCAAGCCATACATCGCGAATACGATCTTCCTCGTTGCCCCAAAGAGCACGCCGATTAAGACGAACGCGGACATGGGCAAGTACTCGATCGCCTTGCCGCGCGGCAGCACCCAGGACTCCGACATCACCAAGAACGCCCCGCCCGGAACCAACATCCTTCGCTTCGACAGCGATGCTGCAGCGATCCAGGCGATGCTCTCCGGGCAAGTTCAGGCGGTCGGGGGCAACATGTTCTACGCCAAACGTCTAAACGAAGCTAAGCCGGACATTTACGAAAACAAGCTGCAGTTCACGCAACTCTACAACGGTGCGTGCTCGCGCCTGGGCGAGAAGGAGCTCAATGCTTCGATAAATGCCTTCATCGAGAAGATCAAGGCCAACGGCGAGCTCGCGAAGATCCAGCAAAAGTGGACTGGCGCGTCGATGACCGAGTTCCCAGCAGCTGTCGAAGGCGTTCCCTTCGTCGCGAACTAGCAACGAGCGACCAGCGAAGGAGGATCGGGCCATGAACCAAGCCGCAGCGCAACCGGATGTCGCCGCCTCGCCGATGATCGCGATGGAGCATGTCGACAAATGGTATGGCCCCTTCCAGGCCCTCAACGACATTAACCTGTCGGTCCGTCAAGCCGAGAAGATCGTGCTTTGCGGGCCGTCGGGGTCGGGCAAGTCCACGCTGATTCGCTGCATCAATCACCTGGAGTCCTACTCGAAGGGAAGGATCCTGGTGGACGGCATTCCGCTCACCAAGGATCCAAAGGCCATCGGCGCCATCCGCGCAGAAGTCGGCATGGTCTTTCAGCAGTTCAATCTGTTCCCCCACATGACGGTCATGGAGAACTGCACGCTGTCGCCCATTCACACTCGCAAGCTCTCGAACGCAGACGCGGAGATCATCGCCCGTCGACTCCTCGACCGCGTGCACATCCTGGACCAAGCGGACAAATACCCCGCTCAGCTCTCCGGTGGCCAACAGCAACGCGTGGCGATCGCGCGTGCCCTTTGCATGGAACCCAAGGTGATGCTGTTCGATGAACCTACGTCCGCATTGGATCCGGAAATGGTCAAGGAGGTCCTGGACACGATGGTCTCACTCGCAGATGACGGGATGACCATGATATGCGTCACGCACGAAATGGGCTTCGCCAAGCGCGTAGCGGATCGTGTGATCTTCATGGCGAGCGGCTGCATCGTGGAGGAAGCACCGGCGGAAGAATTCTTCCGCAATCCGAAGCACGAGCGCACCAAGAAGTTCCTGGGCGAGATTCTCGCCGGCCACTGATCGGATTCCATTTTGAAAATCTACTTTCTGGGCGCTGGTGCCCTGGGTTGCGCAATTGGCGGCACGCTCGCCGCCGCGGGCTCCGATGTCACATTGATCGATCGCTACCAGGCGCATGTGGACGCGATCAACCGCGATGGTCTGCGCATGAAGGATGGCGACACCGAGCGCGTCGTCCGCATCAAGGCGGCGACCGATTGCGGCGACCTTCCACCGGCGGATCTTGTCATCGTGCTGGTCAAGTCGTTCCACACGCGCGACGCGATCCTGTCCGCGCGAAGCATTGTGGGAGAGAACACCGCGGTGATGTCGCTGCAGAACGGCCTCGGGCACGAGGACATCCTGAGCGAGGTGGTGGGTCCTTCACATGTCCTTGCTGGCAAGACGTATGTGGGAGGCGTGCTTCTCGGCCCTGGCTACATCATCGCGGGCACGCGCGGAAAGCGCACCTTCATTGGCGAGCTCGACGGCTCGATCAGCGCGCGCGTCAAGGAGATTGCCGCAGAACTTGAGCGTGCCGAGTTGCCGACGACGGTGAGCGACAACATTCTCGGAACTATGTGGGACAAGCTCCTCATCAATGTCGCTACAGGCGCGCTGAGCGGCGTCACGGGCTTGCCGTACGGCGGGCTCTACGCCGTGCCGGAGATCGAGGCCTGCGCCGTCGCGGCCGTGAGTGAGGCCATGGCCGTGGCGCGTGCCGCGGGCATCAAGCTCTCGATCCAGGAGCCGCGCGACGCATGGCTCATGGCTGCCGATGGCCTGCCCGCCGAATTTCGCACGTCGATGCTGCAAAGCCTCGACAAGGGCTCCGCCACCGAGATCGACTTCATCAATGGCGCTGTGGTACGCGCCGGGAAACGCCGCAACGTCCCGACGCCGGTGAATCAGGCTCTGGTGGCGGCGATCAAAGGGATCGAGCATCGATTGGTGAATGCATGAGCACGATACCGAAAGCCTACCTCGAGCATGTCGCCGTCTGGGTTCGCGACATTCGCTGGCATATCCGCTTCTTCCATGACGTACTCGGCATGACCATGCGCGAAGTGGAAGGGCCGACCGAGGATCCGAAGCAGTATTGGACGCTCGGGGGTATGCAATTCATCGCGTCCCCGGACTTTGCAGGCCCGGAGGGTCGCCTCGCCCATCTTGGCGTGATGTGCGAGGACCTAGAGGCTGCGCTCACCGCGGCGAAGGCATTCGGCGTCCAGGAAATGGCACAGGGGCGCAACTGGCTCCGCTTGCCTGACGGCCTCGCCGTCGAATTCATTCAGGCCCGCGGCAATGCGGTCGCGGCCGCGCTCGCAATCGATCCGCGGGCTGAACCAGGAAGCCAAACATGACGCAGGAACGCTATTGGGACGATGCCAAGGTCGGTGACGAGTGCATCAGTCCGAGCTTTACCGTCACCGAAGCTCACATCAACACGTACGCTGACCTCACGGGCGACCACACGCCGGTGCACATCGACGAGGAATACGCGAAGACCACACCGTTCGGCACGCGCGTTGCGCACGGCCTCCTCGGGCTGTCCCTAGCCGATGGCCTCAAGACGCAGAGCGATTACCGTTTCCTTCCCGGCATGTCGCTAGGATGGACGTGGGACTTTGCCGGACCGATCAAGATCGGTGACACGGTGCACGTCAAGTTCAGCGTTGCGAGCATGCGACTCTCGAAGAGCAAGCCAGGCTGGGGCATCGTCGTGCTGCCGTCCGAGCTCATCAATCAGCGCGGGGAAGTCGTCCAGAAGGGCGAGCACCGGTTAATGATTCCTTGCCGTCCAAAAGCCACTTAGTGGAACCATGAATTCACAACCGCTGCCATTGTCAGGCATCCGGGTCATTGACTACAGCCACTTCCTTGCCGGCCCGCACATGTCGCGCTGCTTGGCCGCCATGGGTGCGGACGTCATCAAGGTCGAACGGCCCAAGTCCGGTGATCCTGGCCGCGCCAGTCCCGGGATAGTCGATGGAGTGAGCGGCTATTACCTGCAGCAAAACATGGGCAAGGAAGGCCTGTGCGTCAATCTCAAGGATCCGCGCGGCCTGGAGTTGATGCACAAGCTCGTCGCCGATGCAGATGTATTTGTCGAGAACTACCGTCCCGGCGCACTCGACAGACTGGGCCTGGGCTATGCCGAACTTGCAAAGCGCAATCCGCGGCTCGTCTACTGCTCGGTCTCCGCTTATGGACACACCGGGCCAGACGCAGAACGTCCGGGCTTCGGCCTCATCGCGGAAGCCAAGAGCGGCGCGATGTCGCTGATAGGCGTGCCCGGCGAGCCGCCACCGCTTTTCCGCATGCCGATTGCGGACATGTATGCCGGCATGCACGGCGTCTCGGCGATCTGCGCCGCCTTGTATGGCCGAGTGGCGAGCGGTCGGGGCCAGCATATCGACATCGCGCTCTATGACTGCATGGTCTCGATGCACGATTACGCGATCCAGTGCTACACGATGAGCGGCGGCAAAGAGATGCCGGTCCAGACCGGCCACGATCTGCCCCAAAGCACCGTCTACGGAGTGTTCACGGCGCGCGACGGCTATCTCGTGATCGCGGCCCAGGTGGACGATGCGTGGAAGCGTCTCGCGAAGCTGATTGGCGGCGACAGTTATGCAGCCGACACGCGCTTCCATCATGCCGCAGGTCGCAATGCGCACCGGGAGGAGATACTCGCAAAGGTTCGCGCCTGGACGAGCGCGCAGGCGTCAGTCAAAGCGTGCTGCGCAGCCCTCGACACGGCTGAAGTGCCCTGCGCACCGGTGCAACGTATCGATGAGGTCGTCACTGATCCGCAGGTCATCGCACGCAACATGATGATCGAGCAGGACCATCCGCTCTTGGGCAAGGTCCGCCTGCCAAATCTGCCCTTCCGCTTTTCGGAGTGCGACACGTCGCCACGCAGTGTCGCGCCCCTCCTGGGTCAGCACAATCGCGACGTCGCCTCGCGCCTCGGCTATACCGGGGCTGAGATAGAAACGCTCGTGGCCGACGGCGTGCTGTACGCCGAATCGGCAGTCGATCGCCTGCCTAAGGCCTGAGCGAAAGGCAGACCCGTGAAAGATCGCTATGCCGTCATCGGCAATCCTATCCGTCACAGCAAGTCGCCGCTGATTCACGGTACTTTTGCCAAGTCCACTCTACAAAAGCTCGAATATGTCGCGATTGAGGGGCCGATCGACGGATTCCTCAAAGCAGTAGATGCGTTCCGTGCAGAGGGTGGGCGTGGGATGAATGTCACCGCGCCATTCAAGCTGCAAGCCTTTGCACTCGCGACGGATCGCCTGCCACGCGCCGAACTGGCCGGCGCCGCGAACGCTCTCAAATTCGAAGGTGAACGCATCCTCGCTGAGAACTTCGACGGAATCGGCCTGGTCAGCGACATCCAGCGCAACCTCGGCGTTTCGCTGGCCGGTAAGCGCGTCCTGTTGTTGGGCGCGGGTGGGGCGGCACGCGGCGCCCTGCCGCCTTTCCTGGCACAGAATCCGGCAATGCTCGTCATCGCGAATCGCACCATCGAAAAGGCAAAGTCGCTCGCACGAGAGGTTGCAACTTATGGCACGGTCGTCGGATGTGGGTACAGAGACGTCGCAGACCAACGATTCGATGTCGTCGTGAACGCGACCTCCGCGAGCCTGCGCGGCGAATTGCCGCCTATCGAGCCCGGCGTTTTCGGCGAGAACGCGCTCGCCTATGAGCTAGTCTATGGCATGGGCCTGACACCGTTCCTGCGCCTCGCGCGCAACGCTGGTGTCAAACGTCTCGCGGATGGCGTGGGAATGCTGGTCGAGCAGGCGGCGGAGGCCTTTGTGTGGTGGCGTGGCGTACGCCCCAAAACCAGACCTCTGATCGACAAGCTGACCGTACCTCTAACCTGACGACCCGTAGACGCAGGGTCGGCCTCTTACCTAAATGCGCACAACGCGCCCTACCACCGATTGAATCCAAAATGATCAAATCACGCATCGCCGTGGCTGGCGCAGGCTACATCGGCCTCGCCCATATGGCTGTACTGCAACAGAGCACGACCTGCGTGTTGTCCGCTGTCGTCGACCCCTCGTCAGCCGCGCAGTCGCATGCCAGCAAGGCCGGTGTACCTCTATTTAAATCGCTAGCCGACCTGTTGCGCGAGGACAAGCCCGACGGCATCGTACTTGCCACGCCGAACAGGCTCCACGTCCCTCATGCGCTCGAATGCATCGCTGCCCACGTTCCTATTTTGCTGGAGAAGCCGATCGCGCCGACGGTCGCCGAGGCCGAGTCGCTGGTGCGAGCAGCCGATGCCGCCAATGCAAAGATCCTGATCGGTCACCATCGGGCCCACAGTCCCATCATGGCCAAGGCCAGAGATGTTATCGCCTCCGGATGCCTTGGCAGGCTGGTAGCGGTGACGGGTAGCGCGGTATTCGTCAAGCCGGATCATTACTTTGTCGATAGTCCCTGGCGCCGTGAGCTTGGCGCCGGCCCAATCCTGCTCAACATGATTCACGAGGTGCACAGCCTGCGCATGCTGTGCGGCGAGATCGTCGCGGTCCAGGCCTTCGCTTCGCACGCCGTACGCGGCTTTCCGGTAGAGGATACCGTGGCGATCAATCTGCGCTTTGCCAACGGAGCTCTCGGAAGTTTTCTGCTGAGCGATACGGCAGCCTGCCCGCGTAGCTGGGAACAGACATCGGAGGAGAACAAGGCGTATCCGACCTATGAAGACGAAGATTGCTACGTGATCATGGGCACGAACGGCAGCCTCTCGGTGCCGACCATGCGACTGAAGACGTATCCGCGCGTAGAAGACCGCTCGTGGTGGAAGCCCTTCGAGGTTGGTGTTGTCGGTATGGTTCGCGACGATCCGCTCAAGCATCAGATCGAGCATTTTGGCGCTGTCATTCGCGGTGAAGCCCAACCGCTGGTCAGCGCGCGTGACGGGCTAGCGAATCTCCGCATTACCGAGGCGATCGTCGACGCTGCTAAGTCTGGCTCGCTGGTCGATACCGCGACCCACTGACCTCGATGAGTACGCTCTCCTTTTCCAGTCGCGCGTCCGGAATACTGTCGTGATTCGCGGCACGACAACACTGATTGCACACCTCGGCTATCCAACCGATGCCTTCAAGGCACCGATGATTTACAACCCGTACTTCGAGCAGGCGGGAATCGATGCGATCGTCGTGCCGATGGGCATCAAGGCGGAGGACTATCCCGGCGTGCTCGCAAGCCTGTTCAAGCTCACCAATATTCGGGGGGCCCTGGTCACGATGCCGCACAAGGTCACGACGACGAGTCTCGTAGACGAAGTAACCCCGACCGCTAGAATCGCAGGCGCATGCAACGCAATACTTCGTCGTCCGGACGGCAGCCTACTTGGCGACATGTTCGACGGTGCTGGTTTCGTGCGCGGCGTCGCACGCAAGGGTTTCGAACTCGCGGGCACGCGCGCGCTGGTGGTGGGCTGCGGTGGCGTAGGGTCGGCGATTGCAGCCTCGCTCGCTGCGGCCGGCATTGCGGCCATCGGCCTGTACGATGTCAACGAGGCGTCCGCGGGAGGACTCGGGTCCCGCTTGCGCAGCCACTACCCCGCGCTCGCTGTGGCCATCGGCTCGAACGACCCCGCCAACTACGGCCTCGTTGTCAATGCAACGCCGATGGGCATGAACGAGGGCGACCCGATGCCGATGGACATGTCGCGGATCGCGCCTGCCACGTTCGTCGGGGAAGTCGTCATGAAGCAGGAGATGACGGCGTTCCTGAAGGCGGCGCAAGCCCGCGGTTGTCGTTTCCAGGTCGGGACCGACATGTTGTTCGAGCAGATACCCGCCTATCTCGAGTTTTTCGGCTTCCCCAGCACTACGCCGGAAGCTCTGCGCTCGGTCGCCAAGCTGCGCTACTGAGCGCGAGACGGCCGGCTTACCGATCGCGTTTACGCGAGACGGTCGACGCCAGCGCTAATTCGCAACGTCAACGGTGACGCCCTGGCGGGCGCTGGCGGCCAGCGCCTCCAGCGTCAGCGCGATGTCGATCGACTCTTCCGGGGACGCGCCCTCCCACCGATCGCGGCCATGCACGACAAGATCATGGAAGGCTTCGGCTTCGGCGAGAAAGCCATTGGTTGCGGCGGTCTCGACGAATTCCTGCCTTGCATCCAAACCTGGCCCGCGTCTTATCTCGAGCACGGGCGGCAATGCAGCGGACGTGTCGTTCAAGTACGTCGTTCGGATCACCCCGCTATCGCCGGCGACGAACGCGTGTCGATGGCGGGCGGTCGCGAAGCTGCACGAAACCTGCGCCAGCAGCCCGCTCGAGAATTCGATCGACGCGACAAGCGTCCGATCGACCCCGCTTTCACTCCAGCGTGCCAACGCGTGGACGCGCTTCGGCCGTTCTCCGGCGATGGTGCGAACCAGGCTGACCGGATAGCAGCCGGCGTCCATCAGTGCGCCTCCCGCGAGCGCGGGGTTCAGCCGGATATTCGAGGCATCGGTCAGGGGAAATCCGAACGACGCCTGTATCAGTTGCAGGCGTCCGATGGCGTTTTCCTTCAGCAGCTTGCGCAGCTTCAAGGTCTGCGGCTGCGCCCGATAGGGATAAGCCTCTGCGAGTTGGACGCCGTTTCGCGCCGCGGCCGCGAACATCGCTCGCGCCTCGGCTGCCGACGTGGCCAACGGCTTTTCGCACAGCACGTGCTTCCCCGCATTTGCCGCGCGGATCGACCATTCGGCATGCAGGTTGTTGGGCAGCGGATTGTAGATCGCATCGATCTCGGGGTCCGCCAGCAATGCCTCGTAGCTCGGGTGAACCTGCGCGATGCCCGTTTCGGCGGCAAATTTTCCCGCCCTTTCGGCATCGCGACTCGCAACCGCGGTCACAGCCACCTTGAGCGACGGACGCACACCTGCGACGAACAGGCGCGCAATATTGGCAGCGCCCAAGATGCCGATCCGGACATGGCGCGTGGATGGCGAGGTCACGCGCGAGTGCTCCTTGCGGCGTCGATCTCGTCGCGCGTCTGGTCGCCGACGGCCCACCGCTGCGCCGGCATCTGAATGCCGATCACGCGAATGGTCTCGAGCGGCGCACCGAGCGACTCGTTGATGGTCCGCGCCACGGCCTTGACGCATCGCTTGATCGCCGCCTCGTCCCGCCCGGCGACCAGCTTGATTTCAACAATCGGCATCCGTGCCTCCAGGGAAATGCAAACTAGCTCCGCGTCAGGATCGCGAGCGCCGGCCGTTCGACCGTCGACTTGCCCGTGATCGGTGGGCGCGGAAGCTTTGCTTCGCCGGCCTCGATGACAAACGTGTGCTCGAGCGAGTACCACGGGCCCGTGACATCCGGCGCCGGCGCCGGTTCGTTCTCGTGCCGGACATAGCGTCCGACAAGCGCCTGCGTGACGCCGAACTGGACGTCACTGTCGAGATTCGGATCGTCGCTCGAATAGACCTGCGAGAACTGCGTCTTGTAGCCCAGCTTGTAGATCAGAAAGTGGAGATGCGCCGGCCGCAGATTATGGCGTCCCTGCGCCCGCAGCAGGTCGCCGACGGGGCCGCTCACAGGAATCGGGTAGCCGGCGGGCTTGACGCCACGAAAGCGGATGACGCCGTTGGCGTCTGTCGTGAACTTGCCGCGCAGGTTCATGTCCGCCTGCGCAGGATCCTGGTTCTCGTAATAGCCCTCGGTCGCGTGCCAGACGTCGACCTCCGCGCCACCAACCGGCCGTCCAGCCACGTCGTTCCGCAGACGCGGACGAAGATCGGATCGCCGGGCGTCGGCGAGCGGACGATGGAGCCGCCGTTTTCCGTGCGCGGCGAATCCATCCGCCAGAAGGGTCCAAGCAGGTTGGCCGTCGTTTCGGTCTCGCCTCGCCCGACGTTGTTCTGCAAACAGACAAGCGACGACACGCCAAGCGAGCCAGCCGCGAGGACCACCTCGTTGTGCGAGGCGTTGGTAAGCTGGCCCAGCTTCGCGATGTAGCCGCAGGCCTGCTGGAATTCGGCTTCCGTCAGCTTCGTCTCGCGGACAAAGGCGTGCAGGTGGTGCACGGCCGCAGCCATGATTTCGCGGAAGCGCGGATTCGGCGCCCGCGCAATTTCGCTTTGCACCGCCGCAGTGATCTCGCTTGGGTCATGGATGATCATCGGGATTCTCGGCCGGTCGATCGGGGTATTTGCAGGCGCGTCAGGCAGCGGCGAGGCGGCCGACGGCTTCCTCGGGGTAAAGCACGCCATCGCGAACCATCGCGTCGATCTCGATTCGCGAATAGCCGAGCATCGCCGCTATTTCGCGGTTGTGCTGGCCGATCAGCGGCGCGACGCTGCGCGGTGACGTGTCGCAGTCGGAGAAGCGGAACGGAAGGTTGGGCATCCGGATGCGGCCCAACACCGGATGGTCCTGCTCGACGATCATACCGCGCTGGCGGATCTGCGGATCGGCCAGCACCTCGTCGATGCGCTGCACGGGCGCGCTGGGAACTCCGGCGGCGTCGAGGGCGTCGAGGCAGGCCTTGCGCGACGGCTGCGCGAGTGTCCAGGCACGCACGAGGGCAAGCGCCGCTTCGCGATGAGTGTTGCGGTCTGCCGCATTATGGAAACGCGTGTCGGCCGCGAGCGAATCACCGCCGATGAGCTGCGCAAGGAGTCTCCAGGCGCCGTCGACCTGGGCGGCGATCACGAGGTACCCGTCGCGGGCCGTGAAGACGCCGTAGATCGTCGTATCGGGTTGATCGTGTCCCGTCTGCACCGGGATCTCCTTGCCGTCGCTCAAGGTGTAGCACTGCACGGCATAGTCGTGGATGGACACCATGCAATCGTAGAGTGCGATGTCGATGTGCTGGCCCTTCCCGCTTTTCGCGCGGCCGAGCAATGCGGCGCAAACCGCCGCAACACCATGGATGCCGGCGTACATGTCGGCAACGGGCATGCGGAACAGCGGCGGCGGTTCGCCCGGCACGCCGATTTGCGCCATTGCGCCGCTCTTCGCTTCGGCGATAAGCCCGAAACCCGGGCGTGTCGAATCGGGTCCGGTATGGCCGTACGCGGAGACCGAGCAGTAGACGAGTCGCGGATTGCGCTGCGACAGCTCCTGGTACCCGAGCCCGAGCTTTGCGAGCGTACCGGGACGATAGTTTTCGACGAACACGTCCGCTGTATCCACCAGCTTGTGCAACAACTCCGCGCCGCGCACGTCCTTCATGTTCACGCACAGTCCCTGCTTGCCCATGTTTTGCTGTAGGAAGTAGCCGCTCTGGCCGTCCTTGAAATACGGATGGGCGCGTCCTGGATCCCCCGCCGTTGGTCGCTCGACCTTGATCACTTCGGCGCCCAACGCCGCAAGGCAGCGCGAGAGGTAGGGACCCGCCAGGAAATGGCTGTAGTCGACGACGCGGAAGCCCGCAAGAGGGAGAGGTTGATCGGTCATGCGCATGGCTCCGTCGGTCATCGCCCCTTCCACATCGGTTTCCGCTTTTCCGCGAACGCGCGAGGGCCTTCGCGCGCGTCGTCGCTGGCGAGCATTCGTTCCGCGGCTTCGTAGCGCCTGGTCATCGCGTTCGCGAAGTCCGGCTCCTCGAGGCTTTGCAGCATGACCTGCTTCGACGCCTGCAGCGCGAGCGGCGCGCAGCCGAGCAGTTCGTCGGCGAGTGCACGCGCCTCTCCCATTAGCTCGGCGCGCGGCACGACCGTGTTGATGAGCCCGATGCGCTGTGCCTCGTCGGCACTGATCCGTTGCGCACGCAGTACCAACCACATCGCTTCCTTCATCGGCAACTCGCGCGCGAGGCGCTGCAGCGCTCCGCCGCCCAGCGCCGCAAGGCCGACGCGAGGCTCGGAGAGCCCGAACTCCGCATGATCGGCAGCGATCGCGAGGTCGCAGGCGGCGAGAATCTCGACCCCGCCGCCGAGGCACACGCCGTTGACTGCCGCGATCACCGGCTTCCATAAATCGAAGCGATGCGTGATCCCGGCGAAGCCGGTGGCGGGCTTGCCATGGTCGCCGGTTGCCGACAGTGCCTTCAGATCGGTGCCGGCGCAAAACGCGCGTTCGCCGGCGCCCGTCACGATGGCGACGCGAAGGCCCGGATCGGCGGCATAAAGATCGAACGCGCGCGCAAGCTCTCGATGACCCTCGGGATGCAGCGCATTCAACACTTCCGGCCGATCGATCGTGATTGTCAGGACGTGGCCATTGCGCTCGACCCGGCAATACCGGTATGCGTCGTCGCCCATGGCATCGCTCAGTACGTGGCCCGGCCGCCCGACAGATCGAATGTGGCGCCGGTGGTGAAGCTGCACTCGGGGCTCGCGATCCACGCGACCATCGCGGCGATTTCCGGGATGGTGAGGAACCGTCCCATCGGAATCTTGGCTTTCATCGCCGCAATATGCTCCGGAGTCATTTCCTTGAAAAGGTCCGTCTCGGTGATGACAGGGGCAATGCAATTCCTTTCCTTATTGGCCTTGCGCGCGGCCAGCTTTTCTCCTGAGCCTCACTCGCGATGAAGAAGGTTCAGGGCCCGAGTTCTGCACCGCCGCCTCGATCAGACCAGGGCATAGGACGGAGGCGCGCCCTCCTTTCCGAGGCCGCTCATGTCAATCTTGTGCGTTTCACGAGCAGTCGATGCCGCGACGGCCGAGACAACGCAGGAGACGGCGACGAGGACCGCGGCAGGAAGCCAGGCGTTGGTCCCCAGCCCTTGCAGCCCAGCCGCGATGCTTGGGCCAAAACCCGTTATCGCGAACCCGAGCTGGGTTCCAATGGCCATGCCGGAAAGCCGCACTCGAGTTTCAAACATCTCTGCGTAGAACGAAGGCCACACGCCGTTGGCCGCGCTGTAGACGACTCCAGACATGAATATTCCCAAGGCGAAGATGAGCGGAATATTTCCTTCGCCCAGTGCCCACAAGAAGGGAAATATCATGACACCGGATCCCAATGTGCCGAGAATGAACACTGGCTTGCGCCCGATGCGATCTGCCAGCATCGCCCACAGAGGGATCGCCGCCAGCGCAACGACGTTGGTGAGGATGGCTACCCACAGCATTGTGGTTCTATCGAGCTTCAGCGTGTTGACCGCGTACGACAGCACGTAGACGCCGAAAATCGTGCTTACCACTGCGATCTGGGCGCAGCAGATCACGCGCAAAACATCGGACTTGTAATCACGGAACAGGACCGCCAGCGGTAGTTTGGCGACCTTGTGGGTTTTCTGCTCCTCCTTGAACGCCGGGGTCTCGGCCAATGTTCGTCGAATAATGTAGCCGACCATCATAACCACGACGCTGAGCCAAAACGGGACCCGCCAGCCCCACGACAGAAGTTGCTCCTCAGGAAGACGTGAAATCGGAAGAAACACCGCGGTAGCAATGATCAATCCCGCTTGTGTCCCGCTTAGCGTAAAGCTCGTGAAGAAGGCCCGCCGGTGGGCCGGCGCGTGCTCAAGTGTCAATGCGTTCGCACCCGCTTGCTCGCCGGACGCCGAGAATCCTTGGCATAGCCTGAGGAACACCAGCATGATCGGCGCGGCGATGCCGACCTGGTTGTACGTCGGCAGGCACCCGACCAGGAAGGTAGAGGCACCCATCAGCATTAAGGTGAAGATCAGGACTTTCTTGCGGCCGAACTTGTCTCCGAGGTGGCCCATGAAGAACGCGCCGATGGGCCGTGCCACATAGCCGACCCCGAACGTCGCCAACGCCAAGAGCGTCCCCATCGACGGGTCGCTTGCCGGAAAGAAAACCTTGCTAAAGACGAGGGCTGCTGCAGTACCGTAGATAAAGAAATCGTAATACTCCAATGCGCTCCCAATCCAACTTGCGAGCGCAGCCTTTTTCGGTGTTCTCTCATGCGTTTGTTCGGATTGGTGCAGGGCATCAGGCATGCGGCCTCCGTTCGGTGAACAGTTAGACTCCGAAGTCTTGATCTTGCATCATGAACGTAGCGCGCCCGACGGGTAACCTGGCGCTAGGGTGTCTGGCACAGCTCGGTATCGCTCGCGCCTCCGCAGCGATCTCAGGCCGTCCCCTCCCCGATGGCATTGACCGCGGCGCGTAGGCCGAGCAAATAGCTATCGACTCCGAAGCCGCAGATTTGGCCCTTGACGACTTCGGAGAAGACGGAAATGTGCCGGAAGGCCTCGCGCGCGTGGACGTTCGACATGTGAAGCTCGACGATCGGCACCGTCAGGATGGCGAGCGCGTCGCGAATGCCGTAGCTGTAGTGCGTCCACGCGCCGGCGTTGATCAACACGGCATCGCTGCCCTCCGTAAAAGCCCGATGGATCCGCTCGGCCATCGCGGCCTCGCTGTTGGTCTGGAAGCTCTCAACCTCGGCGCCGAGTTCCTTCCCCAGGGAGCGCAGCTTGGCGTCAATCTCGGCCAGCGTGATCGTCCCGTATTGCTTCGGATCGCGCTTGCCGAACATGTTGTGGTTGATGCCATGGAGCATCAGGATCTTCTTCATGTCTATTCCTTATCACGCGCGTGATTCCACGCCGGCGGATATTCTTCGGGAAACCCTCGGCCTGTGCACGGCGGCCGACGGCCGGTCCCCTGTCGCTCCGTCGAGATAGCTCCGCGCGACGCGCAGCGCCAGCAGAGCAACCTCTTCCGGACCGACGGCTTTGGTCAGCGTCACGCGAGGGATTTCCAGCGCGTAGGGAATGTCTTGCGGCAAGCAGTCCAGGATGCCACGGACGTCGATACCTCCCTCGCCTGGAAACTGGCGCTCATCGCGCGCCGTGCGGATGATGCCGGCCATCGTCGGGGGTACCTCCTTGGCCGCGTCGCAAACATGGGCGAAACGGAACCACTCGCGCGGCAGCTTGGCGAGTGCGTCCAGGCGCGAATCGGAGCGCCCGAAGTGGAGCATGTCGACCAAGATGCCAGCATTGCGTCGTTTGACGGCCCGCACTACTTTTGCCGCAGCCGCAAGATTGCCAGTCTCGGTCCAATGCGGAAACTCAAGGCTGACGAAGATTCCTAGCGGCTTCGCGAGATCGCAAAGCTTGGCAAACCGCTCAGTTGCACGATTACGGTCAGGATCGGGCAACTGCGCGATGATGTTCTTCGCACCGAGTTCGGCGGTCGCTTCGAGGACGGGGATGAAACTCTCCGCATCAAGGGACGGGTCCATGCGAAAGAGTTCAACGTCGAGCACCTCGATTCCGGTGTCGGCAAGCCGCGCCTTTGTTTCCTTCATCAGCGCACGGTCGTGAGCCAGGTCGTATAAGGGCTCATCCGGCGTGACCCTCGTCAGACGGAGACCCACGTACCGGTACCCGGCGCGCCCGGCCACCTCCACGACCTGGGGCGGCGTCAGCGACAGCACGGTGAGGTGAGCCAGCGAATAGTCGTGTCGCATGTTCGCGCTCCTCCTGTCTGCAGCCATCAGTCCGCCGCGACCGTACTGGTGCTCGCGTGATGCACCTTCTTGCCGGGCGAATAGATGTCCATGATGTTCCAGTGCCCATCGGTCGGCACCGGCTCGTTCTGCATGTAGACGTCGATCACGCAGGGACGCTTGGCCTTGATCGCCTTCTCCAGCGCCGGCTTGAACCCCGCGGCGGATTCGACCTTGATGCCGTCCACGCCGTAGGCCTTGGCGATCGCCGCGTAATCGGGCGACCACGTCTTGCCGTCTTTCTCGAACACCGTGCCGAACGTCGTCCCATAGTGCGCGGCCTCGAGGCCCGCGATCGTCCCGAACGCGTGGTTGTTCATAATCACCCAGACCACCGCGATGTCTCCCTCGAACGCGGTGGCCAGCATCGCCGGGTTCTGGCCGAAGCCGCCGTCGCCAACCAGCGCCACCACCACCTTGTCCGGCAGGGCCACCTTGGCCCCGAGCGCGGCCGGGGCACCGAAGCCCATCGTCGCGTACCCACCCGGCGTGAACACGGTGCCCGGGGTGTAGATCGGGTACTGCTGGGCCATGCCATTCTTGTTCCAGCCCACGTCGGTACACAGGATCGAGTCACGCGGCACCACGGCGCGCAGGTCGGCGAGGATTCGTTCCGGCCGCATCGGCCAGGCATTGCTCTCCATCGCGTTCTTGTTGCCGGCAACGAATTGCTTGCGGTTGGCCGCCAACTCGGCCACGAGCTTTGGCCTTTGCACGCCCTTGGGCGCCAGCTTGCGCGCGACGCGGTTGAGCACCTTCAGCGCTTCCTTGACATCTGCCACCGCCCCGATCGCGACCGGAAAATTGCGACCGATCTCGGCCGGATCGATGTCGATGTGGATCAGCTTCGTCGGCGGGAAATTGAACGTGTACTCGGGCTCCCAGGAGCTGCAGTCGGCCTCCGAGAAGCGCGTGCCGAGCCCGAGAATCCAGTCAGCGCCCTTGCACTTGTCGTTTATGAACTTAGTGCCCCAGAAGCCGGTCATCCCGAGGATCAGCGGATGGTCGTCCGGCAGTGCGCCCTTGCCCATCAGCGTGTGCGCGACCGGCAGCGACAGGTGTTCGGCCAGCTCGCGCATCTCCTTGGCCGCGTCGGCCAGGAGGACGCCGCCGCCGACGTACAGCAGCGGCGTCTTCGCTGCGAGCAGCTGGCCGACGATCTTCTCGGCGGTCACGTCATCGAGCGACGGTTTGTGCAGCGACTTGGTATTGGCCAGCACCCGCTTCCACAGCTTGACGTCGATTTCCTTGGAGAAGATGTCCATCGGGACGTCGACCAGAACCGGGCCGGGCCGGCCGCTCTCGGCGAGCGTAAATGCCTTTTCGATGATCTCGGGAAACAAGTGCGCCGAATCGACGCGCCACGCGCGCTTGACGAACGGCCGGTAGATCTCGTACTGCGACGCGTCGGCGTGCAGGTTCACCTCCTGGTGCGGGTGCTTGCCGAAATAGTGTGTCGGCACGTCGCCGGCAATCACGACCATCGGGATCGAGTCGAGCGCCGCGTTCGCCACACCGGTCGCCGCGTTGGTGAGCCCTGGCGAGAGGTGCGACAGCACGACGGAGGCCTTCTTCGTCGCCCGCGCATAGCCGTCGGCCGCGTGCGCGGCGATCTGCTCATGCCGCGTGTTGACGAACTTGATTTTTTTGCTTTTCGACAGGGCCGCTAGCACGGCGATGTTGGTGTGACCACAAAGGCCGAAGATGTGCTCGACGCCACGCGCCTCGAGGTACTTCACCAGCTGATTCGCAATAAAGTCGTTCATGAATTCTTCTCCTGGTCGTTTTGCCCCGCGGCTTGGCCCTCGGCAGAATATTGTTCAGTCGTCGCCGCGCATGCCCGAGGCGTCGGAATCGAGTGGCACGG
>OCZU010000424.1_pt1 | contig 29566 bp, 25 predicted proteins | sample 1539001 | NCBI WGS metagenome assembly OCZU01 (sample SAMEA3539306, study PRJEB22396) | soil metagenome | biome: tundra; feature: field; material: soil | place: USA | collected 2010-05 | depth 0.15 m | reverse complement strand
CGAATCGCGCCGCCATCCACTCTGCGTGCCGTCACGGTCGCATGCGCGACCGGGACCTTGGCGGAATTCGTGATGATGCCCACAATCGTGCCGGGCGACTCCTTGGCATCGGGCGTCGGCAGCACGTCCGCACGCGCAACCGGCAACAAAAATCCGCTCGCCAAAATGGATATCGCAAATCCCTTCAAGTATCTGGAAATTTTCATTGATCCCATCCCTCTTTAGGTTTTCATACCTCGACAAGAAACCTCCCGGTGCGCTTGCTCAAGCGCTCTTCGTGGCGCTTCATTGATGATCAAAAATGGAAAATCGCATCGGCCGCGAACGTCAGCTGTGAATTCCTGCCCATGCCCGCAGTTGCGGTCGGATTGTCATAGGCATCGGCGTCGCGCGCGTGCTCGTAGCGCAGCTCGGGACGCAACTCGATCGTGTCGCCCACCCAATGCGTAAGCCCAAGCGAGAGTTCGTAATAGCGGGTCTTGAAGCCGGTGCGCTGCCCTCGGGCGTCGTTCAAATAATCCGTGCGCCACGTGACGATGTCGCGCGGCCCGATCTGATAATTCAGATAATTGAGCGCGGCCCAGGCATAGGAATAACAATAAACCAGGGTCGCCTTGCAGATCGCGCCCGACGGCGCGCCGTAATTGAGGTAGGAGTACTGCTGCGCGATGATCTCGGTGCCGAGATCGCTGCCGTTGGGTCCGGTATCGTTGGCCACGTTCGGCGTATGCGCTTCCCACATGTACCAGACTTCCGTATCCGTATGCCATTTGGCGTTGAACTTGTGGTACCAAGTCACGACGGCGTGCTGGATGTTGTTCCAGCGCCAATTGCTGTCGTTCAGACCGTTCATGCAGGGATAGACGTTGTCCTTGCCGGAATCCGAACTCCAAATGACGCACAGCGCGGGCGTCGGATGACGCTCGGATTTGACCCAGGGTGCGACGTCGCTGCCGGTTGCATAATTGAAGCGCGTATGCGAGGTACTGAGGTTGAATCCCGGCTCAACCCAGCCGTAGATCGTAAAGCGGCTGTCCTTGAGTTTCTGGCCGCCTTTCCCGCAGTAGAGCGCGTCCATCAACGCGTTGTAATACATGTTCTCGACGCCGAGCGTTTCGGATCCGCCGACGTTCCAGGTCGCATACGGAAACGGAGGATTGGATTCGGGAACCTCGCCGCCGCCAACGACAATCGTCGGCGGCGTATTGGCATCGCCGCCGTCCCACGCGAGGTGGGATTTATAACTATCCTCGAGCCGCGAAAAAAAGCCTTCGTTCTCCGAGCCCTTCGCGCACCCTTCGGCCGCGGCCGGCGCAGCGGGGGCTTCAGCGAGCGAGCGAGCGCGCTGACGCCAACATCAGTACACCGGCGATTGCGAGCGCCCCGGCTAGCGCGCCCAAGCGACTTCGATCGATTGTTATTTTTCTTCCTTGCACGCGGCCGATCCTCACCTTGACCAATGAGCCCAAGAACGTCGTTCCAATGAAGATGCATGGCTACTCGACCTTCTCGCCATGCAGCGAAATATCGAGACCGACGCGTTCTTGCTCTTCGCTCACCCGCAGGCCGATCGTCATGTCGATCACTTTCAATATGATGAAGCTCACGGTGAAGCCGTAGATCACGGTCGAGCCGACGCCCCAGAGCTGTGTGAGCACGGAGCCGTCGGATCCGCTGATCTCCTTGCTCGCGAACGCGCCGGTCAAGAGCGCGCCGATCATGCCGCCGACCGCGTGCACGCCGAACGCGTCGAGCGTGTCGTCATATCCCAACGCGGCCTTGAGCGAGGTCGCGGCGAAGTAGCAAATGACGCCCGCGGCCACTCCGATGATCACGGCAGCCGTCGGGCCGACAAAGCCGGAGGCCGGCGTGATCGCAACGAGACCGGCGACCGCGCCCGAGGCGATACCCAAGACGCTGGGTTTCCCCTTCGTGAACCATTCGGTGAACATCCATGCGAGCGCGGCGGCGGCGGTCGCGAGTTGCGTCGCGAGCATCGCCATGCCGGCGCGGCCGTCAGCCGCAACCGCGGAGCCGGCATTGAAGCCGAACCAGCCAACCCACAGCAGCGAAGCGCCGATCACCGTGAGCACGAGGTTATTCGGAGGCATCGCCTCTTTGCCGTAGCCGACGCGCTTACCCATGACGAGACAGGCCGCAAGCGCCGCGATGCCCGCGTTGATGTGCACGACGGTGCCGCCTGCGTAATCAAGCACGCCCTTGACCGCGAGCCAACCGCTCGGCTCCCAGACCCAGTGGGCGATCGGGGCGTAGACGACCACCGACCAGACCGACATGAATATCAACATCGCGGAGAACTTCATGCGCTCGGCAAATGAGCCGGCGATCAGCGCCGGCGTGATGATCGCGAACGTCATCTGAAACATCGCATAGACGGTTTCGGGGATCGTCAGCGCCAGATGCGAGACGGTGAGTTTATTGGCATCCTTCATGAACGTCATGCCGTTCATCCAGAGCCGCGATGTTCCGCCGAGCCATGGCGAGCCCGGCGTGAACGCCAAGGAGTAGCCGATGACCCACCAGAGCAGGCTCACGACGCACGTGACCGCGAAGCTTTGCATCAAGGTCGCGAGAACGTTCTTCTTGCGCACCATGCCGCCGTAGAACAGCGCCAAGCCCGGAATCGTCATCATCAACACGAGTGCGGTCGAGGTCAGCATCCACGCCGTGTCGCCGCCGCTGATCTTGTCCGCACTGATCAGCTGCGGTTCGGTCGGCGCGGGCGCGGCGTCGCTCGCCGCCGTCGCGGCCGGGGTCTCGGCGGCGGCCGGTTCCGCTGTCGGTGCATCCGCCGACGCGAGCGATGCGGACAGAGTCAATAACGCCAGACTCAAAAGGGCTACCCGCACTTTCCGAGTCCAGACAAATCCCACGGCCTTCACTAAGTTCATCAGTTCACACCCCATGCTGTTCTTGTCGCCGAACCCATGGGGGCAACTTCAAGCACATGGCGTGCCGAGATCTTGATGTGGTGTATTAAATCAATGAATTACGTTTTTTTGTGAGGTATTAACACGCCCGATCGCGTTTCAAGATTGCGTGTTGCGCTTCAATTTGGCGCACGCGCGCGCATTGGCGCACCGAAACACAGCGGGCTCGACTGAAAACGGTTTGGCGCAACGACGCCAATTGCAAATAAGGCTCGTCCGCATCGCATCGGCGATCGATGCAGATCTACTTCCTATCTCTGGGCACGTACTTGGTAAATATCGTGGCGTGCAGCTCGCCGACCACGCTAATGCCGTTGGTCGCTCGCGGCGCGAGATCAACCTCAAACGTGTGCTTGATATCGAGCAGCTTGTCGTTCATTGCCGATCTTCCGAACAGGTGTCCCTCATGAGAAATCCCAACGATGCAACCGGCCGCGCGCAATATCGCTTGCGCCTCGTCGAAACGGATACCGACGGGGATGTATTTGCCGACGACATCGGTGACGTCGTTTCCCTGCCTCACCGTGTTCGAAAGCGTTTTCGACGCCCGCAGCTGCTGATAGGTTGCATCGATTTCCGCGCGCAATTGTGCTCCGCGCTGCTTCAGCGTCTCGGCGCTCATGGGTTCGGCCTGCGCGGCAAGGGTCTGGGCATAGGACTTGACCGGTAACGCGATACCGATCAGCGCTGCGCAACAACAAACCGACGCAATAGCCTGCATCATGGTGCTCGGTGCAAGCTCAAATTGGCGTCGTAGCATCGGAGTCTCCTTTTTCGACCGGTTGCGTTTTCACGCTAGCACACGCAGCCTGATGTCCTCCACCGTCATCGACACGGAGTCCGTGCTCGAGCTGCGCCGATGCTCGCGAGCGTGTTCGGGGTAAACAGCACCTCGGTGTTCGGGGCGTCTTCCGTAGCATCGATACCGTTGCCGCGGATGCTTTGGACCATACCGATGACGACGTGCTTTTGTCCGTTGACGTCGCCGTAAAGTGGGCTTCCCGAATTGCCGCGCGTGACTTGAATCGTCGTCTCGACGACTGCGCCGATCGTGCTCCGCCGAACGACTCCGACGACCTCGCCGTCCGATCCCCACAGATCCTTGAAATTGAATCCATCGCCGCGCCGGCTTCTGTGATCGGTCGGAAAGCCGGCGACCGACAGCTTAGCCCTTTTGGGCAGTTGCGCCTCGTCGACTGCGGCGATCGTCATCGGTGCAGCGGTATCGTCCACAGTGGTCGCGAGCGCGATCAGCGCCCAGTCGTTTTCCGGATCGTGCGCGAGATGATTCACGATGATGGTATCGCCGTGCGCGGTGACCGTGCCGTGCAGCAGGAACTTGAGTCCGCGCAACGCACCCCTGTTCGTCTCGCCCTCGGTTTGACCGACCGCAAATGCGACCGGTTTTCCGTCCGGCGGATTGATGACGATACCGTCGGTAAACACGACGTGCATACTGGTTAGAACGTGGCAGCGATCGATCAGGAAGCCGGTCGCGGCGCCGGAACCCGCGGCCGCATTGTTGATATCGTCGGGCCAGACGGCACCTACCGCATTCAAGAACGAATAATCCTCGTGATTGGCGTTGTTGCGTGCATGCAGCCGGTCCCTGACGACCCGATCATCCTTGTTTTGCGCATGCGATGTCCGCCATTGGTAAGGATTGGCGGCCGCCGCGATCGAAGCGAGAAACATGGCACCCATGAGCCATGCGTCGCGGCTCATTCGACGGTGAGACTCTTGGCGAGATTACGCGGTTGATCGATGTCCGTACCCTTGAGCACGGCGACATGATAGGCGAGCAATTGCAGCGGAATCGAGTACACGAGCGGCGCCTGGAACGCGCTCGACACGGTCGGCATCTTGATGACCGTGACGCCGTCGCTGCTTTCGATGCCGGCCTCCGGATCCGCAAAGACGAATAGTTGACCGCCGCGGGCACGCACTTCCTGAAGATTGGATTTGAGCTTTTCCAGCAGTTCATTGTTCGGCGCAACAGCGACCACCGGCATGTCCTCGTCGACCAGCGCGAGCGGACCATGTTTGAGTTCCGCGGCGGCGTAGGCTTCGGCGTGAATATACGAGATTTCCTTGAGCTTCAACGCGCCTTCCATCGCGATCGCGTACAGCGCTCCGCGGCCCAGGAACAGCGCATGTTGCTTGTGCGCAAACGTCTCCGCAAGCGCTTGGATGCTCGCCTCGAGTTTCAGCGTTTTTTCCACGAGGCCCGGCAGCTGCATCAATTGCATGACGAGACTGCGCTCCTGCTCCCGGTCGATACGGCCATGTTTGCCGAGCGCGATGATCAGCATGCCGAGCGCCGTGAGCTGAGTCGTGAATGCTTTAGTTGACGCGACGCCGATTTCCGGACCGGCGCGGGTCAGCAGCACGAGTTCCGAGTCGCGCACCATCGAACTCTCGGCGACGTTGCAGATCGTCAAAGTCGACAGATACCCGGATTGCTTCGCGGTGCGCAAGGCCGCGAGCGTGTCGGCGGTTTCACCGGATTGGGAGATCGTGACGAACAGAGTTCCTGGCGTGACCACGGGATTGCGGTAGCGATACTCGCTCGCGAACTCGATGCGCGCGGGAATGCGGCAGATTTGCTCTATGAAATAGCAGGCGGCGAGTCCGGCGTGATAACTCGTGCCGCAGGCCGCCATGTGCACGGCCTTGACCTCGGCGAACACCGCGTGCGCGGCGGGGCCGAATGCGGCTTCGAGCAAATGGCCGCCCGCAATCCGCTCCTCGAGCGTCTGGGCGATCGCGCGCGGCTGTTCGTGTATCTCCTTGAGCATGAAATGCCGGTATTGGCCGCGCTCGACGGCGTCCGCGGACAGCTCGCTTTCGCGGACGGGTCTCGCGACCTCGCGACCCGAGGCCTCGACGATGCGTATCGATTTGTGGCGGATTTCGGCGACGTCGCCCTCCTCGAGGAATAAAAACCGGCGCGTCACCGGCAACAAGGCGGCAACGTCGGACGCAACAAAATTCTCGTCGATGCCGAGCCCGACGACGACCGGGCAGCCCGCGCGCGCGAGCACGATGCAATCGGGGTCGCGCTCGCAGACCACCGCGAGCGCGTAGGCGCCCTGCAATTCGCCGACCGTCTTGCGCACCGCCGTGAACAGGTCGTGCGAGCTCGCGAGGTGTTGATGAATGCGGTGCGCGACGACTTCGGTGTCGGTCTCCGAGCTGAAGCGGTAGCCTAATTCCTTGAGCTCGGCGCGCAGCAGATCGTGATTTTCGATGATGCCGTTGTGCACGACGGCGACGCCGTCGCGGGAGATATGCGGATGCGCATTGCGCATCGACGGAACGCCGTGCGTCGCCCAACGCGTATGCGCGATTCCCACGTGGCCCGCAATCGGCGCCTCTTCGATGGCTTCCTGCAGGACTCTGACTTTGCCGACGGTGCGCAGCCGCGTCAGCGCACCGCTGGAATCGATGACCGCCAAGCCCGCCGAATCATAGCCGCGATATTCCAGCCGGCGCAGTCCCTCCAACAGGATCGGAACGACATTGCGCTCGGCGACGACGCCAACGATTCCACACATGAGACCTACTCCGGCTGCGGGCTGGAAAATGGCTGCCTATTGTGCCCGACACCGGCCGTGGACCGTTAGTTTAGTTGGTGTGACGATTGCCGGGGACGCAATTCCCCGCTTTTGTACTATCGCCCGGGACCTTTGGTCGGATGAGTCAAAGCATACTGCAAATGCCTCAGCTCCTTGGGATCCAGCTCTCCGTCCTTATTCTTGTCGGCCCAATCAAATTCCGCTTCCATGAAGCGCATGAACTCCGCTTTGGACACCTTGCCATTCTTGTCCGTGTCCATTAGCTGAAGCAGCTGTGCAGTCGACGAGAGGCCGCTCTTGAGCTTGCCGGTATCGGCGGCGGCCGGCTCGTCCGCGATCGCGGCGGACGAGGCTATCGCGGCGGCCGCCAATAAAGCCGCCGCGAGCATCGTTTTGGTTTGGCTAATCATGGTTCGAGCTCCTATACATCGAATTCATCGTAGCACTGCGCAACCGCGACGGCAGTCGCCCGATCAAAAGTGGAAAATGGCGTCCATCGCAAGCATCGCATGCGAGCGTTTGCCGCCGTTCTGATCGAACGATAGAGTTCGGCCGCCGCTGCTGAACGTGCACATCGGACTAGCCGGGTTCGGCGCCGCATAGCAAGGATTATCGTACGCAAAACCCGTGATCGCACCGTCGGTCCGTTTATCGAGAATGCGCCGCAGCGATCGGCTCTACCGAACCGCCCAGCGCCTGAAACAACGCCGCCGTGTCGGCAAAGCGATTGGCGCGCGCTTGGATCATCGCGATCACGGCCTGCTCATAGGTTTGCTCCGCGGTAATCAGAGCGAGATAACTCACGGACCCGAGTTCGAGCTGATGCCGCGCCACATCGAAGCTCTTCTGAGACGCAATTTCGGCATGACTCGCTGCACGGATTGCGTCCGCGTCGGTATCGAGCGCGTGCAAGGCGTCGGCGACGTTTTGGAACGCGTTCAGGACCGTCGATTGGTAGACCGCTCCGGCTTGATCCATGGCTGCCTCGGCGGCCCGTTTTCGGTGCACGAGCGTGCCGCCCGCAAACAGCGTCTGCGACAGACTCGCGCCGACGCTCCAGAAGTTTGTTCCCGCTCTGAACAGATCGCCGGTTGCGGTCGCCGAGCTGCCGAGACTGCCCGTGATATTCAGTTGCGGCAACATATTGGCGATCGTCACGCCGACTTGCGCAGTCGCCGAATGCAGCAGCGCTTCCGCGGCGCGCACGTCGGGCCGGCGCTCGACGAGTTGTGAAGGGACCCCTATGGGGAGATCGGCGGGCAGTTGCAGCTCATCGAGCTTCAATGGCGTTTCACTGAAGTCCGCGGGCACGTGTCCCGTCAGCGCGGCGAGTTGGTCGCGCGTTTGCTGCAGCTGCCGATTCAGCGGCGGTAACGTCGCTTCCAATTGCGCGAGCGCCGCATCCTGGGCAAACACGTCGCCTTCGGCGACCGATCCCAGCTCGAGCTGGCGGCGCAGCAGTCCCACGGCGTCGCGCTCCAGCGTCACGACGCGCGTCGTCGCGGCCAATTGCTCATGCAGCTGCGCTTCTTGAATCGCGGCCGCGACGACGTTGGAAGTCAAGGTCAAGTACGTGGCGTCGAGCTGATAGCGCATCGACTCCTCTTGCGCCACGAGCGACTCGACGGCGCGACGATTGCCGCCGAAAATGTCCGGCACATAGGACACCGTGACCTGCGGGGTATATAAATTGTATAGCGCGGTGCCGGACGTCAAAGTCGGCGAGAGCACGCCCACCGCATCGCGCTCACGGCTCGCGTCGAAGCTGCCTTGCACGGTCGGAAAATAGGAGCCGCGTTGAGCCGCGGTGTTTTCTCGCGCTTGTCGCAGCGCCGCCTGAGCCGCGGCGACGCTCGGATTCGCGCGCAGCGTCTGCTCGACCAAGGCATCGAGTTCGGGCGATCCGAAAAGCGTCCACCAGTTTCGCGGCACGTCCTCGCCGGCCAAGAACTTCTGCGCGGCGCCGTCGGGCGTATCCGCAGAGGCGGTCGTCGTCGGCAACGCTTCCGCCGTGAAACGGTCCGCGCTCGGCGGCGCAGGCCGGTGAAAATTCGGGCCCACGCAGGCGCACAGCGCAGCGCCCGAGACGCAAATCAATTTGTGGAACCCGCGATTCATGCGCCCACTTCTCGTGGCTCTTCCGCAGGCAGTTCGCGCGCGGTGGAGAACTTCAAAATGAGTACCGGCAGGACCAACAGGATGAGGATCGGCGCCAGCAGCATTCCGCCGACGACGACGATCGCCAGCGGCCGTTGGACCTGCGAGCCGATTCCGGTCGAGAAGGCTGCCGGGATCAAGCCGACGCATGCCACGATGCAAGTCATGACGACCGGACGCAATTGCGTCCGGCAGGTTTGCAGCATCGCGCTGACCCGATCGAGACCCGACTCCAGGCTCAGATTGTAGTACGACAAGACGAGGATCCCGTCCATCGCCGCGATGCCGAACAGCGCCACGAAGCCGATCGCCGAGGAAACGCTGAACGCCGTGCCGCTGAGCCACAACGCAAAGATGCCGCCCAGCAGAGCCATCGGAATCACACTGGCGGCTAGCAAGGCGTCGCGCAGGTTTCCGAACTTCAAATATAGCAACAGCACGATCAACGCTATCGACAGCGGTACTACGACGCTCAAGCGAGAGATCGCCTCTTGGAGACTGCCGAATTCGCCGACCCATTCCAACCGGTATCCGCCGGGCAGCAGCACCTGCGCATCCACGGCCCGCTGCGCCTCGAGCACCGCGCCGCCGAGATCGCGGCCGCGCACGCTGAACTTGATCGGCACATAGCGTTGTTGCTGTTCGCGGTAGATGAAGGCAGCCCCGGACACGAGGCGCACGTTTGCCACATCCTCGAGCGGCACTTGAATCAATCCATTGCCGTTGGAAGCCGTGGCGCCGACTGGAATATGCTGGATCGCATCCAAACTTTGCCGGAATGGCGCGGCCAGGCGCACCATCATCGGGAAACGCCGGTCGCTGCTGCCCTCGTAGAGATCGCCGGCGCTCTGTCCGCCGATTGCGGTCTGCACGACCGCGTTGATGTCTCCCGGCGCAAGACCGTAGCGGGCCGCGCGCTCGCGATCCACGTCGATGCGTATCGTCGGCTGGCCCAGCGAACGCAAGACCGCCAGATCCGTGATGCCGGGAATCTTGGCGAGCACCGCCGCAATGCTGTCGGCAGTCTTTTCGAGCGTTTCGAGATCGTTGCCGTAAATTTTGACGGAGTTCTCGCCCTTGACGCCCGAGGCTGCTTCCTCGACATTGTCCTGAATATACTGTGAAAAATTGAAGTTTATCCCTGGGAATTCCTCGCCCAGCGCGTCCATCATGTCTTTGGTGAGCTTTTCCTTGTCGACGCCCGCGGGCCAAGTGTCGAAGGGTTTCAGCGGCACGAAGAATTCGGCGTTGAAGAATCCGGTCGCATCGGTGCCGTCATCGGGACGTCCGTGCTGAGAGACGACCGTCTCGACTTCCGCGTAGCTCTTCATGAGCGTGCGCATGCGATCCACGTAGGTATCGCTGTCCTCGAGCGAGACCGATTGCGGGAAGGTTGCGCGGATCCACAGATTGCCTTCTTCGAGCTTCGGCAGGAACTCGAGCCCCAAGGAGCGTATCGCGAAGAACGCCAATAGGCTGATCAGCGCGACGCCGGCGAATGTAATGATGCGGTTCGCGAGCGCGAACTCGAGAGCGGGTTCGTAGGCGCGCCGCAGCCCGCGAACGACCGGGGTCTCGCGCTCGTCGACGTCATCGCGGAAGAAGATGAGGCTCAAGGCCGGCGCGATCGTGAATGTGGCGATCAGGCCGCCCGCGATCGCATAGGCGTAGGTCTTCGCCATCGGACCGAAAATGTGCCCTTCGATTCCGGACAGCGTGAACAGCGGTACGAAGCCCGCGATGATGATCGCCGCCGCGAAGAAAATCGACTGGCTGACTTCGGCGGCGCCGATCGATACCGTGCCCATCTTGCCGCGGAAGCCGCTCGGGGGACGCATACGATCCAAAGCCGTGGGGCCCGTCCCGAGGTGGGCGGAGTCCTCGGCGAGATGTCTGAATATGTTCTCGACCATGATGACGGTCGCATCGACGACGAGTCCGAAGTCGATCGCGCCGACCGAAAGGAGGTTCGCCGACTCGCCGCGCATGACCATGAGACCGATCGCGAACGAGAGCGCGAAGGGGATCGTCAATGCGACGATCACGGCGCTGCGCAGATTGCCGAGAAACGCCCATTGCAGCAGAAATATCAAAATGATGCCCGCGACCATGTTGTGCAGCACGGTGTGGGTCGTGATATTGATCAAATCGCTGCGATCGTAGATGCGCTCGATATGGACGCCGGGCGGTAGGATACCGTTGCTGTTGACGTTATCGACCTCGGCCTCGACGCGCTTGATCGTCGGCACGCTTTCCGCGCCGCGGCGCATCAGCACGATGCCTTGCACGATGTCGTTGTTATCATCGTATCCGGCAATTCCGAGACGCGGAAGATTGCCGATCGTCACCGTGGCGACATCGCCGATCAATACGGGTGCGCCCTGATTGTTCGTGATCAGCGTATGCCGAATCTCATCGGCCGAATGGATCAGTCCGACGCCGCGCACGACGGCCGATTGCGCACCGAAATTCACGGTTTGCCCACCGACATTGATGTTCGCGTTGCCGAGCGCCGCCAACACCTGGGGTACCGACAAACCGTACCCGATCAGTTTGCGTTGATCGATCGCGATATCGTAGGTCTTGGTCTTGCCGCCCCACCCGGTCACGTCGATGACGCCCGGCACCGCCTTGAACCGACGCTCGAGCACCCAGTCCTCGAGCGTCTTCAAGTCGGTGACCGAATAGTTCGGAGGGCCGACGACGCGATAACGGAAGATCTCGCCGATCGGGCTCGTCGGAGAGATCTGCGGCTGCGCCCCGTTCGGCAATGACCCCAGCTGCGAGAGGCGATTCGTGACCCATTGCTCGGCCTGCTCATAGGTAAAATCGTAAGTGAACTGAACTTTGACGTCCGACAAACCGAACAGCGAGATCGTGCGTATGGCTTGCACGTTCGGGATGCCGGCCATTTGGATTTCGAGCGGAATCGTAATGTAGCGCTCGATCTCCTCCGCCGACTGCCCCGTGCTCTGCGTGACGACATCGACGAGCGGAGGCACGGGATCGGGGTATGCCTCGATGTTGAGCGCCATATAGCTGGCGAAACCCGCGCACAACATCATGACGAGCAGCACGACGATCAAGACGCGCTGGCGCAGCGCGAAGGTGATGATGGAATTCATGAGGTCGCGGGCGTCGCCACTTGATCGATGAACAAGCCGCCCTTGGTGACGATGCGCTCGCCCGGCTTCAAGCCGTCGAGCACCTCGATCAAGCCGTCGTTGGTGCGACCGGTGCGTATCGCTCGGTAAGCGACCGATCCGTTGCCTTGCACGACCCAGACGTGCGCGGCATCGCCTTCGTAGACGATCGCGGCTTGAGGCACGGCCGGGGATTCTGTGGCCTCGCTCGTCAAAATCTTGAAGTTCGCGAACATCTCAGGCTTCAAGGCGCCGTCGTGATTGTCGATTTCGGCGCGGACCGCAATGCGGTGCGTGACGGCGTCGACGACCGCCGCAACGTAGGTGAGGCGCGCTTTGAAAACGCGCTTTGGATAAGCGAGTACGCGCGCTTCCACGACTTGTCCGGGTTTTACGAGCGGTGCGTCGGTCTCGCGTACGTTGGCGAGCAGCCACACGCTCGTCGTGTCGGCGATCGTGAATGCCGGCGTGCTGCTGCCCGACTGTAGAAATTGACCGGGACCGACTTGGCGGTCGACGACCACGCCGGCGACCGGCGCGGTCAGCGTCACGACCGCGTCAATGGTCTGCGATTTTTCCAGCGCGTCGATTTCCGAATCGGATTTGTCGAAAATCTTGAGCCGGTTGCGCACCGATTGCAGCGCGGTCTCGGCGGTCGTCAAATCCGCCTGAGCCTGCTCCCAATCCTGCAGGCTGCCGCCCTTCGCGTCATAGAGCGCGTGCTTGCGCGCCTCGTTGATGCGCGCAAGCTTGACTTGCGCCGCAGTGGTCGCGAGATCGTTCTGCGCTTGCACGAATTCGGAAGCCGCCACGGTCGCGAGCGGTGCGCCCAGGTTGACCCGGTCGCCCAAACCTGCGATGACCCGCACGATGCGACCGGAATAGGGCGAGTACAAGGGCGTCGCCCGATCGGCATTGACTGCGATCTTGCCCTCGGTCAATTCCTCGCTGACGAAGCCGTGCGTTCCCACGGCCTCGATCGTGAATGTCTTGAGCTGTTGATCCGTGGCTCGAAAGGTCCCGGGCGGCGACGCCGGGCCCTCGGCCCCGGGATTTTCGTCCTTGTGAAAAATTCTTCCACCCAACCAAAAGGCCAAGATGACGCCGATCACGACGACGGCGGCGGTACCCGCTACTTGGAGCTGGCGTAGCTTGGACCAGGCGCGCTTGTCAATCATCTCCCGACCGCTAGGGGGCCGACCGGGGCTCGAGGGTTGGCCAGGATCGGAGGTCGCGTCAGTCATGGAGGATCTCGTTCAAGCCAATACCAAATTATTCGCACATGCAGAGCGACGCGTGCGCGCGGGTCCGCCCGGCGCCGAGGCCGGACGCCTTGCCCGACATCCGGCATGCCCAGGGTGGATCATGTTCAGGTTCGGGCCACTGGGCCACTGAGATGGATCACATGGCTACTGTGATTAGTGACAGTTCCACCCGCATGCATTCTCGGCGGACACTATCGCACCCACGTGGTCAGCGCAGCAGATTCGAAGCCCATGATATGCTAATGAGTGAGCTTGTCGTTTTTTCCGACGGTGACGGTACCATGGGCTCCCAGGCCAAAAAAATCCTATGTATCGAAGATGATCCGGAAACCGCATCGCTGATCGCCGAGGATCTGCAGGAACGCGGCTATGCGATCACCGTGGCCTTGGACGGCGAGATGGGCTTCAACGCGATCATGAAGATCAAGCCCAACCTGGTGCTATGCGACATCAGCATGCGCGGCTTGAATGGATTTGAAGTGCTAGAACGCTTGACCGCAGCTAGCCCGCAATTCGAAGCCATGCCATTCGTCTTTCTGACGGCGCTCGCGGACCGTGAAACCGAGCTCAAAGGCCGGCGCCTCGGCGCGGACGATTATGTCACCAAGCCGATCGATTTCGAGGTATTGGCGACGATCATCGAGGCTCGCTTGAATCGCGTCGCACGCAACGAGGTTTGGTCGCGCCAGGTGGATCTGAACGATCGGGAGACGGACAGTCTGACTTGGTCGGCGCGCGGCAAGACCTCGAGCGAGATCGCGGTGATACTCGGCCTGAGCAAGCGCACCGTCGATTTTCATATCGAAAACGCCTGCCGCAAGCTCAACGTGGCCACACGCATAGAGGCCGCGGTCAAGGCGACATCGGGTCGCCTAATCGACCCTTAAATTCCGCTTGGATTGACGTGCCCATTACCAAGCCGTATCAAAACAGGCCGGTGCGCTGGCTGCAGCCGGACTCGATCGGCGTGCGCCTGTCGACCGTTTTCGCGCTGTTGTTCTTGCTGGTGATCGGCTTAGGGCTGTTCGCGATTCAGCGGCTCGGCGACGTCAATCGAGTTTCCGACGAGATTCGCAATCACTGGCTGCAGGACGCCCGCATCCTCGGCGATCTCAATAACTACATGTCGGATTATCGCGCGGCCGAAGGCACGCGTCTGCTGTCCGGGACCGAGATGGAGATCGCTGCGAGCGAGAAGGAACAGGTGGCGCTCGATGCCATCGTTTCGAGTCACCAGAAGGCATACGAAACCGTCCAGCAGGATCCGGCGGATAGCGCCGTATACGCACAGTTTGCGCAACAATGGGCCGCATATAAGAAAATCGCGGCACAGGTGCTCGCGCTCGCGGGGCAACGCCGCAACGCCGACGCAGTCGTCATGTATATGACGGACTCGCGCCGCGCCTTCGATCTCTCTAGCGACACGCTGACGCGTTTGACCGATCAGACGGTGCTCAAGGCGAGAGAGGCCAGCGCGCGCGCCGCCGCCACCTACGTGCATTCACGCGCCTTGATCGTCGCCGCGATGCTGATCGCGGCCACGATATTGATCGCGGGTATCGTCTATGTAACACGCTCCGTGATCACTCCGCTGCACGTACTCGCGCTGCGGATGCGGGCCGTCGCGGACCATGATACCGAAATCGTCGTTCCGGGAACCGACCGCGACGACGAAATGGGGGAAATGGCGCGCTCCGTCGCCGTGTTCCGCGACAATGCGATCGCATTGATGCACAGCCAGCGCCGCATGCTCGAACAGACTACGACGCTGGACCTCGCGCTCGAGAACGAACAGCGATTGACCGCGAACCAGCGCAACTTGGTCTCGATGAGCTCGCACGAATTTCGGACGCCGCTGACGATCATCGACGGGCATGCGCAGCGGCTCATCAAACTCAGCGATCGCCTCGATCCGGCCGAAATCCGCGATCGAGGAGCCCGCATCCGCAGCGCCGTCGCGCGCATGACGGGAATCATGGAGAGCCTGCTGGCCGCGTCACACTTGCTCGACGGCCACGCCGTATTCCAGCCGACCGAACTCGAGCCGCGCGCATTGTTGCAGGAGGTCTGCCGCGTGCATCGCGAGGCCACGCGGGGCGCGAATATTCACGAGCGCTATGAAAATCTGCCCGAGACGACCTACGGCGATCCAAAGCTGCTGTTCCACGCGTTCAGCAATCTGGTCTCGAACGCCATCAAGTATTCAGCCGAAGGGGGCCCGGTCGAGCTCATTGCGGCGGCGGACGGAGACGATTTCGTCGTGCGCATCGCGGACCAAGGCATCGGCATCCCGGCGCGTGACCGCAAGCACTTATTCGAGCGCTATTTCCGCGGCGCGAATGCGACCGGCATTGCGGGAACCGGTGTGGGGCTGCATTTGGTCGCAATGGTCGTCGAGCTGCATCACGGTGAGGTGATCGTCGAGAGCCTCGAGGGCGTAGGGTCGACATTCATCGTGCGGCTGCCGGTACGCGCGTCGGCCGTCAACGAGCATGCACCCGAAAGCCGCAGCATGGCATGACAGCGTCTGCGCGCCGACGCGCCTAGTCGCGTCACTTCCAGATGGGCTTGCACCTGTTCCAAGCGCCACGCCGCCTCGATGTCTTTGCCGCGACGACACGCATCGTCGATCAACAATAGCTCGCTGCGCGTCGAGGGCGTATCGGTGATCAGCGTATCGGCGGCGGTTTTGGCGGCGCGAATGGACTCCGTCGGCGTCGGCGCACAAGTCTCCGCCATTGCGCCGGAACTCGAGAACCAGAGACACGACATACCGAACAAGCCAACCGCGGCAAACGCCGTCGTTTTCATTTTCGGCCCCTCGCTAGACAGCACCACGCAAATGACAACCGCAGGGTTGCGCAGCAACGCAGAACAGGCTAGATAGAGACGTATTAAAAAAACGACCCGGTTTGGGCTCGAGTTGAAAAAATCTTGATAAAAGTGCCGCCGGGCGCCCACGGCAAGAATGGCTGGCGTCGACGGTGGGAACCGATCGGGATTCAGTCCGCGAACGCATCGAGCGCATGTCGGACTGATGAGGTCCCCACACCTCTTGCAGCAAGCGCGCGACCACCAGCGTGACCGACCCCGCCTGCGCGATCAAACTTCCCGCACCGGCGGCATCGCGGATTGAAGCTGCGGTTGCTTGAATCGCTCGATGAGCCAGCGGCCTGCGGGCCCCGGCGGTGCATCGGTCGGATAAACCGCGAACATCGGCATGACGATCGGGCCCGGCGCATCTTCGGCGACGATTTCCCGCAGCACGTTGGCGGCGATGTCCGCGGCCACCAAACCGCAGGGCATCCCACCCCAACCGAGCCCCGCGCGCAGAAACTCGTGCTTGGCGCCGAGATCCGACAAGCGCCAGGTTTTCGGCGAAAGCACTCCAAATTCCCGGCCCTTCGATAGCTCCGAGCGGTCGGTCAGCACGAGTTGTACGTGTTCGCTCAAAGCACTCGAAGGAATCGGGCCCTCATAGGTCCCCAACGCATGCCTTGGAGAGACGACGAGCGTCAGATTCACGCTCGATACACGCTCGCGGCTGAATTGCACGGGAACGATCGGCAAGGAACCCATGATGCCGAACTGGCAGCGCCCATCCAATACGGGCTGCGCAACCGCACCGAGCGCCTCGACGAACAGACGCAGCGGTATCCCTGGGAATTTCGACTGAAACGCGCCTATGGCGTTGGTCACGAGGTCCATCGGGAACAGCACATCGATGACGACCGACAATTCGGCTTCGAGTCCACCGGCGAGCGCCTTCGCGCGGCCTTTGAATTCATCCATGCGCTGCGCGACTGCGCGCGCGGCCGCGAGCAGCGCACGACCCTCGTCGGTCAATGTGGGGTAACGGTGGCTCCGGTCGAACAGCTTGACGCCCATGTGGGCCTCGAGATTCGCCAACGTCTGGCTGACGACCGATTGGGCGCGGCGCAGCTCGCGGCCCGCCGCAGAAAAGCTGCCTGCATCGGCGGCCGCGATAAAGGTTCGCAATTGGTCAAACGTAATGCCCTCGAGCATGTATCTATATTAACGATGGTAATTATCTGGGTATATAGGCTATTACGATTGTTTGTAACGATGTACCGTATAGGGGGTCGAATACCCAGCCCCAGGAGCCGCCCATGTCAAAAGTGCTTGTTCTCTATTATTCGTCTTACGGTCACATCGAAGCCTTAGCCAACGCGATCGCCGAGGGAGCCCGATCGACGGGCGCCAGCGTCGACGTCAAGCGCGTGCCGGAGACGACCCCGCTCGAAGTCGCCAAGGCGGCTCATTTCAAGCTCGACCAAGCAGCGCCGATTGCCGAGATCGAGGAATTGGCGAATTACGATGCGATCGTTGTCGGCGCACCAACCCGCTTTGGCCGCGTTTGCTCGCAAATGGCGAGCTTCCTCGACCAGGCCGGCGGCTTGTGGTTCCGGGGCGCACTCAATGGCAAGGTCGGCGGCGCCTTTACGAGTTCGGCCACCCAGCACGGCGGCCAGGAAACGACGCTGTTTTCGATCATCACCAATCTCTTGCACTTCGGCATGACGATTGTTGGCCTGCCCTATAGCCACCAAGGTCAAATGACGCTCACGGAAATCGTCGGCGGCAGCCCCTATGGCGCGACCACGATTGCCGGCGGCAAGGGCGAGCGCAGCGCCAGTGCGATCGATTTGGAAGGTGCCCGCCACCAGGGAAAATTGATCGCCGCGACCGCCAACAAGCTGTTCGGTTAGTCGATCAGCGATTGAGCCCACGATCATGCGCCGCACGCGAAACCAGCTACAATCGCAGTCAAGAATCCGGCGTTGCTGGGAGGGTCCTATGCCCGGCAATAGGGTTTTGAGTCGTGAATGGCGCGTGAATCAAGATAGCGAAATCAAGCGGGTTGTTGTCAGCCGACTGCCGACTCATTACGGTTTATTCGATATCTATGGCTACGAGTCCGGCCCCGGCGGTCTCGAACAAGTGGCGCTCGTGTTCGGCAAGCTGCCGTTGCCGGCGCCGGTCTTGGTTCGTATCCATTCCGAGTGCCTGACCGGCGAAGTGTTCGGTTCCTTGCGCTGCGACTGCCAGCCGCAGCTCGAGCTCGCGCTGGAAAAGATCGCGGCCAACGGCGCCGGTATCGTCGTCTACATGCGCGGCCACGAGGGACGCGGCATCGGGCTCATCAACAAGCTGCGGGCCTACGCGCTTCAGGACCTCGGCCATAATACGGTGCGCGCCAATCGCGAACTGGGGCTGCCCGTAGATTCACGCGACTACGCGCCGGCCGTCGCGATCCTGCGCGACTTGGGCGTTGAAAAACTGCGCTTGATGACGAACAACCCTGATAAGGTGCGCGCGCTCGAGGCCGCGGGAATCGTGGTCACGGAACGCGTGCCGCTCGTGACCGCGACCACCGCGGATAACGCCGACTACCTGCGTACCAAGCAAGAGGAACTCGGACACTTGTTCGGATCGAAGTGACATGGCCAGCCCAGGAATTTGGGTCGACGCCGATGCCTGTCCGAACGTGATCAAGGAAATTCTGTTCCGCGCAGCGCAACGCACCGGAGTCGCGGTGACTTTAGTCGCGAACCAGCCCCTGCGTATTCCCCGCATCCCGAGTCTGCGCGTCGTGCTGGTAGCGGCGGGTTTCGATGTCGCTGACGGCGAAATCGTCAAAAACCTTGCGCCCGGTGACCTCGTGATAACCGCCGATATCCCGCTCGCCGCCGAGGTCATCGGCAAGGGTGGGGTCGCGCTCAATCCGCGCGGCGAGCGCTATTCGCCCGATACGATTCAGAGCGTGCTCACACTTCGAGACTTCATGGATACGATGCGCTCGAGCGGCAATGTCGGCGGCGGTCCGCCGCCGCTGACCCACGCGGACCGAAACGCATTCGCCGGCCATCTCGATACCTGGCTCGCACGACGCAACGGCGCCGCATGAACGACGGCCGCGAAACGCAGCCGCTGGAGGCCGTGCCCGTGCCGTACGAGGAGTTGTCGGCCGAGCTGTTGCGCAGCGTCGTCGAATCGTTCGTCTTGCGTGAGGGCACCGATTACGGCGAGCGGGAATTATCGCTCGATGACAAAGTCGCGCGCGTGATCCGCCAGCTGCAGCAGGGCAAAGCGCAGATCGTTTTCGACCCGAATTGCGAAACGGTGGATATCGTCGTCGACAAAATGTGACCGAGCCCACATAACTCCACAACTCTCGATGCTTGGCAGTCCCGTGCGGGGTTAGAGTACCCGAGCCATGGCGTCAATGAACCTCTTCGATCGGATGGATATCAGTCTCGGGCTGGTCCGGGCCAGCGCCGCGGTTTTGCGCAAGAATCGCGGACTGCTGATTTTTCCGTGCATTTCGGCGGTCGCGGCGATGCTCGTCGGACTGTCTTTCGCGTTGCCGTCGGGCGGCGTGCAGGCGCTCACGACACTCGTGCCTCATGGTAAGGCGCTGACGAACTCCCATTACGCGGCGTATTTCCTATTCTACCTCTGCGAGTATTTCGTGATCTTTTTCTTCAACACGGCGCTGGTCGGTGCCGTCATGAAGCAGCTCGACGGCGAAAGCGCCACGCTCGGCGACGGCCTGCGTATCGCGGCATCGAAGCTATACACGATTTTCGGCTACGCGTTGATCTCCGCGACCGTCGGCATGCTGCTGCACGCGATCCAGGAGCGCTCCGGATGGATAGGAAAAATCGTCGGCGGATTGCTCGGGGTCAGCTGGACGCTCGCGACTTACCTCGTCGTGCCGGTGCTTGCCGCTAACGACGTCGGACCGGTCGAGGCGATCAAGGAAAGCGCCGCCCTCTTCACGCGCACCTGGGGCGAGGCCGCCATCGGCAGAACGGGCATGGGTCTCGCGTTTGCGATGCTTTTTTTACTGGTAGTCGGATGCGGGATGGCGCTGACCGCTCTGGCTAAAAACGTCCTGCACAGCCAATCCGTGATGCAGTTGACGGCAATCGTCACGATCGGCGCACTGGTGATCATCGCATTGATCTTTTCCGCACTTTCGGGAATCTACGCCGTCGCGCTGTATCGCTATGCCAGCGACTCTGCCGGCACTTCAGGCTTCGATTCCGACGCGCTCGCATCGGCATTTTACGCCCGCAATCAATAGTGGATCCCGAGCCGCCGATAGACGTCGGCCAGCAGCCACAACGGCCCGATCATCAGGTACTGGATGTCCTTGAAGAACGACGGCCGTTTGCCCTCGATGTGATGCCCGATGAACTGGCCGATCCACGCGATGACGAACAACACGGCGCTCACGAGCCATAGGGGCGCCGGATTCGCATGCGCGGTCAAGAGCGCCGCTGCGCCTGCCGCAAGCGGTAAGGACAGCCGCGCGTAATAAGCCACGGCGGCCGCCACGGCGAGCATGCCCCAATTAAGCAGCGCATGGAAATCGCCGGTCGTCGGTACCGACCACAGGAGCGCCAGCACGCACCAGACGATGACCGGCACACAGATCCAGTGCACACGCTTGTTGACGGGGTTTTGATGGCTCTCGCCATATTCGTCCAACCTTTGATGCTCAAGAAATGCTGGTTCGCGGGCTGCCTTGCGCTGCTCGCGCTGCCGCTCATGGGATTGTCGCGCGCGCAGAGCATCGCATTCATGTTCGACGACGGCCCCGAGATGTCGGATGAGATCGGCATGAGCGCCTCTCAGCGCAACGCGGCGATTCTCGCGGCGCTCGGCAATGCGCAAATCAAATCCGTTCTGTTCGTGACGCGCACCGATGCGGATCAGCGGCGAATCGCATTGATCCGCCAATAGGGCCGGCAAGGCCATCTCATCGGCAACCATACCGCTACACACCCTGATTTCGACGCCAAGAACGTCAGTTTGCAGCGCTTCGAGACCGAACTGCTGGAGTGCGATAAAGCGATAAGCACGCTGCCCGGCTATACCAAATTATTCCGATTTCCCTTCTTGAAAGAGGGCAACACGCAGCAGAAGCGCGACGGCTTCAGGGAATTCTTGAAATTCTTGGGCTACCGGCAGGGGCGCGTCTCGATCGACACGAGCGACTGGTACTACAACCAGCGGCTCCGCGAACGCCTCGCGCAGAATCCGCAAGCCGACCAAACTCCCTACCGCGATGCGTACCTCAAACACGTCTACGATCGCGCGCTCTATTACGACGGTCTCTCGACGCGCGTCTTGGGCCGTTCGGTGAGGCACGTCATGCTGATGCATCACAACCTCATCAACGCGCTGTTCCTGCCGGACGTCATACGCCTATTTCAGGACAAGGGATGGAGGATCATCGACGCGCAAAGCGCGTTCGAAGACCCGGTCTACGAAATGCAGCCGGATACTTTACCGGCCGGCGAGAGCATTCTTTGGGCCCTTGCAAAACAACGAGGAATTGCGGGCTTGCGTTGGCCCGGCGAAGACGACCGCTACGAGAAGCCTTTGCTCGATGCGCTGCAGCTGTAATCGGCGGACCGCCCAACTGGACGAGACCTCGGGCGATCAAAAGCAGGCGGTCATCGCCCTGTTGCGGATCTGGGACGCAACGCGCGGGCTCGCGAACACCCGCGCATTGAGCATTTTTGGGGCTGGGCACTTTGCAGATAATTCACGTCGGGGAGCTCGGGCCCTCAGTTCAATTTTTTCGGTGAATCAGCTTACCGTCGATACCGGTGTTGTTTGCAATACGTCCGATTGCCGGTCCGCCGAGTCGTCCGGGGCCTGTAGCACGCGGTCCGCCAAGGTTTGGCCTTCCGGCCGCCGCCGCCTTCAGGCTCGGCGGGACCCGAACAGCACTGGTTGCGACCGGCTGTAAGGGAAGGATCCGAGCGAAACTCGTCGCGATGGGCGACGTGGGCAGGCCTTGCGGGCGCGCAGCCGCTAGTCCCCGGGCCCGTGCGGTCACGTTGCCGCTTGCCGCAGCAGAGCTTCGCCCTGGGCTCCGGTTCGAAGTCGGCGCGATGCGCCCGCGCGCCCTCGTGCTCAGCAGCGAGTGCTGCCGATCAGCATGACTGCGCGCGAGTGCAGCAGCGGCGCTCGGCGGCGTGACGGGGTCATGGCGTGGCGAAACGGCCACCACCGCATTTCGGCCGCCCGAAGCACCGATTTTACCCGAGTCGACGCGGGTCGATTCTTGGGTCACCGGGCGCCCCGACTTAATACGCGCGTCTCGGCCGGCTGGGTCGCCGCCGACCGCTTGGCCCATGTTGTCTAACGCCGCTGACGAACCGCCGTGCGCGGGTAATGCGGCCGCACTGGCTCCAAGGGCCAACGGCCCACACAACCATAGCGCGCAAAGCCGCAGCACAACTTTCATGATCGTTCGCCGGTCCGCAGGCGCAGCCCCGCCGGTTGTAGCATTTGCTGAGGGGGCTGGTCGATCTGCAATTCGGTGTTGCTCTTGACCTCCATCTTGTTCCGGCCCGAAGCGGCCTCGAGGCGATAGATCAGCTTACCCAGGTAGCTCTTCGGCAAATAGCAGAACACATCGCCTTGCCAAAACGCGGGCGCGCAATTCTGGTTGTTGAGCGCTTGTTCGTAACCAGCCGCATTCATGCATGCCGGCACTTCCACATCGAGCCGCGCCAAGGTCGAGCGCGCATCCTCGCTCGGATGGGAATGCTTCGAGGTGAGGATGCACCGCTCCAGCTGCACGTGCTGAACTCCAAGGCCGCCGATCCACGTGCGCGCCCCCAAACCGCAGAGGCCGCCGAGAATGAAGAGCCCGGCGATGAACGCGACGTTGAAAAAAGTTCGTCGCGTCATGTTACTCGTTCGCACGTGTGAGGCGAGCTATCGTGATGGCGGGCAGCCTCGGCGTCGTAGCGATCATGCAATTCACGGCACTGCCCGCTACGATGGTTGAATTGCGAGTCGCATTCCGTTTCATTGACGATCTCCAGATTGCGAGGAAGCGGCGACCTGCCGTGCGCGATCATCACCACGCAAGAACATCATTTGGAGAGCGGGCACGATCAGGAGCAATAGAACCGGTCCGATCAACATCCCTCCCACGACAACGGAGGCCAGAGGCCGTTGCACCTGGCTGCCGATGCCTGTCGAGAGCGCCGAAGGGAGCAGGCCAATGCAGGCGGCCAATGACGTCATCAACAGCGGCCGCATGCGCTGCTCGGCGGCGTGGGCCATGGCCTCGAGGCCGCTTCGCCCGCCTGCGCTCTTGGTCTGATTGTAATACGTGATGATCAGAATTCCGTTCATGACCGATACGCCGAACAACGAGATGAAACCGACGATCGACGAGACGCTCAAGGGCTGACCGGAGACGAACAGCGCGATGACCCCGCCGCCCATCGCAAAGGGAATGCCGGCCAGCGCCAGAAGGCTGTCGCGCAGCGAATTGAACAAGCCCAACAACAGCACCATGATCAGCACGAGACTTAAGGGCACGACGATCTCGAGGCGATGTTTTGCCTGCTGCCATTCGAGGTATTCGCCGGCCCATACGAGGCGATAGCCCGTCGGCAGGATCACATTCTTGGCAATTCGCTCCTGTGCTTCGTCGACCGTGCTGCCGAGGTCGCGGCCGCGAACGCTGAACTTGACGGGAATAAACCGCTGCATGGCTTCGTGGTAGATATAGGACGCCCCCGTGTCCAAGCTGATCGTCGCGAGTTCGCGCAACGGGATATACGACGTCGCGCCGGCGGCGTTCTGGTAAGCAACCCTGACATCGCCGACCGCCTCAATGTTATCGCGGTACCTGGGCGCGAGGCGAACGGTGACGTTCCACGAACGATCGCCTTCCAGGAGCGTCGTCGCGACTGCTCCGCCCATCGCCGCTTGAATGACGGTATTCACGTCGCCCGTATTGAGTCCGTATCGGGCGGCTTTTTCCCGATCGATCGCGATGTTGAGGTTCGGCTGCCCCACGACGTGGAACGTGCCTACGTCCTCCATGCCCCGGACCTGTTTTATCTGGTCGCTCACCTCAAGAGCGAGCTTTTCGAGTTCCTCCAGGTTATGGCCGACGATCTTGACTGAGTTGGCGCCTTTGACGCCCGACGTGGCTTCTTCGATGTTGTCTTGTATGTTTTGCGAGAAATTGAACGTGAGGCCCGGCACTGCGTCGGTAAACTCCTGCAGCAACTGCGCGGTCAATTGGTCCTTGGTCGATCCCGCGGGCCATTCGCTGTGCGGTTTCAGCGGCACGAACAACTCGACGTTGGAAAAGGGCGACGGATCGCTGCCATTGTCGGGTCGGCCATGCTGCGAAACCGCGGTGATGATTTCCGGGTGGCTCAGCAGAATTTCACGGATCTTCCGGACTCCCTCCGTGCCCGCCGCCAAGCCCATCGTCGGCGGCATCGACAGGCGGATCCAGTAATTGCCTTCCTCGAGAGCGGGCAAAAATTCGCTGCCGAGTCGCGTCGCCAGCAGTCCCGTGACGAGCAAGAACACGGCCCCGATCCCGACCATGATCCGCCGCCGCTCGAGGGCCCAATGAAGCGCCGGGGTATACGCGGCCCGCACCGCCCGCACCACCCTCGTCTCGACCTCCTTCACATGTTCCGGTAGCAGAATCGAGGCGAGCACCGGGGTGATCGTGAAGGTCGCGAGCACGGCGCCGACCAGGGCATAGCCGTAGGTTCTCGCCATGGGACCGAATATCTGCCCCTCGACGCCCTGCATGGTGAACAGCGGCACGAAGGCGGCGACGGTGATCGCCACGGAGAACAGCACCGCCTTGTCGACTTGCATCGCGCTGATGTAGATGAGGCGCATCCGATCGGTCCACGTGGAGATCGTGTCGATATCTTGTTTGACACTCGGGTCCCGTCCCATGTGTCCCTCGGCCAAATCCTCCAGCAGATCGCTCCGCTTTTCTTTGCTCAACTGGAAGTTTCGGAAAATATTCTCGACGAGAATCACCGCCGAATCGACGATGATGCCGAAGTCGACGGCTCCGATGGACAGCAGATTGGCATCCTCGCCCTGCAGCACCAGGATGATGATCGAGAACATAAGGGCGAACGGAATGTTGACGCCGACGACGATGGCGCTGCGCAGATCGCCGAGGAAGATCCACTGGATGAAGAAGACGAGAATGCAACCGAAAAGGAGGTTCTCCAATACCGTATGGGTCGTCACGTGGACGAGATTCATCCGGTCGTAGAAGGGCACGACATTGACCCCGGGGGGAAGGCTGCCGTCGTGGTTCATTTTGTCGATCTCGGCGATGATTCGCGGGACGATATCCTGGGTATGGAAAGTTCGCCCCATGACCACGATGCATTCCACCACATCGTCGTCATGATCTTTGCCGACTATGCTGAGCCGGGGCACGTTGCCGACATACACCCGGGCCACGTCCTTGATCCGTACCGGCACGCCGCCTGATTGGGTGAGGAGGACGTTCTCGATGTCCCCGACCTTGTAACCCTTGGTCAAATCATCGTTGCCACCATCGTTGAAGAGGCCGATCCCACGGATGTTGACGGATTGCTGGCCGATAGTGATCTCGCGACCACCCACGTTGACGTTGGCGTTGCCCAGAGCCGTGATCATCTGAGGGATCGTGATGCCATAAGTCTGGAGCTTTTGAAGGTCGGCCTCGACTTCAAATTCCTTGGTGGGACCGCCGAAGCTGTTGACTTGCACGACGCCGGGAACCGTCGACAAGCGGCGCAGTACGATGTAGTCCTGGACGGTGCGCAGGTTATCCAGACCGAAATGCGGCGGGCCTTCCATCGCATAACGAACGACCTCGCCGACGAGGCTCGATTGCTGGATCTGCGCCTGTACGTTGTTGGGCAGCGAGACATTCTGCTGCAGGGAATATTCGATCTGGGTCTGGGCGAAATAGAACTCGACGCCGTATTTGAACGTGACCCTAAGGAAGCTGAGGCCGTAAAACGAAGTGGAGTTGACCGCGGTGATGTACGGCGTCCCGTAGATTCCGACTTCCATCGGAATTGTGTAATAGCGCTCCATCTCCTCGGCCGACAAGCCGCCTTGCTGCGCCGTGATTTCGATGATCACCGGCGCAGGTTGGGGATATGCCTCGATGTTGAGCATGGTGAAGGCGGCAACGCCGCCGCCGAGAAACACCATTAAACCCAATAGGACGATCGCGCGACGCGTGAGCACGAACGCAAGAACACCTTTCAGCATGCGGCGTCTTCCTCAATTGGCATCGGTCTGGTTCATTCGGCTCGGAAGAGGAAGCTCAGTCCGCACTGGGTGCAAGCATGTTGTCCAGGAAAACGGCCCCGTCGGTGACAACCAGTTCGCCTTGCTTCAGTCCGTCGACGATTTGGTCATAGCCGCCGCTTTGCAGGCCGAGCTTGACCACGCGCTGAGTAAAGCGATGCTGATCGGTGGTTACCCAGATGGTCATCGTGCCGTCGCCTGCGCGCACGACGCTCTCGGGCGGCACCGCCGGCGCGACCACCGGATCCCCGATGCGAATGACGAAGTCCGCGAACATTCCTGGGAGCAGCTCGCGCCGGGGATTCTGAATTTCCGACCTGATCAGAAGCGTATGGAGAATGGGATCGACGGTTGCGCCGACAATCGTGATCTTGCCCTCATACACCTGGCCCGGATAGGCCATCGTCGAAACGGTCACGTTCTGCCCGACCTTGACATACTTGATGTTGCTTTCGGAGACGTTGGCGAGCATCCAGACGGTCAGCACGTCGGCGACGGTATACGGGGCCGGCAGATTGCCGGGCTGCACCAACAGCCCGGGTTGCGCCACGCGCGCCGTGACCCGGCCGGCAATCGGGCTGGGGACGACTAGCGCCGGATCGATCTTGCGGTTGGCGACGATCGCATCGATTTCCGCCTCCGATTTGCCGAATACGCGCACCGCGTCGCGGGCCGCCTTGAGCGTACCTTCTGCGGTCTGCTGATCGGAGATCGCTTGCTGCAGATCCTTTTCCGCGATGCCCTGGACCTCGTAGAGCTGCTTGGCACGTTCCAGCACGTGGGTCGTTAGATCGAGCAGGCCGGCAGCCGTGATCAAACTCGAATCCGCCTGAATGAGATCCGGGCTTTCGATCGTGAACAGCGTCTGGCCCTTCTTCACGCTATCGCCGATCTCGGCATACGCCTTGATGATCTTCCCCTGATAGGGCGAGAACACCGGGACTGCGAGATTCTCATTGAAGTCGATGCTTCCCACGGCGGTGCGTACTTGCGGAAACGCACGCTCGCCGGCCGGACTGACTTTGACGCTTTTCAGCTGCGTGTCCGTCAATTGCACCGACGCATCGGGCTCAGGCGCAGGCACGGCGGGCTTGGGGGCGGCGCCCGTTGCTTGGGGTTCCGCCTTGGCGCTGAGATACGAGACTCCGACCAGGGCGGCCAGCAGGAGCCCTGCGCCGGCGGAGAGCGCCCGGCGCCGCCCGACATTCAACCAATCCCAACGTCTAGACAAGCGATCGCGCATTACCATTGCTCCCAGGGAATTCCGCTCGTGTGCACCGCAGCGCGAGTAAGTTGCGGCCAGCGCACACAATGGCCCGAAGTTGCACACCAGGCCACTCGGACTTCTCACAGTACCGGCGGATCGCCCCGACGCGCAGAATCATCCCCACGTCTTACCAGTGGGAGGTGCGTGCCCGCTCAAGGCTTCACTTCGGAGTCGATGTATGTCGGCCGTGCGTTCATCCGTTGGCGTTTTGCTGGCCGCGACATTGGCGGCCGTGAGCTGCGGCTGTGCCGTGGGACCGCGCTGGCGCGCGCCGCAGGCGCCGGCCGATGCCGGCTACGCACCCGTGCCCTTGCCTGAAACGAGTGCCTCGGCTCCGGTCCACGGCGGCGAAGCGCAGCATCTCGCGGCCGGCAAGGATATTTCCTTCGAATGGTGGGAGCTGTTCCAGTCGCCGGCGCTCAATGCGCTGATCGAAAAGGCGTTCAAGGCCAATCCAAGCATTGCGGCTGCACAAGCATCGCTGCGCCAGGCACAAGAGCTCGTCTATGCGCAGCAGGGATTCTTTTATCCGTCAGTCGGAACGACGTTCCAGGCCGAGCGACACAAAGTGTCCGGCAACACCAATTCGAGTTCGACGATCGGCGTCCAGGGCAACGGCGTCAATCTCCTGCCGGAACTCGAGGATCCTGTCCACCAACCGCACAACCTGCCTTCTTACTACACTTTCTACACCGCCGAATTGACCGTGGGATTCGTGCCCGACGTGCTCGGTGGCAACCGGCGGCAAGTGGAGTCCTTGGCCGCCCAGAAAGACGCGCAGCGCTTCGCGCTCGAGGCGACCTACATCACGCTCGCCTCCAACGTGGTCGCCGCGGCCATTCAGGACGCGTCGGTGCACGCGCAGATCCAGGCCACTCGGGAGATCATCGCGGCGGACCAGAAGTCGCTGCGGATCTTGCGCGATCAGTTCAGGCTGGGCTTTGCCATGCGCATCGATGTGGCGGCGCAGGAAGCGGCCTTGGCGCAGGTTGAGACCACCCTGCCGCCGCTGCAGAAGCAGTACGAGCAGACGCGTGATCTGATCCGAGCGCTCGTCGGTGATCTGCCGAACGGTTCGGACCAGACCTTCGAGCTCGATGCGCTGCAGCTGCCGCCGGAGCTGCCGGTGAGCCTGCCGGCCAAGCTCATCGAACAGCGTCCCGACGTCCGGTCCGCCGAGGCGCAGTTGCATGCCGCGAACGCCCAAGTCGGGGTTGCGGTCGCCGCGATGCTGCCGCAATTTTCGATCACCGGCGAGTATGGCGGCAATGCCACACAATTCACCCAGATGTTCAGCGCCGGGGGCCCGTTCTGGAGCCTTTACGGAAGCGTCACCCAACCGGTCTTTCAAGGAGGGACCTTGCTGCACCAGGAGCGCGCCGCCAAGCAAGCCCTGAAGCAGGCGGCAGCCCAATATCAGAGCACGGTGATTACCGCCTATCAGAACGTCGCCGATACGCTGCACCTATCTTTGGCCGATGCCGATGCACTCGCCGCCGATGTCGATGCGGAGGCCTCCGCCAAGGTGAGCTTTGACCTCACCCGCCGTCAGGCAGAAACCGGCTATGTCGATACACTGACTCTGCTCCGAGCGGAGACGGCCTATCAGCAGACTCTGCTCACGCGTGTGCAGGCGCAGGCCACACGCTATGGCGACACGGTCGCATTGTTCCAGGCGCTCGGCGGCGGTTGGTGGAACCGCAAAGAGGTTGCTGCAAAATGAACCCCGTCTACCCCACGTTTTCCGCAGCTCTGCTGGTTGCCGCTGCGGCATTGGCCTCGAGCTGCGCCGTCGGCCCGAATTTTCACAAACCCCAAGCGCCGGCCAACGCCGGCTATGCAGCCGAAGCGCTGCCGCAGGCGAGTTCGTCCACGGACATCCACGGCGGTGAGGTCCAGCATTACATCGCGGGCCGGGATATCCCATTCCAGTGGTGGGAGTTGTTCCAGTGTCCGGCGCTCAATTCGCTGATCGAAAAGGCCTTCAAGGCGAACCCAAGCGTCGCCGCGGCGCAGGCGGCGTTGGCCCAAGCCCAGGAACTGGTCTATGCGCAGCAGGGGT
>OCZU010000423.1_pt1 | contig 29638 bp, 26 predicted proteins | sample 1539001 | NCBI WGS metagenome assembly OCZU01 (sample SAMEA3539306, study PRJEB22396) | soil metagenome | biome: tundra; feature: field; material: soil | place: USA | collected 2010-05 | depth 0.15 m | reverse complement strand
CGCTGCCGAGATGGATATCGGGAATCATTCCTCCCTGTTTAGGGATGTCAATTGGCAATACGCGGAGGGGAGTGACCGCGGGAATCCCCGGACGTTCCGGAGTGGGCGGAGTCCCTGTGGGAGTCTGGCCAGCCTGAGGCGGATTCTGCGTCTGCAGGACGGCGTTGGAGAGATGGGCGCCGGAAGGCTGGGCGCTTACGGGCGCCACACTGGCGGGCACGACCGTGGCCGAGTATTCCTGCGAGCTGATCAGGCCCTTTTCCACGAGCAGCTGAGCCAGGCGGGCATTGGCCTCTTCGGGAGAGGACGCTTGATTGATCATTGCAACTTCGCCGGGAGACAAAATCCCCTTCGACTGAAGCAACAGAGCGAGAGGGTTGTTATTGGGTGGATGGTTTTCCTGCTGTTGAGCCGTGGCCGTTACAGCCAGTAGGACAACAGCAGAAATCAACAAAACTAAACGTGAGACGGCTTTGTTCATTGGAAACAGCCTCCGAGGATAGATTTGAGATCGTGGGTCGTTGAAAGATGTACAAGATTCCCCGCTTGGGCTACGCCTTCAGTGATCGGTGTCACCGCTTGGTGTGGTGGGACAGGAAAACCCTTCTTTGACAAACGAATCTGCGGGCCTATCCGTGAGTCAGGGCGACAGTGACGATCCCGTCCTTTGGCTTAGAGACGAGCGCTTACCAAGCGCTTACCAGCAACTCTGGTCAGCGGCTTATCGTGTCGCCCGCGCGCAGAACCGCATTCTATGGGCTGATAAGGTCAGGACAACCACAGAAGTGCAAAATCAAACGCAGGATGGTTTTTTTCATTTGGGACAGCCTCCAAGACAAGTTTGAGACCGTCGGCCCGATACGAATGTCAGGCACCCATCCATACCGTAGCCGGATGTGACGCACCTACATACTGGTATGACCAGCTAACTGTCAAGCTATTTCCGTTTGGCGGCAGAGATTTCTTGAAGCCTTCCCAAACTGACGGCTAGCTATTGCCATCTAGAGTGACGCGGCGAATCTGCGGAGGGGTCCTCCTAAACAATTCCATAGCTAGAAGTGATAGGAGATCGAAATACCGGCATAGGACCGCAAACGGATTCCTACCGCTTGCTCCGTAGGTTCCGGATCGCCGGGTAGCGCGAGAACCTCCGTTGTCTGACCGGTGTAGCCGGTGGCAAATAATAGATTCAGGCCGACCTCGAACCGCTGATTTTGCATGCTGTGTAGAATCGCGGTCCGAAACTCCTGCACCGGAACCGACACAAAACCATCTCCAAGCGTTTTTTGGCCTACATACTCGAATTCGCTTTTCGCCTGCAGCCGGAGGGGCAACCGATCGAGCATTCCGAGTATGTCGAGGATAGTCCGTGGTGCTTCCGGTGTCGGCTCTCCGGTGAGCGCATCGCGCGCGTCTGCTTTCGAAAAGGACGATTGCAGCATTCCGAAAGCAAAGCGATGGCGAACCATGAATGTGACGGCTTGATCGCATCAAGTCCACAGGAATTCTAATTGTGCAAGGAGATTGCGTCTTTGTCAGCGAGGTGTCCATTGCGGGTGGCCGGAGAAAAGTCCGTTCGCGAAGCCGATCTGATAAGCGAGAAAAAGACCAAAAGCCAGACTCAACAGCCCGGAAGCGAATCCCAGCCAATGAGAAAATCTCTCGTGCCTGCTACCGAAGAACCTGAAGGCGGAAGCAATGCTCATCGTAATCAACATCATGCCGCCAACGGTGCCGGCTCCGAAGACGAGCAGGTAAACAATCGCCCAGTGCGGATTGCGGATGGTGGTGAGAACCAGCAGCGCTACCGCAGCCGAACCAGCGAGTCCGTGAACGATGCCCACGACCAACGGACGCAGCTGTTGATAGAGACCGATGTTGCCAAATAATCGATCAAGCCAGGTCAGCGGCGTCTGATGGCTGTGGGAATGCGTTTCCGGAGCGTGTCCATGCGCATGGTTGTGTACATAGTCGCCATGAACGTGGGGATGAGAATGAACGACGTCAGATTCCTCCCGGCCGGGAGCGAGCGAGCGCGTCGTGCGCATGAAGCTTGCAATGTTCATGCCGCCGAGCACGATCAGCATAAATCCCACAGAAAGTTCCATCGAAAGCCCGATGCGGGCGGGAATGACCACATCAAAAATAATGATGGCGGTGCCCACGACAAAGATGGTGAGAGTATGGCCAATCCCCCAGAAAATTCCGGTGAGCGCGGCCTTCAGCAGGTTGCGCTGACGACTTACGATTGTGGTCACTGCAATCACGTGGTCAGGATCGGTGGCGTGACGCATCCCCAGAAAAAATCCCACCGCGATAATGGACAGAAAACTGATCATGGACTTGCAATCACCTGCCTAGATTACTTCGGCCACGCGCGATTCATTTAGACGCTTCTTGAGGAAATCGAGATATTCGTCCATTCCCTCCCCGCTCTTGGCGGAAACCTTAAACACCAGCATGCCCGGCCTTACGGCCTGGATGTTACCGTACGCAGCCTGCCAGTCGAATTCAACCGCCACCGCCAGGTCCATCTTGGTGACCACGGCCACGTCGGCGCTGTTAAAAATTGTCGGATACTTGAGCGGCTTATCCTCGCCTTCTGTCACCGAGATGAGTACAAGCCGGAGATTCTCCCCCAGATCGTAGGACGATGGACATACCAGGTTACCCACGTTTTCGATGAAGAGGAAATCAAGTTGATTGAGATCCCATTCCTGAAGCGCGTTCTGCACCATTGCCGCTTCGAGATGACAAAGCGTGCCGGTGGTGATTTGCTTCACGGGAGCCTGGCTGCGAGCTAATCGGATGGCATCGTTCTCTGTAGCGAGATCTCCGACCAGAGCGGCTACTCGGTAATTCTGACGGAGCAGCGTAAGTGTCTTTTCCAAAAACATGGTCTTGCCCGAGCCGGGACTGGACACCAGGCTCACGACAAACACTCCCGCCGCGCGGAATTGCTGACGCAAGGCGCGCGCGGTCAGATCGTTCTGCTTCAGAACGTTTTTCCGGACTTCGATTAAACGGGGCTGTGATTCCATTCCTCAATCTCCAACGCAACCACTTCGAGTTCCTTGCCCTGCACAACCTCGCCCGAAGGAGCACCGCATTCCGCACAGCAGAATAATTGGACGGAGCTGATGGGACGCTGCGCCTCGCACGTTCTGCAAAATATCAAGACCGGCAACTCCTCAATGACCAGCCGGGCGCCTTTCAATGGAGTATCTTCACATGCCATTTCAAAAGATCCCAGCAGAGCTTCTTTCACCACTCCCGAAAGCGCCCCGAGCCTGAGATGCACAGCACTCACTTGAACGCCACGCCGCTCCGATTCTTCTTGCGCTAACTCGATAATGCTCATCGCGATGGAAAGCTCGTGCATAGTTAATTATTGCGATCCAATCTGGCAAATGCCGCCAGGGCCGCCTGTCCCAGGCTAATGCCGCCATCGTTGGGCGGAACCGCGTGGTTCGTCCAAACCTCGAAATGTTCAGCCTCCAGCAATAACTTCATATCTTTCAAGAGTAACTCATTCTGGAAAACGCCTCCCGAAAGAACCACGACATTAAGATTGTAGCTTTCGCAAATGCTAACCACAGCGTCGCGCAGGCCGCGAGCCAGACCAAGTTGAAAGGCACGCGCAATCTCCGGCAGGGACCGGCCGCGAATCCTGTCACGAACTACGGATTGCAGCAGCGGCCGAAAATCCAATTCATGCTCCACGTATGGAAACGGATACGCCTCTGTCAGCGGCGCAGCGCAGGCGAGTTGTTCCAGCCACATCGCGGCCTGCCCTTCAAATGTAGCCTTACGCGTAAAGCCAAGAAGCGCAGCCGCGGTGTCGAAGAGTCGCCCAATCGAACTGGTAGGAAATGTCCGGACACGTTTCTCGACTAAATCCACTGCCTGCAGATAACGCGGTGAAAAACTGAAAGGTGGCGCGGTCAGGTCGGGCAAAGTTTCGACCTGCGCCAGAAAACCCGCCGCAGCCTGCACCGGATATTGCGCCGCTGCGTCCCCACCCGGCAGCGCGGCAGTGCGCAAATGACCGACGCGCTCGAAGCCCTCTTTGACGCTCCCTACAAAGATCTCGCCGCCCCAAATGCTTCCTTCGTCTCCGTAGCCCGTGCCATCGAAGCTGACTCCTACCACTCGCCTCTCCCATTCGCCCCGCTCCGCCAGCACCGAAGCAATGTGGGCACGATGATGCTGGACCGCGAGACTCTGCGGAACTCCAAGCGCCAAGGCATGAGATGTAGAGGCGTACTGCGGGTGGGAATCGTGGACGACAAGCAGTTCCTCCGGTCGAACCTCATACATCGAGATCAAATCCTGGATCGTTTCTTGAAACGCGCGCAGCGACTGGTAATGCCCCAGGTCCCCGATGTGCTGACTCATAAACGCCTGCCCATCGACAACCAGTGTGATTGTATTTTTCAGGTCGGCGCCGACAGCCAAAATCGGCCGCCCAGTCGGCAAAGTCGCCACGGCACCGGGAGCATAGCCCCGAGCGCGCCGAACGATGACTGGGCCAAACACTCCATCGCGCGCCACCGAGTCATCCACTCTTCGGGCAATCGGGCGCTCTCCAATCAAGAAAGCGTCCGCGATGCCAGAGAGCCGGTCTAGAGCTTCCGCATCCTCGTAAGCGATCGGTTCACTGGATCGATTTGCACTGGTCATCACCAATACTTCCGGCGCACCCGCCGCGAAGAGCAAATAGTGTAGAGGTGTGTAGGGCAACATCACGCCGAGCTCGTTATTTTCGGGAGCAACTCCTGGGGCAACTCGGTTGAGTTGAGTTCTCGCCAGCGCCAGCACGATCGGTCGCGCGCTGGATTGCAGCAGCCCTTCGGCCTGCGATGAAAGCTCGATCAAGCCGCGCGCAACGTCCAGGTTTCTTGCCATGATCGCAAAAGCCTTTTCCTTGCGGTATTTACGCTCGCGCAGAGCCGCCACGGCAGCAGGATTCGATGCATCGCACACCAGATGGTAGCCGCCAAGTCCTTTTACAGCGAGGATGCTCCCGGCTTTAAGAAGCTGCGCCGCGTAGCGGACGCTCTCCTCGCTTCCGCGCACGTCTTCATCGCCTCGGCGCAAAAAGTAGCTTGGTCCGCAGGAAGCACAAGCAACAGGCTGTGCGTCGAAACGCCGGTTGCCAGGGTCTCGATATTCAGCGGCGCAGTAGTCGTCAAGCGGCCAATGCCGCATGGTAGTGTTGGCCCGGTCATAAGGCAGGCGCAGGACGACCGTATAGCGCGGGCCACAGTTCGTACAGTTGATGTAGGGATACCAAAAGCGCCGGTCATCTGGGTCAAACAATTCCTTCAGGCACGCGTCGCAAACGGGAAGATCGGGCGAAATCCGGACGGTAAGCCGCACGCTCCGGTGGCTCTCGCGAATGGTGAATCCAATCAGGCCAACAGGGTCCGCACGATGGACTTCGATTTCCGTGATGCTGGACGCTGCAGGAGGCTGCGATTTCAAATCCCGAACAAAGGCCAGAAGCCCCTTCTCAGCGCCTTCCAGAAATATCTCCACCCCTTCTTCGCCATTCAGCACCCATCCCGCGAGCGTGTTGGCGCGAGCCAATCGATATACGAATGGACGAAAACCAACGCCTTGCACTACTCCGCGAACTCGAATGGAACAAGCGCTGGGCATTCTACTCCGCATCCACAAAGCGACTGCGGCCCTGCCAGCCGATTTTGACCACTGGCGAGTTGCCTCGAATCTTCGTGGTGTCAGTCAGGCGCTCTTCCACTTGAGCCGCCAGCCCACATATTGTGGCCATGGCACCACCCTAGTAAATCTTAGCAAATGCGCGGGAAGCGAACGCAGCGGCGATCTTAGAGCGCCGCCATACGGCGCTGCAACAGCAGGAAGTAGAGGGCCAAAAGAACAAGCAGGAATCCGTTCACTCCCAGGACCACCGGCGCGCTAAAGATGGGTACCAGCCATCCCGACAACAGGTTCCCCATGGGCATGCCTCCGCGGAAGGCGACGTTGTAGACGCTCATCGTGCGCCCGCGCATTTCGTTGGTTGTGATCAACTGCACCAGAGAATTTACGGTTGCGAAGACTGCCATCATGGAAGCGCCCACCAGCACCAGGATGATCCCGCTGAGTGGTACAGACTTTGAAAACGCGAATGCGGAAATTCCAGCGCCCAGACAGATCAGCGCGCACAGCGCTACGCGGCCCTTGCGCTTGAAATTGCCCGCGCTCGCGATCATCAACGAACCGAAAATCGAACCGAGTCCCATCAGAGCGAGGAGATTCCCGTAAGTTTCCGGACCACGATGGAAGATATCTTTTACGAATACGGGGATGTAGGTGCGCATAGGCATCGCCAGAGCGGTCATGCAGAAGGCCAGCAAAATCAACGCTTCCATCGAATTCTGCTTGCGAGCGAATCGGATTCCCTGCTTCAAGCTGGCGAACATCGTCTCCGTTGTCTTTATCGGCAGGAAGCGGGCGCTGATGAGCGAAAGCGAGATGATAGGAGCCAGGAAAGACAACGCATTCAGTCCGAAGCACCATTTTTCACCGAGCTTGGCTAAAGCCTGTCCAGCGAGTGCGGGGCCAACCATGACTGCCACGTTGAACTGGATCGAATTCAGAGCAATGGCATTGGGCATGTCGTCTTTCTCGACCAGGGTTGGGATCAACGCTTGGTAGGCCGGTCCGCCGAAAGCTTGTGCCAGCCCGGAAATGAATGAAAGGCAGAGGATGTGCCAGACGTGGACCAGACCGGTTGTCACTAGAATGGTCAGCAAGCCGGCGGTAGCCATCTGCACGTACTGGGAGCCGAGCAGAATTTTCCGGCGCTCCACGCGATCCGCCACCACCCCGCCGATCAGAGAGAAGAGAAAGATTGGAATACCACCGAGAAATTGATCCAGGGCCAGCAAGAACGCCGAGTGGCTGAGGCGGTAGATCAGCCAGCCTTGCGCGACGATTTGCATCCAGGTGCCGATGCTGGAGGTGCAGGCGCCAATCCACATCAGGCGGAAATCGCGATATTGAAACGCTTTAAAGACCCGGCGAATCACTAAGACGTCCCCATAGGCTTCCGCAAAAGCCTAACATGCGGCTTCATCGGTTCGCGAAGGCCAGCATTTGGCAAGTGGGAGCAGATCGTGAGACGTTATAGGCTATCGAAGGTCAACCGCCTGCGGCCGGCTGTAGAGCCAGCTATTTTGCAATTGCTTTTGAAATAATCCATCTCGACATGAACTACGATGCCATTCTGGTTGTTTCATTCGGAGGACCGGAATCTCGTGAAGACGTGATCCCTTTCCTCGAAACCGTGTTGCGCGGGAAGAATATTCCGCGCGAGCGCCTTCTCACCGTCGCCGACCACTATTACCACTTCGAGGGCAAGAGCCCGATCAATCAGCAGACCCGAGATCTGATGGCTGCATTGAAAACGGAATTGGAACGAAACGGTCCGAGCCTGCCAATCTATTTGGGGAACCGGAACTGGCATCCGCTGCTGCCCGACACTCTGCGGAAGATGAAGCAGGATGGCATCGGGCGAGCCTTGGGGTTCGTGACTTCAGCGTACAGCTCATATTCAGGATGCCGGCAGTATCGCGAGGACATTGCTCGGGCGCAAAGCGAAGTTGGGCCGGGCGCGCCGGCAGTGGATAAACTGCGGGCATTCTTCAACCATCCCGGGTTTATCGAGGCCACGGTGGAGCGAGTACAAGATGCGCTGCTGGCCATTCCCGCGGACGCGCGGCAGACTGTGCAGATCGTTTACACCGCGCACAGTATTCCGCTTTCCATGGCCCATACCAGTGACTACGTGAGACAACTGCAGGAAGTGCAAAGACTGGTTTCGGGAGCGCTCGGCCAGACGAATCATGTTCTGGTCTATCAAAGCCGCAGTGGCGCTCCCGGTCAACCATGGTTGGAGCCGGATATTCTGGATTACCTGAGGCGGGTGAAGGCAGAAAATCTAGGGTCGGCTGTGGTGCTGGCGCCGATCAGCTTTCTCTCCGATCACATGGAAGTGTTGTATGACCTGGATGTAGAAGCCCATCAGCTCTGCGATTCGCTGGGCCTACCTATGACTCGGGCAAAAACCGTGGGTGTGCATCCGAAGTTTATCGGAATGATTCGCGAACTCATTGTGGAGCGGATGAACCCGGAGTCGGAACGGCGCGGGTTAGGAATGCTGGGGCCTCGGGCTGACGTTTGTGCCGAGGATTGCTGCCCGCCGCCGCAGCCGGGGCGGCCGCAACCAAACTAGATAGACGTGGAGACTTTCTGCGGATCGTAGTCCGTTGCTTTCGGCTGGCCTGCGATCAAGTGCATGGTGTGGAGAATTGTCTGTATGACAGATTCATTCCCCACCGCCGTATTGATCATCACGTGATAGAGGGAACGGGTGGGCCAGTCCGCGTCAAAGTAGTGCTTAACGTAGGCAACGCGTTCACGGTCGACGGAATCGACGAGACCCTCGGCTTCCGACTGCGTTGCTCCGTCCTCCAGTAGGCGGCGCAGCTTTTCAGCGCGCGGGGCATAGAGGAAGACGTGAAAGGCATCCGCTTGGTCGCGCAAAAAGTAAGGCGCTCCTCGGCCGACGACTACCGAATTCCCCTCCTCAGCAATTCTTGCGGTGATTTGCTCCATCATCGCCATCATCCGATCAGTGTCGAAGGCCTGACTGCTGAGATGGGCACTGCGCTCGTAGCTGCCGCGCCAGAAAGTTTTTGCCAGACGGTAAAGGCGACTGTCCATGCGTTCGTCGCAGCGCATTACCGCGGAAGGATCGACATTCGCGATGCGGGCAATCTCCTCGGTGAGACGACGGTCCCAGAGAGTCCATCCGAGGTGCTTGGCTAGTTGTGCAGCGATGGCGCCGCCGCCGCAGCCATACTCTCGCTCAATCGTGATGAGGCGAAACATGTTTCCCTACAATCAGTGTACCGCGATCCCGCCGCCGGGCCGTCCTCTTTTCATCAGGAACACCATGGGAATCATAGCCAGGATGGCCCATCCAAGCAGCCGGAAGTCGTCGATATAGGCCAGCATAGTGGCTTGCCGCTGCACCGTACCTTCAATTAATGCGTACGCCTGCTGCGTAGCAAAAGCCGCGCTCGCGCCGTGCACCCGCATGGCCTGCGTGGCGCCCTGGAGCATCGACTGGAACGCGGGGTTGCTGGCGCTGAGATGGCTGGACAAATCGTTCATGTGAACCTGCGTGCGGCGATCGAGCATGGTGGTGACCAACGAAATCCCAACACTGCCACCAATATTGCGCGCCAGGTTCATTAAGCCCGATGCGGCATTATTTTTCTCCCGCGGCAGAAAGGCATACGCCGCCGTATTGATGGGAACGAAAAGAAACGCCATCCCCGCGGCCTGGAAGACGCGGGCCATGGCCGCGGTACGGAAATCGATGTTCAGGTCGAAACTGGTCATGTGGAACAGCGAACCGGAAAGCATGACCAAGCCGAAAACCAGCAACCATCGCGGACTGTAGCGCGAAAGCAGAAATCCCACCAGTGGCAGCAGGAGCATGATCGTCAATCCGCCGGGCATGAGCGCCAAACCCGACTGCTCTGCGGTGTATCCCAACAGGGTTTGCATGAATAAAGGCAGCAAGAGCGTACTGCCGAGCAGAGCAAATCCCAGCATGAACATCAAGAAATTTGAGATGCCAAAAGTACGATCGCGGAACAGATGCAAATCAATAATGGGATCTTTGTGCCGCCACTCCCAGATGACAACGAAGATCAGGGAGGCCGCGCAAATCAGGGAGAGAATCACGATGAAATGAGATTCGAACCAATCGTCGCGCTGCCCTTTATCGAGAACAACCTGCAAAGTTCCCAGACCCAACGCGACAAAGCCGAGTCCGATGTAGTCGATTTTGGTTTCGCTGAGCTTGCGGCGCCTCAGATAGGGCGGGTCTTGGATTAACCGCGAGGTGAGCAGAATGGAAATGATACCGACCGGAATGTTGATAAAGAAAATCCAGCGCCAGGTGAAGTTATCGGTGATCCAGCCGCCGAGGGTCGGACCGATGGCAGGAGCGGTGACAACGGCAACGCCGTAAACGGCGAAGGCCATGCCCCGCTTGGCGGGAGGAAAAGTATCGGCCAGTATTGCCTGCTCGCTGGGCTGCAGTCCGCCTCCTCCGGCGCCTTGCAGAACACGGCAGACGATGAGCGTCGCCAGATTTGGAGCCAGTCCACACAAGAAAGAACTGACCGTGAACAGAGCCACGCAGCTCATGTAGAAATTCTTACGGCCCATGATGGACGAGAGCCAGCCGCTTAATGGGAGGACGATGGCATTGGAGACGAGATAGGAAGTCAGCACCCAGGTGCTTTCATCCTGCCCAGCCGAGAGGCTGCCCGCGATGTGGGGCAAAGCGACATTCGCGATCGAGGTGTCGAGCACCTCCATAAAAGTCGCCAATGTAACCGTTATCGCGATGATCCAGGGATTGACTGCTGGGCGCCAAATGTCGGCGTTCTCAAGCGGCGGCGCGGCAGCACTCATTGCCGAATCCAGACCTTAGGTTCGACCGACATGCCGGGGCGTAGCGACTGATCGCGGTTCTCTCCTGGATCGAGCACAATCTTCACCGGAATCCGTTGCACCACTTTCACATAATTCCCCGTAGCATTTTCCGGCGGTAGCAGGCTGAAACGCGCACCACTAGCGCCGGCGAGGCTATCCACCTTGCCTTTGTACTTTCTGCCGGTAGCATCCACCTCCAGCGTGACTGACTGGCCAACCTTCATTTCGCGAAGTTGAGTCTCCTTGAAGTTCGCGGTGATCCAGACATCGTTGAGTGGAATCACCTTCATCAATTCCTGGCCGGGAGCCACGTTCTGTCCGACTTCGACGGTGCGGTCGCTGACCACACCTGCAACCGGGGCAGTAATCCTGGTGTACTGCAGATTCAATTGCGCCTGATCGAGTGCCGCTTTCTTAAATTGCGCTTCGGCCAAGGCGGAAGCGGCCTTGGAGCGTGTGACCTCCATTTGTCTCGGGGCGGTCCGGGCGCTGCTTAAGTTGGCTTCGGCCTGCACCAATTTCGCCTGCGATTGGGTCACTTGCGATTGAGCAGCGTCGGCGGTTGCGCGAGCAGCATCGACGGCGGCAGCGCTCGCTTTGGAAGCAGCTACTGCCTGGTCATACTGCTGCTGTGAGATCTCCTGTTTATCGACAAGCTGCTTGTAGCGACCCAGGTCGTTCTGCGCCTTGACGTCGTTCGCCACAGCTTGGGCAAGCTGTGCCTTGGCGGCTTCGAACTGCTGCCTGGCTGCGGCGATTCCTGCCCGGGCGCCGGCCACATCGGCCTCCGTCGCTGAAACCTGGCTGGTGGTGTTCACCGAAGTAATCGGGACATTGACGCCGGCAGCGGCGGCAGCGGCCTGGGCATCGTCGAAGTCGGCTTTGGCGCGCTCGGATGCAACCTGATAGTCGGCGGGATCGATTTCCACCAGCACCGTGCCCGCCTGCACATACTGGTTGTCCTGGACGTTTAGCTTCACCACGTGGCCGGAGATGCGGGCGCTGATCGAATTGATGTGGCCGTCCACTTCGGCATCGTCGGTGGATTCGTAACTGGTCACATAACGGTAGACGAAAAATCCAACGACCAAGAGTACAACTACGGCGATGAGGATGGCGATGCGGAATCCAGGGCTGGAAGTGCGGGAGGTACGAGAACGGAAGTCTCGTTCCGTGGCCGGCAGCGGTTTGGTGCGGGATTCAGCTTGATCCGGCGGAGTGGCCGGCGGGCTTTGCGTCGTCGGTTCCATAAATTTCGGCTAGTGCTCACCTTTCAAATATCTCTTGACTCCCTGCTCAGCATCGCCGATCGCGTGCGCCAGTTCCACTTTGGCGAGATTGTGCGCGTAAAGGCTTTGGATATAACTCTCATGAGCACCGGCAACAGCCTCTTGCGCCTGGACTACCTCCAGGTTGTCGGTGACGCCCGCCGCGAAACGATCCCGCGATTGAGTGAGCGCTTCCTCCGCCAGTTCGACGGAACTGCGCGCGACCTCAACCTGCTCCGCGGCGGAGTTCAAATCCAGCAGCGCGGTGCGGACTTCATAATCGATGTGGCCGCGCAGATCGCCGAGTTGGGAACGCACCTGCTTCAATTGGGCATCGGCTTCCAGCAGATCACTGTGAACTTTTCCTCCCGCAAAGATGGGGATGTTTAGCCCTCCGTTCACCTGCCAGGTTCCGTTGGATTGGGCCGGAGTGACGCCGATGTCGCCGTAGTTCGCGTCGACGGCAAGCGTGGGATAGCGGCCCGCGGCAGCGGCGTGATGCGACAGCTCCGCGGCCCGAACTTGCGCCTGCGCCGCCTGATAGTCAGACCGGGAAGTATAAGCGCGCTGCAAGTAAACCTCGACGGGCAACGGGGTCAGCGCCTGAAACGGGGCTTTCTCCGTCAACAAAAATTCCTGTCCGGACGGCAGCCCGATGATCCGAGCTAATGACAGCTTCTGCTTGGCAAAATCGTTGCGCGCCGCAATCAACTGCTGCTGCCGCGTTTGTAATTCGACCCGGGAGCGCAGGGCATCAATGGCGGGACTGAGCCCGGCGTTCTGCTGGTCGGCCGCTTTGTTGTACAGAGCCTGGGCGTTGTTAACCTGGGCGTCCGCGGTCTCGATCCTGGCGGCCGTGGCGATGGCCAGCAGGTAGGCGTTTCCGACTGCAAGAACCACTAGCTCTCTCGCGTCTTTATAGCTGTACTGCGCGGACTTCAACCGCTCGGAGGCGGCGCGTTCTTTCTCCAAATCCCTGAAGTTGAATATGGACTGACTGAGCGAAGCGCGCGCATCGAAGTAATTGAAGGGACCGATCACGCGGGGGAGAGGAAACGGGAAAAAATTACCTTTGAAGCCCAAGGCAGTCAAGCTTTGGGTCTGGACATCTTCCTGCAACCGAGCTTGCAGGTTGGGCAGTAGGTTGCTGAGTTCTTTCCATCGCTCGCCGCGCGCCATGATGGTCTGATCGCCGGAAAGAAGAAGACCAAGATTGTTGCGCAATCCCCGGTCGATCGCCTCCTGGAAAGTCAGTTGCAACACGTCCGGAGTCGCTGTGCCTTCCGGCTCGCTTCCGGTGAAGGGACTCTGCGATCCTGGCAGAGAGAGGGAAGGGGAGGGTGCGCCACTCTGAGCCAGCAAGCTGGGGACACAGAACAGCGATACCAGTATCCAGACAAACAATCTGCGGCATGGATGACGTAAGAGGCGGCGCATTTCCAGTTCTGGAAAACGTTCCATTATAGGGTTTTCGAGATGATCCTTACTCACTGCATACACATCATAACGCCTTCGTATTGATTCACTTATCGTGCCGCGAGATGCAAAAAGCTTTATGTAGCAAGCCGATCCCACACGGTACCATAAATGCTTTTCTAGGATGCCGAAAGAGGATGGGCAGTAAACTGACGCCCGATACACTCCACCGGACGCACACCTTCGGCACTTTGGCGATCAGGCTGTCGCGTATAGAGTAAAGAAACTCAAATGCGCCGAATTGCAACTTTGATCGTGACCGTAGTGTTGTCTATCAGCTTGCCGACGCTGCAAGGCATTGCCCAGACAAAAGGCGCACCGGAGCGAAAGATCGTCGACAAAGTTGCACCCGTCTATCCGGCGCTTGCGAGGCGCATGAATATGAGAGGCGTGGTCAAACTTGAAGTCGTGGTTCGCGCCAATGGGACTGTTCGGTCCGCGAAAATCGTGGGCGGGAATCCAGTCTTAGTTGACTCTGCCGCGGAAGCGGTACAAAAGTGGAAGTTCGAACCCGCGGCCAATGAAACCACCGGAATTGTCGAAGTCACTTTTGAGCTGCGTTAATGTAAGGGATCCGCCAGAAGTCCAACCCCTTCGCGTTTGATCAATGACTTCGGTTACCTTGTTGAACGGTGACCAGTGGTTCAAGCTAAACGCGAACTGGTTTGCGATCACAAACCTGGACCCGCACTTCCATGAGTAAATCAAAGTCTAGCGCAATGGGAACGGACTGGACAGGCTTGCTATCCGATCCAGACCTCGCACGGAACCTTGGCAAGTTGCTGCAGACTTATCGCGATGCCGCTCCCGACCGCAGAGATCAAGCATTACTGGCGGCCATGCGGGAGATCAAGCAAGCTTCTAGCGGCCCCGCAACTTCAATGAAAGTGGCACCGGAACATCAACCACAACCGGTGCCTGCAGCGCCCTCAGCCGTACCTCCGTTTGAACCGGACATTTTCAGCGCGAACTGGGCACAAGATCGCCGGCGTCATCCCAGAATTAAGTGTTTCGTCGCCGTCGAACTGCGGGTGAATGAAGCCGAAGCTCCCATTTGGGGCAATCTTTCCAACACTGGCTTAGGCGGGTGCCAGGTCGAGACCGCATCCCAAGTCAGCGGAGGCGCCAAAGTCGAAATCGGGCTTTGGGTTGCGAGCGGCAAGATTTGGGTAAAAGGTTTCGCCCTAAACGGAGTGGTTACTCGCAGCGCGCCGGCTGCGGGAGTGCGAATCCGCTTCGGCGGAATGGACCCCGCCGAAAAAGAGAATCTCCGCCAGTTTCTCAAGTATGTCCAGGAAACCACGCGAGCGTCAAAGAGTGAAAGCAGCTACCTCCAGTTGCTAAAATAGCGTTGTCTTTATTGCCTCTGCTTCCCTCGCCTTTTGTGCGACTTCCCTCCGTTTTTCACAGATCGCCTGACATTGTTGCTGAGGAAATTGATACACTCGGGGCGTATCTGAAACCCTTTGCTGTCCTCGGAACTCTAATGAGACTAGCCAGTGGAACAACACAAATAAGCGCAAAGTTGTCCCTTGGAAGGAGCGCGCGACGCATGGTAGCCAGCGAACAGGCGGTTGTGACCGGCAAGCAACTGGACACGCTGTGCATTAATACGATCCGCACCTTGGCGATCGACGCGGTGCAACAGGCCAATAGCGGACATCCCGGCGCGCCCATGGGTTTGGCGCCGGTGACTTACTGCCTGTGGCAGGAATTTCTGCGCTATGACCCGGAAGATCCCACGTGGTTGAATCGCGACCGGTTTGTGCTGTCGAACGGCCACGCCTCGATGCTGCTCTACGCCATGCTCCATCTTGCAGGCGTGCGCGAGGTTGACGAGAACCATCAAGTACTCAAAGAGCTGGCCGTTCCAATGGAGGAGATCAAACGCTTCCGGCAGCTCGGCAGCCGGACACCGGGGCATCCTGAGTCGCACATTACCACCGGCGTGGAGACCACCACGGGGCCGCTCGGCCAGGGCGTAGGAAATAGCTTGGGAATGGCGATTGCCAGCCAGTGGCTGGCTGCGAATTTCAACCGGCCTGAGTTTGAGATCTTCCATTACAACGTATACGCCATGTGTTCCGACGGCGACCTGATGGAGGGTATTGGTGGCGAGGCGGCGTCTCTGGCAGGGCACTTGAAACTTTCCAACCTTTGCTGGATCTATGACCACAACGGCATCACGCTCGATGGGCCGGCAAATTGGTCCTTCAGCGAAGACGTGGCCACGCGTTTTGTCGGATACGGCTGGAATGTAACGCGGGTCGCCGATGCCAACGATCTGGAGATGCTGGCTCGGGCTTTTGAAACTTTCCAGAAAACGACGGATCGTCCAACGCTGATTATCGTGGACAGCCATATCGGTTATGGATCGCCGCACAAGCAAGATAGCAATGCCGCCCACGGCGAGCCGCTGGGCGAAGAAGAAGTTCGGCTGGTAAAGAAATTTTATGGCTGGCCCGAGGATGCCAAGTTTCTGGTGCCGGAAGGCGTGCGCGAGCATTTTCAGGATGGGATCGGCAAGCGCGGACATGACACGCGCGCGCAGTGGGCGAAAATGTTTGCGGGCTACGCGCAGAAATATCCTGACTTGGCCGACCGGCTGCATCGCATGCAACGCCGCGAGCTTCCCGATGGCTGGGATAAGAATTTGCCCTCATTTCCCGCGGATTCAAAGGGCGTGGCTACGCGGGAGAGTTCCGGAAAGGTGCTCAACACACTGGCGCAAAATATTCCCTGGCTCATCGGCGGTTCAGCCGACCTGGCAACGTCGAACAAAACCACTCTGAAATTTGAGGGAGCAGGCGACTTTCAACCGGGGAGCTATGCGGGGCGCAATCTGCATTTCGGCGTTCGCGAGCACGCCATGGGCGCGAGTGTGAACGGCCTCATCGTTTCCGGAATCCGGGCGTTCGGGGCGACTTTCTTTAATTTCAGCGACTACATGCGCGCCAGCATCCGGCTTGCGGCGCTGATGGAGATTCCGTCAATTTTCATTTTCACGCACGATTCGATCGGCGTGGGGGAAGATGGTCCAACGCATCAACCCATCGAGCAACTCGCGTCCTTGCGAGCCATGCCAAATCTGATCGTGCTTCGGCCGGGCGATGCGAATGAAGTGGTGGAAGCGTGGAAGATCATCGCGCAGCTGCAATACCAGCCGGTGGCGCTAGTGCTGACGCGGCAAAATCTGCCAACCTTCGACCGCACGAAGTATGGAGCGGCCGCGGGCACGGCAAAGGGAGCTTATGTTCTGGCTGACGCGCCTGGCGGCAAACCTGAAGTGATTCTCATAGGTACGGGCAGCGAGGTATCGCTGTGTGTCGAGGCCTACGAAAAGCTTAAGGCTGAAGGCGTTGAGGCACGAGTCGTGAGCATGCCTTCGTGGGAAATCTTTGACCGGCAAGACGCAGATTACAAAGAGAGCGTTCTGCCCTCTTCGGTCACGGCACGGGTTTCGGTGGAAATGGCCGCCACGTTTGGTTGGGAGCGCTATGTTGGGTTGAAGGGGCAAAAGATTGGCATGCACCGCTTCGGTGCTTCGGCGCCGTTGAAGGACTTGCTGAAGTTTTTTGGATTCACCGCAGACGCCGTAGTCGCGGCAGCGCGCAAAGCAATGGCGGAGAAGTAGCTGCGACTTATTTCGCGCTTCAGCCGCAGTTTTGAGGTGGCAGAGTTTTATCGAACTACATTTTATCGAACGCGGATGTCCGCCGCCGGTTCAAGGAGAAATCATTATGCAGTCCACTGAAGTTCTGGAAACCGCAAAAGGTACCAATCCTCTTAAGGCCTTACTCGGCTATGGCCAGTCGATGTGGCTCGACTACATTCGGCGCGACCTGATCACGACCGGAAAGCTAAAAACGATGATTGCAGACGACGGCCTCCGAGGAATGACTTCGAATCCCTCCATCTTCGAGAAGGCGATCGGTGATAGTCACCTGTACGACGACATGTTGAAATCGCTGGCTTCGCAGCCCGATCTGGATGCGACTTCCCGGTATGAGCAGATTGCGATTCGCGACATTCAGGATGCCGCCGATGCGCTAAAGCCGGTGTACGAAAGTTCAAAGTTTCGGGACGGATTCGTTAGCCTGGAAGTTTCTCCGTTGCTGGCTTTGGAGACACAGAAAACGATCGACGAAGGGCGCCGCCTGTGGAAGGCGGTGAATCGCGAAAATGTGATGATCAAGGTGCCGGGCACGGCGGAAGGACTGCCGGCGATTCGGCAATTGATTGGCGAGGGCATCAACATCAATGTGACTTTGTTGTTCGCTCAGGAAGTTTACGAGAAGGTAGCGGAAGCCTATGTTGCCGGGCTCGAAGACCTGGCGAAGCGTGGCGGCAATCTGAAGAAAATGGCGGGAGTGGCCAGCTTCTTTATCAGCCGCATCGATACGCTAGTGGATTCGATGATCGAAGATACGTTGAAGGCCACTACAGATGCGCAAAAGCAGGCGCTGCTGAAGAGCTTGCTGGGTAAGGTTGCAATCGCCAATGGAAAGCTGACCTACCAGCTCTACCAACGTATATTCAGCGGGCCGCGATGGGAGGCCTTGGCAGCCAGGGGAGCGCAGACCCAGCGCGTGCTGTGGGCGAGCACCAGCACGAAAAATCCCGCTTATCGTGACGTGATGTATGTAGAGGAACTGATCGGTCCTGACACGGTGGACACGATGCCTCCGGCCACAGTGGATGCATTTCGCGACCACGGGCGGTTGCGCAACAGCCTTACCGAAGACGTGGCTGGCGCGCAAAAAGTGATGGACGATCTGGCGAAGGCGGGCATCTCGATCAAGGAAGTAACCACCAAGTTGACGACTGACGGAGTGAAACTGTTTGCCGACGCTTTCCACAAGTTGCTGGCTGCGGTGGAAAAAAGCATTCAGCAAAAAGGAAAAAACGCTTGAGCCGCCTGAAAACTTCGCTGCCAGAATCTCTTGCCGCCTCGGTAAAGACAGCCATCGGCGACTGGCAAGCGGGCGGCAAGATGCAGCGCCTTTGGTCGCGAGATTCTTCTCTGTGGACGGGCAGCGATGAGGCGGACTGGCTGGGTTGGCTGGACATTGTCGAAGAGCAGATCGCGCATCCCGTAGAACTACGAAACCTCGGCAAGGAAGTCTGGAGCGCCGGGTTCAAGGACGCGCTGCTGCTGGGCATGGGAGGTTCAAGCCTGTGTCCGGAAGTTTTGCGCATGACCTTCGGCAAGATTGCCGGGTACCCCAATCTGCACGTACTCGACTCCACCGATCCGGCGCAGGTAAAAGCGTTTGAGAACAAGATCGATATTGCCAGAACGCTTTTCATTGTTTCCAGCAAGTCAGGCAGCACGCTCGAACCCAACATTTTCAAGCAGTATTTTTTTGACTTAGCAAAGAAGGCTGTGGGGGAGGATCGGGCAGGCAGCCACTTTATGGCGATTACCGATCCGGGCTCGAAGATGCAGAAGGTAGCGGAAGGGGATAAGTTTCGGCACATTTTTTTGGGCCGGCCTTCGATCGGCGGCCGCTACTCTGCGCTTTCGAACTTCGGCATGGCGCCAGCAGCCGTCATGGGAGTCGACACCAAGAAATTTCTCGACCGTGCGCAGGAAATGGTGCGGGCGTGCGGCCCGGACGTGCCGGTCGAAGGAAATACGGGTGCGGTGCTCGGAATCATTCTAGGCACAGCAGCGATAAGTGGTCACGATAAAGTCACGATTGTGACTTCCCCGGATATTTCTGACTTGGGCGCGTGGCTCGAGCAATTGCTGGCCGAATCCACGGGAAAAGTTGGGAAGGGCATCATCCCGGTTGACCGGGAAGAATTGGCAGCGCCTGAGTTTTATGGCAATGACCGCGTGTTCGCTTACATCCACACAGACTTTGCTACCGACGCGAAGACGGAGGCCAAACTAGCTGCGCTCGAAAAGGCTGGGCATCCTGTGGTGCGAATTTCGATGTCCGACATCTACGACCTGGGAGCGGAATTCTTTCGTTGGGAAATTGCCACCGCGGTCGCCGGTTCCATCATCGGGATCAACGCATTCAACCAGCCCGATGTTGAAGCCAGCAAAATTGCCACGAAGAATCTGACATCGCAATACGAAAAGGCCGGTTCCCTGCCGCCAGAAAAATCCCTGGTAGAAGATGGCGGCATCAAGCTGTTCACCGACGAGAAGAACGGCGCGGCCCTGGCAAAGGCAGCAGGCGGAGACAATTCTGTCGCAGGATATTTGAAGGCCCATCTGCACCGCATCGGCACCGGGGATTATTTTGCCGTGCTCGGCTATATCCAGATGAACGAGGATCACGAGAAGCATTTGCAGGCGATAAGGCATGCGGTGCGCGATAACAAGCATGTGGCTACTTGCCTGGGCTTCGGACCTCGTTTTCTGCATTCCACGGGACAGGCCTACAAGGGTGGGCCGAATTCCGGAGTTTTCTTGCAGGTGACTTGCGACGACGCATTGAATCTGCCGGTGCCGGAACAGAAATACACATTCGGCGTGGTGAAGGCGGCGCAAGCACGTGGTGATTTCCAAGTGTTGGCCGAACGTGGGCGGCGAGCGCTTCGCGTGCATCTCGGGAACGACGTGAACGCGGGGCTGGCGACACTAACAGCGGCAGTCCAGAAAGCGCTGGCATAGTTTCGGAGTGCCGGGCGAGACGCCAGCGCTACTTCCGATTAAGGAGCAGCACATGCAGTTGGGGATGGTGGGTTTAGGGCGCATGGGCGCGAACATGACGCGTCGGCTGATGCACGGCGGACATCAGCTGGTAGTTTCGGATCTGAGTCCGGACGCGGTGAAGCAATTGGCAGGCGAGGGTGCTGGCGGGTCGTCGTCGTTAGAAGATCTGGTCGCAAAGCTCACGCCGCCGCGCGCGGTGTGGGTTATGGTGCCATCGGGTGGCGCCACCGAACAAACCGTGCAGAAGCTCGCGCAGCACATGCAAGCCAGCGACGTCATCATTGACGGCGGCAATTCCTATTTCAAGGATGATGTACGCCGGGCGGGTCAGTTTAAAGGCAAAGGCATTCACTACGTAGACGTCGGAACCAGCGGCGGAGTATGGGGCCTCGATCGCGGCTATTGCATGATGATTGGCGGACCCGACGAGGCAGTGCAGCGGCTCGATCCTATTTTTAAGACGCTGGCTCCAGGCAAGGGCGATATCCCGCGCACTCCGGGCCGGGAAAAACTTGGGGGCACGGCCGAGGAGGGTTACATCCACTGCGGTCCCTCCGGTTCCGGGCATTTTGTGAAAATGGTGCACAACGGAATCGAATACGGCATCATGCAGGCTTACGCGGAGGGCTTCGACATCTTCAAGAACGCTACCAGCAAGAAGTTGCCGCAAGATATCCGCTACGATCTGAATCTGCCGGATATCGCCGAGGTTTGGCGGCGCGGTAGCGTTGTCAGTTCGTGGCTGCTGGATCTTACGGCCATGGCGCTCACCGAGAACCCTACGCTCTCTGAATACGAGGGTTATGTGCAGGATTCCGGCGAAGGGCGCTGGACCATCCAAGCTGCCATCGAAGAAGCGGTGCCGGCAGATGTGTTGACTGCGGCATTGTATGTACGCTTCCGATCACGGCAACAACATACGTTCGCGGAGAAGATGCTTTCTGCCATGCGGCAGAAGTTCGGTGGACACGTGGAAGCTGGGGAAGGGACTGCTGGGGCTGCGACTAAGACTAAAAAGACGGCATAACGCCCCAGCGCAATTTTAGGGACCTTATGATGGCTCAATTGGCGGAAAAACCTACTGCGGCCACGCCGCGCGTCGGTAAACAAGGTGATCCCTGCGTGATGGTGATCTTTGGCGCCGCCGGAGATCTGACGGCGCGCATGTTGATTCCCGCGCTTTATAATCTCGCCCGAGCAGACTTGCTCTCGAAGGAATTCGCGGTGCTGGGCGTGGCCCGCACGCAGATGTCGGACGAAGATTTTCGCAAGAGAATATTGGACGACGTGAAACAGTACTGCGGCGATTGCATTGAGGACTCCCTGTGGGACACCTTCTCGCGCCGCTTCTATTATTTTGCCGGCGATTTCAGCGACGGTACGCTTTACCCCAAGATCAAGGATCGCCTTACTGAAATCGACCGCGATCACTCCACCCATCAAAACGTCTTCTACTACATGGCGACGGCTCCGAGTTATTTCGGAACCATTGTTGAAAAGCTGGCGGCCACCGGACTGATGGAGCAAAACAACGACCACTGGCGCCGGGTGATCATCGAAAAGCCCTTCGGTCACGACCTGGACTCGGCTAGAGCTTTGAATCAGCAACTGCTCAAAGTCGCCGATGAAAAACAGATCTACCGCATCGACCATTACCTGGGTAAAGAGACCGTGCAAAACATCATGGCGTTCCGCTTCGCCAACGGAATCTTCGAGCCCATCTGGAACCGCCGCTACATCGATCACGTGCAGATTTCCGTGGCCGAAACCGTAGGGGTGGAAGGCCGCGGCAGTTATTTCGACCACGCGGGCTCGCTCCGCGACATGGTTCCCAACCACATCATGCAGCTCATCAGCCTGACCGCGATGGAGCCTCCTATTTCGTTTGACGCCAACGCCGTGCGCGATGAACAGGCGAAAATCTTGCATGCCATCCAGCCCATCAGCGATGAGGAAGTTCTCAGCCGCTCCGTGCGCGGGCAGTACGGGGACGGCACATCGGGTGGCGAACATGCTCCCGCATACCGTTCCGAAGGCGATGTTGCGCCCGATTCCCGGACCGAGACTTTCGTCGCCATGAAGATGCTCATCGACAACTGGCGCTGGGCCGACGTTCCTTTCTATCTTCGCACCGGCAAGCGCATGCCGGCTCGCAATACCCATATTGTCATCCAGTTCCGACAAGCTCCTTTTGTGCTGTTCCGCGATACCTCGGTGGAGCATCTCATGCCGAACCAGTTGGTGCTGCACATCCAACCCGAAGAAGGCATTTCATTGCAGTTCGCGGCCAAAGTGCCTGGCCCCGTAATGCGCCTGGGAACAGTGGACATGAACTTCGAATATCAGCAATACTTCGGAAAGCAGCCCAGCACGGGTTATGAACGGCTGCTGCACGATTGCATGATCGGCGATCAGACTCTGTTTCAGCGTGCGGATATGGTGGAAGCGGGCTGGAACGTGGTCAATCCGGTATTGGATCTTTGGAAGGCGCTGCCCCCGCGAAACTTTCCTAATTACGCGTCGGGAACGTGGGGCCCGAAAGAGGCCGATGAACTATTGGAGCGCGACGGCCGGCGCTGGAGGAACTTCGAGAAATGATTCTGGCCGGCGATATTGGTGGAACCAACGCTCGACTGGCCTATTTTCAAACCCAGAATGGCAATCTGCGTCTAATCGCCGAGCACGTATACCCCAGCCGCGAGTACGGCGAACTAGGGGAGATTGTCTCCAAGTTTCTGAAAGACTTGGCCGTGCGGCCTGAGGTCGCCTGCTTCGGCATCGCAGGACCAGTACACGATGGGCGAGTTGAAACCTCAAATCTTCCGTGGATCATCGAACAATCCCGTCTGGCGAAACAGATTGATCTTCCAACCACGCTGTTGATCAATGATTTAGAAGCCTATGCTTGGGGCATTGGAGAACTGAATCTGGAGGATCTCACTCCTCTGAACCGCGTCAGGCAATCGGTTGGGAACCAGGCGGTCATCGCACCCGGAACTGGCTTGGGAGAGGCGGGATTATTCTGGAACGGAAATCAGCACCAGGTTTTCGCCTGCGAAGGGGGACACGCGGATTTCGCGCCGCAAGGAGACTTGCAGGTGGAACTGCTGCAGTTTCTTGCCGGGCGATACGGACACGTCAGTTATGAACGCATCCTCTCTGGTCCCGGTCTGGTGAATGTTTATGAATTTCTGCGCAAGAAGGGCTGTGGCGAGGAACCTCCAGGATTTGCCGCGCAAACTGGCGGGGCGAACGCAGCCGCTGCAATTTCCCACGCCGCGCTGAACAGCACCAATCCCTTGGCAGAGCGTGCGCTGGATCTCTGGATTGCGGTTTACGGGGCGGAAGCCGGGAATCTGGCCCTGAAAACGATGGCCACCGGTGGAATTTTTCTCGGCGGCGGAATCTCTCCGAAGATTCTTCCCCAGCTCACGGGACCACTGTTTATGAGCGCTTTTCTGGAGAAAGGCAGGCTGCGCCCGCTTCTGGAAGGCATCCCGGTGCAGGTTATCACCAACGACAAGGCGGGCTTGCTGGGGGCCGCTCGATGCGCGGCCACGAAGTGTACCACCGTGCTGGCAGGGGCATCGTGAGCGCATCCGTCGAGGTGCGTAGGTTAACCACGCCGCAGGATCTTTTTCAAACTGCCGCGGAGGAAGTTATCCGTGTCGCTACCGCGGCGATCGCGCAACGCGGACGCTTCACGATTGCGCTCTCCGGCGGTTCGACACCGAAGAACCTCTATACGCTGATCGCGGCCAATGCCAGCGCCAGCCTTCCGTGGGCGCAAGTATTCTTTTTCTGGGGCGACGAACGCTACGTTCCTCCGACGGATGCGGACAGTAATTACCGCATGGCGGAAGAAACCTTACTGTCAAAGGTTCCCGTTCCGCCCGCCAACATCTTCCGCATCCCCACCGACAAACCGGATGCTTCCGCGGCGGCGGAAGCTTACGAACAGACTCTGCGAAAGTTTTTCGTCCCGGCACCGGAGGAATTCCCCCGCTTCGATCTGATCCTGCTGGGCATGGGACCGGATGGCCACACCGCGTCATTGTTTCCGGAGACGGCGGCGTTGCAGGAGAAGTCGCGGCTGGTCGTGGCCAATTGGGTTGAAAAACTTAATGCCAGCCGGATCACACTTACGCTGCCAGTTCTGAATGCGGCACGGGAAGTTGCCTTCCTGGTGAGTGGGGCCGACAAGGCAGCGGTCCTACATGAGGTTCTGGAGGGTAACGCCCCAGGCGAGAAATATCCTTCCAAACTGCTGCGACCCAGCGAAGGCAAAGTGATCTGGTTCGTCGATCGGGCGGCAGCCAGCGAACTGTCACCGCCGGTGTAAGCCGGGCATGCCAAATGCGCGAAAGCTATCCGCGCCACCCAGCGATTTCCTTCAAGCCTTTGCCTCGCGCATGCTCAAAGAGCCGCACGCGATGGCGAGAGTGTTCGAACTCGTGAATGTCGGCCCATACTTCCGCTCGCCATGCTATATCGTGTGTAGCGGACGCGCCGCAGGTGGCGCAGCGAGTGTGCAGGCTGATGCCAGAAGCCTCCGCCACAACCGCACCGGACAACTCCAGAAAGATGCAGCGAACCTCCAGAATCTCTTCGTTTTCATCAAGCAGATGTTCGTAACGCAACAAGTAGCAGAATCCCAACTTGTGGGCCTCGGCTTCGGCTTCACTACGGGTATGAAACGGGCCATATTCCGCCCGCAGCTGCTCGGTAGAATCGCACGCCATCCAGAAGATCTCTTTGTAGGCCATTGCCGTCCCGCCCTGCAATTGCAATCCCGCTTATTGGCGAGTGCTATTACTTGCGTCGGATTGAACAGTGCAATTCATAGGCCGCCAGCGAAAGTGAGCAGGCTTATTATTTTTCAATAACTTACAGCGTCCCCAACTTGAACCGGACCGATCCGACGGAAACCTTTTGCAGAAGTTAGGCCCCGGAATCAAGGACGCGCAGAACGTCGGAAGGTTTCCCCACCTAAAAGAAGCCAAAGAGCTGCTATCCCGATCGCTTCCGCCCACCGTAGAGCAGAGGCGCTCAAGCCCTTGCTAACTCGCCGCCGCGCGGCCCAGTGAGAAACCCGAACGATCGGAATCTCCCGACCAGGTCTTCCCTCCGTGGCCGGCGACGTACATAGCTAGTTCAAGACGACTCCATACGCCCAGCTTGTCGAATGTACTTCGCAAATGATTCTTAATCACCTGCTCCGTCGTGCCCATGATCTTGCCAATTTCACGGTTCGTGAGTCCCTGCCAGACCAGGTCCGCCACTTGAATTTCTTTTGCAGTTAAACGCTCTCGCGGCATCATTGAATCACTTCCTGGTTCTCAAAAGCCGCAATGGCCAGCTTCACGCGCTTGCGTCCATCCCTGATTCCGGCGCGCAGAAAAAGCGTTCTCAAGTGCTGTTTTACGGTGCGCGGACTAATGCTCAACTGGCCGGCGATTTCCTTGTTGCTGCAACCCTGAACCAACAAGTTCAGCACCTGCTGATCCCTGGGCGTAACCTTAATTCCACTGAGGTCCATCACGGTAGTTCCTCCCATCCCTGTTCGAGTACTGTTACCCGCTTAGTCTTGTTGCGTACCTCTTATTGCACCTCCTTCGCCAAAGATTCGCTTTTCAGCCGGGCTGCTGTAAGCCTAGCGGGAACTTACACTTAGGGACAATAACCACCGCTTTCAGAAGAGGTTCAGAAACGTCATGCTAGGCTTATCCGTCCCATATTGGGCCAAGGCCTAGACAACACGACCAATGGCGAACCACTTGGGCGGCGCTTATGCAGTTTCCTTTGGGCAAGCGGGGCGCAAAGTGACGGGCGTTTGCTTGGCCTCGGCTATCAATATAAGACGTTTGTTTTCATTATTTTCGACCTATTCGCAAATCTGGTTGTCGAGTCGCGAGGTGCCTGTGAGAATTGCCAGAATTGACTTGCCGGGGAAGAAAATCATGCTTTCCCAAAATGGATACAAACGGGTTGCCGCTTATGCACTGTAGTGCTATTGCTACTGGCGTCTCCTCTGCTTTTTGCACAGGTGTCGTCCCCCGAAATTACAATTACCCATCGCAGCGGTCTTGTCTGCATCGCGTCCAACCATGGATCGTCATTGACCGTCACGCTGCCCAGTGCGGTGGCACCGAAAGCGCTGCCCGAAGCTCCCGAGGTGGAAGTTGTATGAGAGGTGCAGGGACTCATTCCGGCGAGGAAGCTGCGGTTTTTCGATCCGCTCCGTCGGCACCCCTTCTGCTCTCCACCCTTGGCCCCGTAGCGATGTTGTTGCCGACCCTAATCGCGTCCTCTTTTTTTTCCTTGCTGCCGCCTCCGCATTTGCCCAAGGCGGCCCTCCCTACTACACCAACGATCCGGGAACCCCTGGTCATCTCAATTGGGAAATCAATCTGGGCTACATGCCATTTTTGTACAGCAATCAATCCGTTTCCCACACCCCCGATGTCGACATCAATTTCGGCATTGGCGATCGCATTCAGCTCACTTACGAAAATGCCTGGCTAAGAGTCCAAAATCCCTCTTCCCGAACTGAGTACGGCTTGGGTCAATCCAATCCCGGCGTGAAGTGGCGTTTCTACGATTCCGGCGAGTCTGGCCTCAACATTTCGGTTTTCCCTCAACTCTTCCTCAACAACCCCAACGATGCAGTCCATCGTGGGATCACCCCGGCGAGCGAAGCTTTCCTGCTGCCTTTCGAATTCTCCAAGAAAATTGGGCCGATTGATGTGGATTACGAGATCGGTTATCAGTTTGTCCATAAAGGACCGGACGGGTGGCTCAGCGGCCTCGTACTTGGCCACGATTTCACTCCAAAACTCGAAGGCGACATTGAGATCTATTCCCAAGGAACGTTCCATCCTTCCGGGAACCAGCCCACTATCGACTTCGGGGGGCGCTACAAAATCCATCGCCCGGTGATATTTCTCTTCATGGCCGGACGCAGCCTCGAATCCACGCGCAGCAATCAGTCCTATTTCCTCGGCTATTTCGGTATTCAATTCCTGCTGCCCCCCAGGTCCTACAAATCCGATTGACCGGAGAATAGGTTGCAGATTTTCATCGCTGGATGCGGATCATGCGGAAATTTGAGTGGCCAAAAGCAAGCGCAAGGAAGTTGCGGTCTAATCCCATCCGATAGATGCCGTGATCTCCAACCGCGTTCCCGGCTTACGAGAGTAACGTTGGCCCCGCCCTCGCACACCGCAGTGACCGGGTCAAAGCTCTGCCGTCGAGCCCACGTAACCCATTGAATTGCTCATGGTTGGGCTGAATATCTGCTTCCGGGCGCCTAAGGATCGCATTGTCGGTCCCAGCGCGTAACGAAAACAACGGATCAACCCGCAGTAATGACGTTCTTGAAGGCATGAATTGCACTAGAATAAGCTTGGCCTTGACTCGCCCATTCCGGCCTTGCTGGATAGCGGCAAAGGCAAGAGAAACTGTGACCGACGAGAAAACCAAATCAACTCTCGACGAGCAGACTTTTGCAAAGCTGCTGGAAGCCGCGTATGTGCTGCAAGAGCACAATCGCGAAATGCGGCAGATGGAAGAGAGCCTGGAGTTGCACAGCGAGCAACTTCGGCAGCAGGAGGCGGAAACTCAAGCTGCCCTTTTGAGAAGCGCACAGCGGCCGCCAGAGAATCCACACCCAAACCCCGACTACGTGCTCACTCTGGCTGAGATTGTGGAAGCGCAGCACCAGATTCAGATTCGCCATCTGGAATCGGACAATGCAATGGCCGTGGTTGCCGAGAGAGTCGCGCGCATCACCAACGCCAGCGGCGCGGCGATTGGAATTTTGGAGGGCAAAACTATAAGGTACCGCGCCGGAGCAGGCGCTCCAGCGCTGCCCCTGGGAAGCGAAGTCCCCCTGGAGACGGCGATTTGCGCGAGTTGCGTGCGTACCGGTCAGGTTCTGCGCACGCCGGATGTGAACACCGAGTTTCTGTTCGATCCGGAGTTGTGCCGCGCGCGTGAAATTCAATCTCTGGTCGCGGTGCCGGTGTATCACGATGGCAACATTGTTGGAGCGCTCGAACTTTACTTCGACCGATTGAACGGCTTCGCCGAACAGGACATCCACACCTGCCAACTCATGGCGGGACTGGTGACTGAAGCGATGGGCAGGGATGCGGGCTCTGCGCTCAAGAAGTCGATGGCGGCGGAACGATCTTCGATGTTGGCCGCAATCGAAAAGCTCAAGCCGAATCTGACAGCTTTGGCAGGCAATCAGGCGGATAATCTGCCCTCCGCAATTGCCGGCAAGAATGCTGGCGAACCGGCCGTGAGCGTGGCAGAGAGTTCGGTGTGCTGGAAGTGCGGAAGCAAAGTGATCGAAGACGAGCAGTTTTGCGGCAGGTGTGGCGCTCCGCGCATTGGTGAAGGCGATCCCACCAGCACCCAAAGCAAGCTGGCATCGGCGTTGCACATGCAACAAGCCAGCCACGCGGCTTCCGCGCCTTCCGACGAAACCTCCCGCATGGTTGCGGCGCAGCAGAACGAACGGCCCGGGAATGCAGCCAACTACCCAACCGAGGACGACGAGCGCTTGCCTGAAGCGCTGTTTCTCTCGGCATCAGAAGAGAAGGAGCCTCTCGCGCCACAACTCGCCGAAGCCGCGGAAGCCAGCAAAGAACGTATCTCACTCGGATTGCAGCGGGGAAAAAACAATGCCGGAAGTATTCCAGCCACACTGGTGGAGTCGCAGCAACAAGAAGCCGCCTGGGGCTCCGCGGCAAAAGCCCGCGAATTTCTGGACGCACTGGCCGAGACCCGCTCGCCCGGCGCGCTTGCTCGCTTCTGGCACGCCCGGCGCGGTGATTTTTATCTCGTAATTGCAGTCATTTTGGTGTTAGTTGTGATTCGTTGGGGAATCTTGTCGAACCACTCGGTGGGCGCAACCGGCAGTGGACCCACAGCCTCCGGGAGCGCGGCCCGGCGAAGGATGCCGGCAGATGCAGATCTCTCCGTGTTCGACAAACTCCTGATCAATCTTGGATTGGCCGAGGCTCCTGAAGCTCCAGAATATAAGGGAAATCCCAACACACAAGTCTGGATCGATACACACACGGCTCTCTACTATTGCCCGGGATCCGAACTCTATGGCCAGACCCCGAAAGGCAAGTTCGCCAGTCAGCACGATGCCCAGCTCGACCAGTTCGAACCCGCTTTGCGAAAGGCATGTGATTGACCACCTCGGCTCCCTCCGTTCTTCATTTTCGGTAACGGAATTGACAACCTTGTTCGCCGGGAGTGCAATCATACCTATCGCCCTTTCCGGAGAATAATAGTGGCGCAACCGACAGACGAGTCGAAAGCGAGCATCTTGCCCGCACCGGAGTTGAATCCTCTGCTCAATCCCCTGCTGGCAGCTCACATGGGACGATGGGCAGAAGTGTATTTCACCAGCCCGCCGGAGAAGCGCACCCAGGCGGTGTCCGACCTGGTTCGAGAGCTGGCGAATACTTCCACCCCCGAGCCTGGCTCGTCCCAGAGGGATAACGACAAACGCATCTGGGGGAAAGTGGACAAAGAAGCAGACGAAGTTCCATTCCAGGGCTCCGCTGATCCCTCTGAGCAACCCGCGACGATCTCCGAATCGGCGATCTGCGAATCCTGCGGACACAAGAATGCGCCCTTGCAGCGATTTTGTGGGATG
>OCZU010000419.1_pt1 | contig 29708 bp, 18 predicted proteins | sample 1539001 | NCBI WGS metagenome assembly OCZU01 (sample SAMEA3539306, study PRJEB22396) | soil metagenome | biome: tundra; feature: field; material: soil | place: USA | collected 2010-05 | depth 0.15 m | reverse complement strand
CGCTTCCACCCGGCATCAACACATCCAGAGTGATGGCATCGGGCCGTAGCTCCTGAGCCTTCCTGAGGGCCTCGGCCCCCGAATCAGCCATCGCAACGCAATATTCCGACTGCAGATAACTGGCGAGAAGCTCGCGGGCCGGGATTTCATCGTCGACGATGAGCACCAGTGGTGTAAGACGGCCGGAAGGTGCAACCGCAGAAGACTCCACAATCTGTCTATCCGGTGGAACCGCGGATGCCCGGTGGGCTGCGGGAAGTGTAAAGGTGAATCGGCAGCCTTTTCCCAACTCGCTCGTGAGCGAAATCCGGCCCCCTTGTTGCTCCACCAGGCGCTTCGTGATGGCGAGCCCTAGGCCAGTCCCCTTGTTGGCCGCATCGCTGCCTGCGTCAACCTGGCGGAATTCTTCGAACACAAGTTCCCGGTCTTCCGGCCGGATGCCGATGCCGGTATCGGTCACCGACACGCAAACGAAGTCCCCTTCCTCGGCACATTCAACGCCAACTTTTCCTCCGCTGGGCGTGAACTTCACTGCGTTGCTGAGTAAGTTGTACAGAATTTGCTTGAACCGGCCCCGGTCGGCATAAACGGGACGACTCGAATCGCCGATGCTTACCATGTGGATGCTCTTGGCCATCGCCAGTGGACGAATGATGGAGAGAACCTCAGGCAAGGCATGGTCCACAAGAAAGTGTTCGCTGCGCAGTTCCAGTTGTCCCGCTTCGATCTTGGAGAGATCCAGGATGTCGTTGATTAACTGCAAAAGGTGGGTTGAGCCTTGTTTGATGTGACCGATGAAGCGCTTCTGCTTCGCGTTCAGGGGCCCCGGAGTCTCGTCCGCCAGGAGATCGGAGAAGCCAACGATGGCATTCAGGGGAGTCCGCAGCTCATGGCTCATGCTGGCCAGGAACTTACTCTTCAGATGGGTGGCCCGTTCGACCTCGCGGTTGCGAAGCTCGAGCTCTTTATTGGCAGCAGCCAAGCTAGCCATGAATCGCCGCTTTTCTGCTTCGTCCCGCTTCTTCTGCGTAACATCGACTACAACAACAACGCGCGCGGCCCGGCCCAAGAAGGTCAGAGCGTAAGAGGTGTTCTCTACTTCGAGGATGGTTCCGTCCTTCAGTCGATGCCGCCAGACTGCGCCGGTCTCATTCGCATCTCCGAGGGCGCTGACAGTTTCGATCAAAACGGGAACATCCTCCGGCAGGCGGATGTCTTTGAGGGTCATGGCTAGGAATTCGTCCCTGGAATAGCCGTACTTGAGCACGGCGGCAGCGTTTACTGCAAGAAAGCGCAGCGTCTCCCGGTCAAAGACCCAGGTCGGATGTGGATTGTTTTCAAACAGTCTGCGGTGCCGCTCTTCGCTCTCCCGGAGCAACTCTTCGGCCCCCTTGCGTTCGCTGACGTCGCGCGCGACTGCATAAATGAGGGCTTGCGCAGGTACAGAAACGGCATTCCACGAAAGCCATTTGTAACTGCCGTCCCGGCACAAATAGCGATTTTCAAAAACGAAGGTAACTTCGCCATCTTTGAGCCGGCCGCTCTCGGTCGCGGTCGCCTGACGATCATCCGGGTAGACGAATTCTACGTAGGGTTTTGCCAGAAGCTCCTTTGTGGTGAAGCCCAGCGTCTTCTCGAAGGATGGATTCAGAGTCTTGAAATAACCGTCGAAACCGGCGGTGCAGAACATATCGATCGACAAATCCAGGAATCGATTGCCGGTTTCGAGCTGGGAGTACAACGATCCCATGAAGGTGCTCGCGCCCAGGCCCACGACAAGAAATACCAGACAAAGGAGCCAAACTTGCCGTTCCACGGCCCAGACCCCCTGGTGTAGAACGGACGTTGGTTTTTCCACCAAGACCCCCCAGCCGTAGTCGCTGGTTGGTTCATAGCGGGCGAAGAATGTCTTGCCGTCGCGCACAAACATTCCGTAGCCGGCGTGGCCTGCGCGAATCTGCTTTACGGGTTCGTAGCCGCGCAGATCGACCGCTGGCGAGAAGGAATCTATATTAGGCCCGGCGGATAGATGCCCGTTCTGGTCAACCAGGGAGATGGTCCATCCGTTCTCGATCTTTGTCTCCACCAACTGCCGGCTCATGGTATCGATCGCGAAGGGAGCCATCAGAATGCCAATTGGGTTGCCCTTGTCATCCTTGATCGGAACCGCAATCGCCACAACTAACTGATAAGGAGGGACGTTTGTTTGATAGACCTCCGAGACGTAGGGCTTCCAATGGCTCGCGATACCGGTGTACCAGTCCCTGAATGCAAAGTTACGGTTGAGCGGAGCCGCTTGACCGGGATAAATGTCGCGCATCGTGCCTTTGAGATCGAAGACACTGACAAAGGCAAAGTCCGGGCGGAGCGTGACCGCCTGTTGCAGGTTCCATTGGACTAGACTGATGTCTTTTCGCTCCCAAGCCTGACGAAATGACCGTTGGGTAGCGATGGACTCCAGGAAAGAGGTGCTCTGGCGAAGGTGCTCCTCGAGGAGTGCGACCGAAACTCGGGCAATTTGAGTGCCCTCCGTAACTGCCTGCGTTTCCGCCTGGTGCCTCAGCACCCGTCCCACCGAGTAGGCGAAAAACGTGATCGGCAGCAGCATCAACGTCAGGAGCATTAGGTAGAGTCGCGATCGACTCTTCGATGCCCACTTTCCAACTTTCTCCGGCGTTATGATCAAAGACTTCATTGCTTTCCAAGTTCGTCGTGCGGGCCTCTCTATCCACTTCGTTGAAATATCCCCTCTTTGCTTATCCGAAACGCACTTGCTGAGCCACGGCGAGAAGGCAACCGCCCTAGTGACCAGTTGCCGTTCCTCGGGCAAGGATTCCCGGAGTACTCTTTCTGATCAACTGCTCGAACTGATCGAAAATGCGCGGATCCCACCAGCCCTTGGCTACCTCTTCTCGCATGATCTGGAACGCATCAGAGGCGGAAAACGCCTTCTTATATGGCCGCTCGGTGGTCAGCGCGTCAAACACGTCGACGATTTGCAGGATTCGGGCGGCAATCGGTATTGCCTCTCCGATCAACCCATCGGGATAACCCGAACCATCGTATTTTTCGTGATGATGCCGGATGATAGGAAGTACTGAGCGGAAAGATCTCAGGGGTTCACAAATATGCTCGCCGATGACAGGGTGTTGCCGGACGATTCTCCACTCTTCTTCCGTGAGGCGTCCCGGCTTCAGCAGGATCGCGTCGGGCACGGCAACTTTTCCGATGTCGTGTACGACCCCAGCGCGGCGCAGAGCGGTAAGCTGCTCGTCAGACAGTCCAATTTGCTGGCCTAAAGAAACCGACTCTTCCGCCAGTCGTTCACAGTGACCATGCGTGTAAGGGTCTTTGCTCTCAATACTCCGGGCTAGAGAAAAGAGTACGGATTCGGCTCGCTCCAGTTCGTCCGTCCGGAACTTCAGATTCAAGAGCGACCGCACGCGCGCGAGCAGTTCAATCGGATCGACTGGCCGAGCCAAGAAGTCATCCGCCCCTGCCCTGATGCCCTCCAGACGATCCTGCTTGTCGGAGAGTGCCGTGATCAAGACAACCGGTATTAAGTAGGTTTCGGGGTTGCTCTTGATCTTCTGGCAGACCGCGAACCCCGTGAGGTGGGGCATCATCACGTCGAGGAGGACTAAGTCCACTGGTGTGGCGGCTACCTGTTGAAGAGCGGAGGCGCCATCTGGCGCGGTGAGAACTTTGAATCCCTGCGCGGAAAGTAGTTCTTCCAACAGCTCGCGGTTGGCGGCTTGATCATCCGCGACTAGGACGGTTCCAGTCACCGACTGATGGGACTGAGATAACATACATCACCACCTACTGATTAGTTTTGCAATAGTCCCACAGATAGTAAGGAGATACTAATTACTGAAGTCACAACTTTGTGAAGGGATACAAAGCAATGAAGAGGGTGGGGGAGGGGCTGAACCAAGTCAGCATCACCAACCTGGATCAGCCCCGAACTTATTGCACGGTCAAGGTTAAAGGCAGCGAATGTTGGAGAGTACCAGAAGAGCCCGTGACCGTGATGGTATAGGTTGTTCCGGATCCGGTACCGGATTGCGGCGCGATGCCGGTTCCACCCGCGCAGCCGAACATGAACAGCATGCCTAGAATCAAGAGGGCCAGAAGTATGAAGAGGGGCAGCCGCTTTGCCCGCTTCTTAGAGCCTGCCAGCACCAGTCCGAATAGTCCAAGCCCCTGTAGCTGCATCCAGGCAGCCACGGCCCCGTGGCTGCGCGAGGGCAATGCGGGGGTAGCGGAGGCAGAAGACGTGGTCGTGGTGATGGTTAGCGTGGAGGGAGCGCCGCTCGCCCCCGGAGTTACCGCGCTTGGGGAGAACTTGCAGGTTGCATTCGCGGGCAGCCCGCTGCAGTTCAGGCTCACGTCATTGGAGAACGATCCGCCCACCGGAGAAACGCTCAACGTATAAGTGGCGCTGGCCCCAGCTTTGATCGTGTCCTGGCTGGAGGGGGTGGTAAGGTTGAAATCTGCTCCTGTCCCAGACAAGCTCACTGTCTGCGGACTGCCTTGAACATTGTCGCTCACTGTAAGTGTCCCACTGCGGGTTCCAACAAGAGACGGAGTAAACTGAATGTTGATGGCGCAACTGGAGCCATAGGCCAGCACACTTGGACAGTTGTTGTTTTGCGAGTAGTCTCCCGTAGTCTGGATGCTGCCGATGCTCAGCGATGCGCTTCCGTTGTTGGTCAGCGTTACCGTCTGCGTTGCGCTGGAGGTTCCCACCGGCACGCTCGAAAATGTCAGACTGGCCGGCGACAACAAGACGTTGGCCCCGACGCCGGTGCCGCTTAAAGTGATGTGATGAGGCGACCCCACAGCGTCGTCCTGGATAACGATGGATCCAGAGCGCGATCCGAATGCGCTCGGAGTGAAGGTCACAGAAAAAGTGCAGTTGCCGGCTGCGGAGACGCTGTTTCCGCAATCGTCGGTTTCCGCGAAGTCGCCGCTGAGCGTGATGGAGGAGATCGACAGCGGTGAATTACCCATGTTGCGGAGTACAACTGTCTGCGCCTGGCTGGTCGAGCCAACGGCCAGGCTGGCAAACTGCAAAGAGCTCGGGCTCAAGGAAACCGAGGGCGCGGATGCTAAGCCAATCTTTGCGATGAAGGTGTCGGTGCTCCCCCCCGGCATGGTCTGAAAGGCTCCCGGCGTCGTGGGAAAGTCAGCCGAGGTTGTCGAGCCCGCAATGTAGAGATTGCCCCTGCTATCAAGAGCGATTCCAGCAGATTCGTCGTCTCCGCTTCCGCCCACGTAGGTAGCGAATAGCTCTGTGCTGGCCACGGGATCAATTTCCACCAGAAGAACGTCGGTCCCGTTGCTGTAGGGTTCAATGCCGTTGATTGTGCCAAATGCAGCGCTGCGCGACGCCGCTACTACGTAAGCATCGTTGTTAGCATCGAGCGCAATGGCCATTGGACTGGCATAGTTGTTAGGACCAAGGAACGTCGAGTACAGCAGCGTAGACGCGGCCGGATCAAACTTGGTCACGAACGCATAACTGCATCCATATCCGTAGACGCCGGGATCGCAGATACTGGTGGAAGTAATGGGGAAGGTGCCATCGCTCTCGGCTACACCGGTGACATAAGCAGAGCCCGAGCTGTCGACTGCGATTGCGCCGGGGTTTACCGGGTTCCCGCTCGATCCATAGAAATAAGTAGAGTAGTCAAGGCTCCCGGTGCTGCTGAACTTGCTGACAAAACCGACGCCGGGATCCTGCGAGGTGGTATTGCTGGTCAGGTACGAGCCGGAGGTAGCCGGAAAGTTATACGTATTTGTGGTGCCGGTAACATAGGCATTACCGTTCGTATCCACTGCAACCGCACTGACTTCGTTGGAGGGGGAGGGCCAGCAGGGGCTGCCGCAATCCTGAACCACGTTCGAATTACCAGCCAGGTACGTCGAGTAGATCAGAGATGAGCCATCCGGGCTGAACTTTGTCAGGAAGCCGTACGTCCCGTACGTGCCGGCCTGGTTGGCGGACACCGTCGCCTGGAAGGCATTAACGACCGGAAAGTTGTGCGAGGTCGTGTATCCAGCGACGTGTACTTCACCCAGGCTATCGATAGCCATACTGGTGGGCTGGTCGAAGGTATTTCCCCCCAGGTAGGTTGAGTACAAAAGAGAAGAACCGTTGGCGGAAACTTTGGTGAGAAATCCGCTGTAAGGCCCCGGTTGCTGCGACTGGTAAGGTCTCACCACGGGGAAATTGTTCGACTGCGTGCTTCCGGTGACATACACTTCATTGGCGCTGTCCAGCACCAAAGCGAGGCCGTAGTCCTGGCTGTTGCCCCCGATGTAGTCCGCATAGACGAGATTCGATCCAGTGGGATCCAGTTTTGCTACAAAGACGTGGTATGTGTTGTTTGGAAGCGTGCCCAGAGTAGCCAGCGGAAAGTTGGCTGAATCTGTGTACCCCGTTACGTAGACGTTCTCGGAATTATCGACGGCGATGCCGGCCGTCTGATCGGTACCGCTTCCGCCCAGGTAGGTTGAGTACACGAGGACCGGGTCAATCACCAACGGTTTGCTCGAATCATAGTGAGCAACCTGAAAACCGATGTGCGTCGGGTCTTGCATCGTGTACCCGCCGTCTACTGAGATGCGTTGGCCGTTGAACTCCTGGTAAACGATAGGACTTTGGAAATGTAGTTCCCCAGCAACTGTCGTCAGAGTCAGGTTGCCCTCGACGTCTATCTGGATTTCGCTAGCGCCTTGAATTTGGAATTGAATCAGACTGGGATCGGCTCCGGGCGCGACGGCAAAGTCATACTCCAGTTGCTGATGGTTTCCGTAGTAAATCAGATCGATTCCGGGATATACACTCTTGTACCTGACTTTGGCATACGTCGGGACACTCGTGTGCCACTGGGCAGGGTTGTTTCCGAAAAAGTAGTTCACTATTCCAGGTTGCAGATCTTCTCCTACGGCTTGCGGATTTCTGCTTGCCCCGAGTAACTGAAACTGCAGCGTTGTGCTGGCCGACTGCTGAAAACGTGTGGACGGCTGGTTCGCAGACGGCGCGGGGCGAAGACTAAGGGTTATCCCGCCAGTGGTTAGAAACGCGGTATATCCTCTGCCGCGGGAAAGAAAATTGACTTGGCTGCTGGTCTGCCCCTGATTCGCCTCGAAGGTCAGCGGCAACTTGCTGTAGATCGCGTTGCCCTGCACGATTGGCGGTGAAAGCCGCATCGCGCCCGGCTGTTGCGCCGCCGCCAGCGACGTTCCGACTATCGCCGTAAGAAGTGCCCGAACTAGAATCTTGAGTCGCATTTCTGTTCCCTCATTCAAGGTATGTGGGGAGGGCTGCCGCGCAGGCGGCACCTAGGAGAATGCAGGGCGGATACCAAACCGAGGGGAGCGGACAGGCGATGGATAACTCCATTGTTACGTGTATCTTACGAATCAGTCGCGAGATGTCGGCGTCGAATATGCCGGTACAGCGTTGTCCGGCTTCCAGACTCTGTCCAGTCCACGGACGGACCCCGAACGTGGGGGTAACCTTACCGGGAGTTACCGACAGTCTGAAGAATGACAGCCGCTCGCTGTCTTCCCACTTGCTTGGCTTCGGTCACCACCCTCATCACCATCAGCCGCCTCATTCTTCTTGACTCGACGCGCCTTTTTTGCGATAAGCGTCGTATCAGAGTTGTCTTCGTTACTGCCGCTGGGGTTTGTTCCAATCGCAATCCGAAGGATGCGATCGGGTGCTGGACTACAGAACTGCTCAATCGTGGCGGTGACGCGCTAAGCAGGTTCTCCTCGATGTTGCCCGCGGCTGACCGGAACGAATCGTCCTCCGGGAGCCTCGAATGAGCGAACCGAAAAGCCTCACCCTGCTCGCCGTCGACGACAGTCCCGAGAACCTTGAGCTCATTCGCGCCGCCCTCGAACAACAGGAAGTCGAGATTCTAACCTCGGGCGATCCGGAAGCGGGTTTTGAAATATTTCTAAAAGCCCGGCCCAGGGTCGTCCTGCTCGACCTGGTCATGCCCAAGGTTAGCGGCATGGAGTTGCTGGAGCGAATCGTTGCGGTTGATCCCGGGACGGACGTGATTCTGATGACCAGCCACTATTCTCCCGAGTCTGCCGTGGAGGCGATTCAAAAGGGTGCCAGCGACTATTGGACAAAACCTCTCGACATCGAAAAGCTTCGTAGCCGCATCGCAGGCTTCCTGACCGAGGCAGAAAAACGCCTGAAGACACTGCGCCTGGACCGGGAACTGGTCGACGCCTGCCAATTTGAAGGCATGGTAGGCCGCAGTCCGCTGATGCTTGAGGTTTTCGCCAAGATACGGCGAGTCGCGCCGCATTTCAGAACTGTGCTGGTGGTGGGCGCGACCGGGACAGGCAAGGAACTCGTCGCCCAGGCCCTGCACCGGCTGAGCCCAGCGGTTCAAAACAAATATGCGGTCTGCAATTGTTCAGCCCTGGTCGAGACGCTGCTGGAAAGCGAACTGTTCGGGCATGTCCGCGGCGCTTTTACCGGTGCGACCCAGGACAAGCCCGGCTTGTTCGAGCACGCCGACGGCGGGACCATTTTTCTGGATGAGATTGGCGAACTCTCACTGCCGGCTCAGGCGAAGTTACTGCGGGTTTTGCAAAATCGTGAAGTGCAGAGAGTCGGATCCCTCACTCCCCGCAGCATCGACGTACGAGTGATCGCCGCCACCCACCGAGACCTTAAAGCCATGGTGCGCGAAGGACGGTTTCGTGAGGACCTGTATTACAGGCTGGCGATCGTGGAAATCACTTTGCCCAATCTGGCAAGCCGTCGCGAGGACTTGCCGCTCCTACAGCGATACTTCATCGAGAAGTTCGCCGCTGACTACAAGAAATCGATTGCCGGCATGACTCGCCGGACCCAGTCTCGCATGGCTGCTTATCCCTGGCCAGGGAACATCCGCGAGCTCGAGAACGTGATTGGAAATGCGTGCATGATGGCGGAAGGAAGTCTTGTCGACATCGGCGACCTTCCCGAAAGCCTGCGTGCCCCGGTCAACAGTGACCAGTCGACGGATGAGGCCTTCCTGTCGCTCGAAGAGCTGCAAAGGCGGCATATTCTGCGCGTGCTGCAGGCCGTCGGCGGCCACAAGGCTAGAGCCGCGGAAATCCTCGGGATTGGCCGTGCCACCATTTACCAGATGTTGTCCAAGATGAAAATCGACGGGAAGAACGGAACTGTTCGATAGCTCTCGCCCCTCGCTTTGAAGCCTTCCCTATCCAGAGGCCTGAGCTGCTGCTGCGCGAAGCTGCGCAGTACTTGCCGCGCGGTTAATGCCCAACAGCTTCTCGATCGTCTCATGGTCAGCGGGCTTGGAAAAAAAGTAGCCTTGGCCCAACTCACAGCCAATCTCCCGGAGTAGATCCAGCTGGGTTTGAGTTTCGATCCCTTCGGCAACCACTTTCAATCCCAGATTGTGGGCCAGCATGACGATGATGCGGACGATTTCGTGCGTGTCGTGGTCGCTGTCCATGCGGGAAACAAAAGCGCGGTCGATCTTCAGGGTATCGACGGGAAAACGCTGCAGACGGCTGAGCGAAGAATATCCCGTGCCGAAGTCGTCAATGTCCAGGCGGACGCCCAGCGCCTTCAATTCCGAGAGCACAACCCCGGATCTTTCGGCATCGGCCATAGCAATGGTTTCGGTGATCTCCAGATCCACACAACGGGGATCCATGCCGCTTTGTTCGATCAGTTGGCCCATCTGAGAGGCCAAATCCGGTTGCGCGAACTGTTTCGGGCTGACGTTAACGCTGAGAGAGAGGGGCGGGTCGGAAGGGTAGCGTTCCTGCCAGCGGCGGAGCTGCCGGCAGGCAACCAACAGCAGCTCGCGGTTGATGGCGAGGATCATGCCGGTCTCATTGGCCACTGGAATGAAGTCGCTCGGCATCACCACGCCCTGGGGGCGATGCCAGCGGCTGAGAGCTTCGAAGCCCACAATCAGTCCGGTGCTGAGGGAGACGACGGGTTGATAGTAGACGTGGAATTCGTCCAAATCGAGGGCCTTGCGCATATCCGTTTCGAGCTGTAAACGCTTGCGCGCGCCGGAGTGCATCACGTTATCAAATACTTCGCAGCGTGCCTTACCAGTGTGCTTGGCGCGGTACATGGCAATCTCGGCGTCGCGGAGCAAATCCTCAGCGTCGGTGGTCGTACTGCCGCCGAAGGCGATCCCCACGCTGGCGGTAATTACGATCTCCTGCCCCTGCACTTCGAAGGACGCAGCTAGTTTTTCCTGAATGCGTTCAGCCATGCGGACCGCGTCGCTCGGGTCGTGAAGTTCTTCGGCCAGCACGGCAAATTCGTCGCCACCCGGCCTCGCCAAGGTACTGTCGCCGATCAAAGAGTCGGCTTTCCCGTTCTGAGGGCGAGAAACAGTGTCGGCACGGCGAAGGCAGGCCGTGAGGCGCTCCGAGATCTTGACGAGGAGAGCGTCGCCGGCGGCGTGCCCCAGACTATCGTTGAACACTTTGAATCCGTCGATGTCGATGAACAGGACCGCGAACTTAAGATCAGTGTGGCGTCGCGAGACGGCAATCGTCCGGCTCAGGCGGTCGAGGAAGAGCACACGGTTGGGAAGGTTCGTCAGACCATCGTGGAAGGCGTGGTGGGCCAGCAGTTCCTCGGCGCGTTTGCGATCGGTGATATCGCGGTTGACGATGACCAATCCTTCATTCTCACCCTTTGCCCCGAAAATCACGTTGGCGGTGGACTCGAGAACGAGCCAGGAGCCATTCTTGTGCCGGATGCGATATTCGAGCCGTTCTCCCCGGCCGGTGCGACGAGCCTTTTCCGCGGCCTCCAGAACGCGGGCCCGGTCGTCAGGGTGAATCTGCTCCGCGGGAGGCGTTGCATTCAGTTCCTCCACGCTGTAGCCGAGAACTTTGGAATAAGCGGGACTGTTGTACAGCCGGTGACCGTCGCCGTCGACCAGGGCGATCATGTCAGCTGCGTTCTCGCTGATCAGTTGAAACAGCCGGTCACGCTCGGCCAGCTGGCGGCGTATGCGCTGGAGCTGCAGGTGTTGATAAATGGTGTAGACATCGAACAGCAGCACCAGAGCGGCCAAGCCGCGCACCCACTCCCTCAGGTTGAGCGCATGGGTCTTGTCCGCCGGCAGATGAAAACCGGGAAAGGTCAGAGAAAGAATGCCGAAAGTCAGCAGCAGGGTTACCGCGACGGCGAATCCCCAGAGCCACCACTCCCGGCCCTCGATCTGGCTCAGGTGGGGAATGCGCTCAACTACGCTCGCGGATGAGGCCTTCTTATTCATTCTGTACTGCTTCTCTGTTTCAATCGAACTAGAAACTTCGGCGAGGAGATGGGGAGGAGGGTATTGCCATCCAAACTCTGGCAAGTAGCTTGACTGTTTGCCCGCAAGAGCGCAAGGAACCTAAGTTTGTCCGCAGCTACTTCTTTCGTCACAACTCCACTAATGGTTGCTTGACCCGGCACTTAAGCTTGAGCCATTCATGCAAGATGCTGAGATTGACGGGGGGAATCCGGAGAAACTCGCATCCCGCTGCACCGTACTGCCGGGTCCACAAAACGCGGGCCTCAATGTAAATAGGCCGGTCAGCGCCTGACAGCAACAAGCGAAAAGACAAAATATCCCCAATGGCCAACAATTCTCGGGTCATGAGTCCAACTCCTCCATCGCCGATATCCATAATCGTGATGGGGACGGACCGGTGGTTCTGGTCCTGTGCCGTGACTGGAGTCATCACCGCATATCTGGCGTGACGGCGGAGATCCCGCAACATCCTGGTGTATGCGACCTTTAGCGACTGGGCGCACGATTCTCCCGTCACTGGCTTGCGCAGCTTAAGATGGGCGCCGGGAACCGGCTGATCTAACGCGGAGACCGCGACCACGGTTGGCTTCTGCCGACCGTCCGGGGTTTGGATACCCCGCAAGAAGTCGGCGGTGTTGTCCTCCCAGTCAACAATGATGAGATCGGTGCTGCCCTCCGCCACTCGGTCTGCGGCCTTGGATGATGTAAAGCAGACGTTGGTAGAAATGGATAAATTTTCGAGTACCCGATTCAGAGCGCACACGACACCCGGATCACGAGAAACGAGCACACACTCAAATGCCATATCTGCCGTCATGGGCACCTCACCTATGAGAAGTCAGCCGACCTCTGCTGCTTTTCCGAATATTGCGCTTTCGCGCGATCCGGAGCGCAAGCTGGCTCCTCACCGTATATTGCACCTTGATCGCCAGATCCAGGCCGAACCTAAGACGCTTAGTTTGTGCAGGTTGTCGCTCAGCAGGAGTGCGGAACCTGTCCACAATCTGGACATCGGTTCCATCTTTCAGGCAGCTTGAGCACGATGGCCCGTTGCGGACAATCGATTGAGGTCTCTCGGGCTGAGGAAGACCGGGGGCCTACGCGCTCGGTTTCTCAAGCCTCATTCTGGATAGCAATTGATAAATCGTAGCCCGCCCGACGCCAAGAATTTCTGCCGCCCGCGCCTTGTTACCCCCGACACGCTCCAGCACGCGCATCACATGGCGCCGCTGAACCTCTTCGAGAGAGAACAGCGTCTCCTCCAGCGGAGCGTCGGTTGTGCTGGTGCCGCGCAGCCTCTCGGGAAGATCATTGATATCAATGAACTTGCCATCTGTCATCATGCATGCATTTCCGATGACATTTTCCAACTCACGGATGTTTCCGGGCCAGGGATAGGTTGCCATTTTTCCCTGCGCCCTTCTCGTCAAACCAGAGATCGGCTTTTTGTACTCCGCGGCGAAACGCGCCACGAAATGTCTCTCCAGAAGCGGCAGGTCTTCGCGCCGATTGGCCAGCGGCGGCAAGAAGATCTCCACTACCGCCAGGCGATAGTAGAGGTCTTCGCGGAATCGGCCCTCACGAACCATCGCTCGCAGGTCACGATTGGTAGCTGCCACTACTCGCACATCTACATTGCGCGACGCGGACGAACCGACTCTGCGAACCTCGTGATCCTGCAGTACCCGCAGCAACTTTGCCTGTGTTCCGGGCGCAAGTTCTCCAACCTCATCGAGAAAGATGACACCACCATCGGCACTCTCAAAAAGGCCGGCTCGGTCCTGAATGGCACCGGTGAAAGCCCCTTTCACATAGCCAAACAGTTCGCTCTCGGCCAGGTTCTCCACCAGGGTCGAACAATTGCACACGACAAATTTCTCTTTGGAGGCCGCACTGAGCCGGTGCAGAGAGCGCGCCACCAACTCCTTGCCAGTCCCGGTTGCGCCAGAGATGAGCGCGGTCCTGAAATGAGGCGCCACCCGGCGAATCTTCGTGAAAACCTCAAACATCAGGGGGCTACGGCTGACGATACCTTCGAATTGGCAAGCTTGGAGCAGCTCTTGATCCAACGTCAACGTTCTGCGGCGCAACTCGGATTCCGCCACAAAACTTGCTACCCGCCCGCGAAGTCGCTGAACGTCGAGGGGCTTTGTAAGGTAATCGCAAGCGCCCTTCTGGATCGCTTCAACCGCTGACTCAGCCGAGTATTGTCCTGAGATGAGTACGACATTCGCACCCGGGTCAAGACGGATCATGCGTTCCAGCAGTTCCATCCCGCTCATAAACGGCAGAACCACATCGAGCAATACGATCCTGGGCCGAAAGCGCAGAAACAGTTCAAATCCGCTCTCAGCGTCGGTTGCGGTAAGTACCTCTAATCCTTCCAGGGTAAGTGCCTCGGAAATAAGCGCCAGGCTTTGAGGATCGTCATCAATGGCCAGCACCTTGAAAGGGGTTAGGTAATGCATGGATCCACCCACTTAAAGGTCGCTTCCTTTCTTAATGATACGCTTCTGCGGCATGGTTGTGTTAGCTGCGCGCCTCTTTCGGCGAGGCTCCGGCTTTATGCGGGGTTTGAACCAACGAATGTCCTTAACCGTTTGCCGACGGTACGGGCGGGCAGATTTATGAGGAACAAGCGGAATGACCGAGTGGACACGAGCTCCGTTCCGGAGCGGCAGTTTGTGTTCAACCTACCGCTGCTAGTTTCGACTTTGTCAGGACGCTAACTTGAAAAGCACGCTCACACCACACCAGGGGGGCCCCAACCTTCATATTGCAGCCAAGACTAAGTTGGCAGCCTAAGGCTTTTTTGTTTTGTTACGAAAGCCGAACACCCAGGAGACCAAGAGACAAAACGAGGCTGAATGGCCTGAGTAACAACCTACGACCGAGCACACTGTAAGGGCGGGCAGTGTCTATTCGACAGACAGGAGTCTGGAAGCTGGACTGGGCGTGCGAGTGGCGCACAGCAGATCCTCAGGCAAACATAAGATAACGCACAAGTTAGTCCATCTACTGCATTTGGCCCCTGAACTGCCATATCCATCGTGAGAGTGATCTTATGATTGAGCAAATCCAACTCGAGGGCCTTCTCTTGACGAGGGATACGCAAGTTGTATCCGTGATGAATCGGATCCTGGGCAGCTTCGCCATTGACACCGAAGTGTGTGGCGAGATTGATTCCGCCCTTGACGCGGTCACCCACCGCAGGCTCGACACGGTGATTGTGGACTGGGACGGCGTGGATGACCCCACCCGCGTGGTGCGAGCCGCTCGCAAGTCATCGCCTAACAGCAACGCGACCATTGTGGCGATGGTGAATGAGGGGTCGGAAACTCACGCTCTTCTGGTTGGGGCAAACTTCATGATCCTGAAGCCTGCGGATCTCGAGCACGCCAACCGCTGCATGCGCGCTGCCTATGGAACCATGTTGCAGAATCGCAGACGCGCGGCGCGCGTTCCGGTCGACCTTCCGGCGGTAGCGAGAGTCGTGGAGGTGGGGAGAATCGAAGCCAGAATTAGCGATCTTAGTGTGGGAGGATTGGCTTTGCAGTGCGCCCAGCCGTTGCACGTGAATCAGGAAGTCCTGACACAATTCTCGCTGCCGGGCGTCGCCGGAGTGGTTCACATCACTGGCAGAGTGGTCAACGTTACTGCTAGCGGGCGGGCTGGACTGCGGTTTTCATTTGTGCCGGAAGAAGACCTTAACCTGATTGAGAATTGGTTAGCAGTAGAGTTGGCCAAGTTAGAGAAAGCCGAGATGCCTTCCTACAATGCAAGCCAATACAGCAACTGAACCAGCGGTCGTGAGGCTCCCGGAAAAGAGCGCTGGGAGTATTCTCCTGGCCGAAGACTCCGCTCTCTACCGGCACCTCATTGGATCTCACCTGAAGGAATGGGGCTTTGATTTTTTGTGCGCGAAAGACAGTGAGACAGCGTGGAACCTCCTCGCCCAACCGGATGCGCCCCGGCTGGCCCTGCTCGACTGGGTGCTGCCAGAGATCGACGGTGTCGAGCTTTGCCGGCGGCTCCGGAGCCGGGGGAACGAGCCGTATACATACACCATTCTGCTCACCGCGAAGACCCAGAAGCAGGAGATGCTGGAAGCGATGGACGCCGGCGCCGATGATTTTCTGGCTAAGCCGTTTGATCCACACGAACTGAAAGCCCGTCTCCTGGTTGGCAAAAGAATCGTCGATCTGCAAGAGAAGCTGGTTTCCGCCAACAATGCACTGCAATTCGCAGCCTGCCTCATGAAGTATTCCCTCAAGCGAGAGCGCCCTTATCAGGGCAACGGGAGCGGAGCGTTTTTCCAGGGAGGCACTTCGTTTCCATCGGAGCATGCCACCGCGGCTTGGGCGATCGCGGGCGTCATTGCTCACGAGTATCCGGGAACATTCCCCAGGCTGGTGTCCTACGGCCTGGCTTCCGCTGTCAGCTTTTCGCGCGTCCGGGCCAGACAGCACTTCCCCTCCGATGTGTTCGTCGGCAGCGTGCTCGGATATCTCATCGCCCAGAGCGTTTACACACATCACCATGACGCTGAGCTGAGGGGCGGTTCCTGGGAGTCGGCGCGTGAATTTGTGGAAGGTGGAAGGTCTCATTCGCCGGCACATATGGGGTCGCCCTATGTCCCGCTGGATAGCTGGGTCTATCCGGCGCTGGAACGACTGGCTGCGCTGGGGTACGTGCGGACGGCAATTCTAGGCTTGCGCCCGTGGACCCGGTTGGAGTGCGCACGGCAGGTGAACGAAGCGGCCGAGTTGCAAGCAGATGCCGATGCCCCTCGTGAGGTGCAAGCGTTGCACGACGCCCTGGCGCAGGAGTTCGCTCCGGAGTTCGAACTGATGAGCGGCGAGACGAATGTCCACGCCCAAGTCGAGTCTGTTTACGCACGGGCGATGGGTATTTCGGGCAAGCCGTTAACCGACAATGAGCATTTTGGCCAAACTGTTCTAAACGACTACGGCAGGCCGTTTCAGGAGGGGTTCAATAGCGTAGTTGGAACCTCGGGATGGACCGTGGTCGGTCCGTTCGTGATGTACGCCCGCGGTGAGTATCAATCGGCGCCTTCGGCTCCCTCACTTTCTCCGGCCGCACTGGGCTTCATCAGCAGTGTAGATGGGCTGCCCCCGAATCCGCCCTCGATGCCGATTGCTGCGATCAGCCGTTTTCGGCTCCTGGATGCCTATGTGGGCATGAACATGGGCAACTGGCAATTCTCCTTCGGCAAGCAGAGCCTCTGGTGGGGTCCGGGAGAAGAGGGCGCGATGCTCTTCACCAATAACGCGGAACCACTGAACAAGATGTTCCGCGTCAATCGGGTCAGTCCTTATCACTTGCCCCATGTGGGCGATATTCGTATGGAGTTCTTTCTGGGGCAGGTCGGGGGACAGCAGTTCATCAACAACGTGGATAAAGGACTAACCAACAGGGATCTGATCGGGCAGTATGGAAGAAGCCTTGCGCTGCAGCCATTTCTCAGTGGCGGCAAGATCAGTTTCAAATTCACGCCGAATTTTGAAATCAGTATGTCCAAGACGACCCTCTATGGCGGATCGGGGAATCCGTTGACCCTGAAGACCATGGTGCAAAGCACTTTCGCGATGCATGTGAATGGTTATCCTATGGGCGATGGGCAAGCAGGTTTTGATTTCACCTACCGGGTTCCGAAGTTGCGCGATTGGCTCACCTGGTATGTTGACGCCCATCAGAAAGACGAGATATCCCCGTTAGACCGTCCCTACAAGGCGTCGTTCCAAAGTGGGCTATATCTTGTCAGATTTCCGAGTATTCCCAAGCTTGACTTGAGAATCGAGGGCGGCACAACCAGTCCAATCAACTTCCCATCGTGCAATGGCTGCTACTACAGCAACGGGCAATACCTCAATGGCTACACCAACAATGGCGAGCTTATCGGTACCTGGATCGGCCGGGCAGCGCAGGGCGAAGCGATGCGCAGCAACTACTGGCTGGGTCCACAGAAGAAAATTGGCATTGAACTCCGCCACCGCAAGATTGACAGTCGGTTTCTTGCGGGAGGGGGCACCCAAAACGACGTCGGCCTGAATGGAGACTTCTTATTGAAATCGGGTTTTCGCCTCTCCGGCTCCGTGCAGTACGAAAGTTGGGAGATTCCCCTGCTGGCAGCGAATCGCCAATCCAATATTGCAGTATCGTTCCAACTCGGCTACTGGCCCAGGGGGCACGCTCGATGACCACCGGCACAAGATCGATACTGTCGAGTTCTTCTCCTCCTGACTGCGCTCGCAACTGGGGTACCGACACTCTATGACCGGCCAACGGAACACGATGATTTCAGCGTCTCAACCCTACGTTGAATTGCCGGACCGGGGTTCCCCTCCGCCCCGCCACGAAGAGTCCGCAATAGTGAATTGCGCCGTTCGATTGTGGCGGGAGCGGGCGCTGCTGGCTCGGGTGACAGCGGCCGGCGGTTTGCTGACGTTGTTGATTGCGCTCCTGATTCCCAACCGCTACGAATCCTCAACCCGCCTGATGTCGCCGGATATGAAGGGCGGCGCGTCCGAGGCGTTGATGGCGGGGCTGCTGAGGGGGACCGGCGGCCCCAGTGGCGGTGGCCTAGTGGGGCTCGGCGCCAATCTGCTGGGTCTCGATAACACCGGAGCCATGTTCATTGGAGTTTTGAACAGCCGCAGTGTCGCCGACAGTCTGGTCAAGAGGTTTGATTTGAAGAAGGTCTACCGCGACCGCGCTGACCAGGATGCCCGCCAGGACCTCGCGGACCGGACCAGCATCTCCCAGGACCGTAAGAGCGAGATCATCACTATCGCCGTGGAGGACAGGGATCCGGCGCGGGCAGCCGCGCTGGCCACCGGCTATGTCGATGAGCTGAACCGTTTGCTGGCCCAGGTGAACACCTCTTCCGCACATCGCGAGCGCGTTTTCCTGGAAGAGCGTCTGAAGGGAGTGAGGCAAGAACTCGACACTGCATCCAAACAGCTGGCTGATTTCTCCACCAAGACGACCACGCTTGATGTCAAGGAACAGGGCAAGGCGATGGTTGGGGCGGTTGCGACGCTGCAAGGGGAATTAATCGCCTATGAAACCCAGTTGAGCGGGCTGCAGCAGATCTATACCCCCAATAACGTGCGCGTTCGGTCGCTGCAGGCTCGGGTGAACGAACTGCGCCGCCAGTTGGAGCAGGTTCGCGGCAGCGGCGCGCAACCCCCGCCCGGTGCAGCGGAAGGCGACGAGGAGATTCCCAGCTTCCGCAGACTTCCGGCCTTGGGCGTAACCTATGCCGATCTATACCGCGAAGTGAAGCTTCGGGAAGCCGTTTTTGAGACTCTGACCCAACAGTACGAGATGGCCAAGATCTCCGAGGCGAAAGAAATCCCCAGCGTGAAAGTGTTGGATCCGGCCAACCTGCCAGAGAAAAAGTCAGGACCGCATCGTCTGCTGATTACTTTGCTCGGTGTCCTGGCGTCGTTTGCCTTGTGTGCGGTCTTTGTGATCGGAAGGGCAACCTGGAAGCAGGTGGATCCCGACGATCCTCGCAAGATCTTCGCGGCAGAAGTATGGAGCGATACCAGCCCCACGCGAGCTGAATTCAAGGATCGGGCACAAAAGATCAGAAGCAAACTCCGGCGCAACTCCAACGGCGGTTCCAACTCCAACTCCGATTTCAAGATGGGCGACGACTGATGAGCGCAGCCGCAGTTCCATCGACGGAGCTGACCCGGGGCCGCTTACTGGCCCGAAATACGCTGTGGAATTTGCTGGGCAGCGGGGCGCCCGCGCTGGTTGCTCTACTCGCCATACCCGTACTCATCCGCCACATCGGCGTATCCCGCTTTGGCTTGCTGACGATCATCTGGACGGTCGTCGGGTACTTCAGTCTTTTTGATCTTGGATTGGGAGCAGCACTAACGCGGATGGTGGCCGACCGGTTGGGCACGGGAGAAACGGATGAAATTCCTTCCCTGGTATGGACTTCGCTGGCCCTCATGCTCGGCTTGTCGATCGTAGGGTCCATTCTTCTGGCTGCTTCGTCACCTTTGCTGGTGCACCGCATTCTGAAAGTGCCGGCGAGTCTGCAACCCGAAAGTCTCGGGGCATTTCTCCTGTTGGCCGGGTGCCTGCCCTTTATGATCACGACCACCGGATTGCGCGGCGTGCTGGAGGCGCAGCAACGTTTTGGCGTGGTCAACGCAATTCGCATTCCGACCAACGCGTTTACCTTCGTCGGCCCGTTGGCGGTTTTGCCTTTCTCCAACAGCCTGGTGCCGGTGGTCGCGGTGCTGGCCGCGGGAAGAGTTCTGGCCTGGATGGCCTACTTGCTCTCCTGCCTGAAAGCCATGCCGGAGCTGGGCGCTAGTTTCGCGTGGGCGCGGCACCATGTGGGGTACGTGCTGCGCTTTGGCACCTGGATGACGGTTAGCAATGTGATCAGTCCGCTCATGTTTTACATCGACCGGATGGTGATTGGCGCCATGATTTCAGTTGCCGCCGTGGCTTATTACGCTACACCCTTTGAAGTGGTGAGCCGGCTGCTGACCATCCCGAGCGCTCTGGCCGGCGTATTATTTCCCGCCTTCACCGTGACGTTCGTGCAGGATCGCAGCCGCGCTGCATTGTTGCTGCTCCGAGGCCAGAAATATCTCTTCATGGCAATCTTTCCCATCATTCTGGTCATCGTGACGCTGGCAAACGACGGCCTGCGGCTGTGGCTGGGCCCAGCGTTCGCGAACAACAGCACGGCCGTTTTGCGCTGGCTTGCGGTGGGGGTTTTTCTTAACAGCCTCGCGGTCCTTTCCTGGGTATTGATCCAGGGGGCCGGGCGTCCGGATATTACCGCCAAGTTTCATATGATCGAAGTGACGTTGTACCTTCCCATTCTGTGGTTCATGGTCAAGCACTACGGGGTGCAAGGAGCAGCCATTGCCTGGACCGCACGAGTGCTGCTCGACGCCACATTCTTGCTGTTCGCCGGGCAGCACTTCCTGAGGCGACAAGACCGCTTCACAGGCCGGATGGGAGCGGCCATCGCCTGTGCTTTGATTCTGTTCTGGGCGGCCACATGGCCGTCGACCTTGCCCCAGCGGGCGGTGCTTTTGGCGGCGGTTCTCTTGCTTCTGCTGGGAATGTCTCTGATTTTCTTTTTGCCGGAAGAACGCCGCTGGCTGCGGCTGGCGGTGGCAACCCGCGCCTGCGAACCTCAGAGTTCGGAAGTAATTTGACGTGTCTTGACTACCGCGGCGTCGTTAACCTGAGCCTGTTCCAACCATTCTAATGGTCACGATCCTGGCAATTGCTTGTCTGGCCCTGTTTGCGGGCATCAGTCTCTATATCGAGCGGTCACTGGTGTACCCGCCATTCGCCATGGCAGGCTGTTGGGCGGTTTTTCTTGGCCTCCATGCCGTTTCCCGGTCGCTGATGTTCCCAATTCATGAGGAAACTTTGTTTTTCTTTGTGGTCGGTGCATTGGCATTTTGCGTAGGTGGATTACTCATACATTTTTTTTGTCATCCCAGGCACGGCACAGCTCAATACGACTCAGCCCGAGTAAAGACTGTATTGAGCGTCCTTCTAATCATTCTGTGTATTGCATTCCCTTTCTATGTGCGCTTTATCACCGATCTTGTGGTTGACGTAGCGAGCGGAAATTGGTGGGGTGTCCTCAAACAGCAGTTGATTGAGGAACACACTAGGGCTCTGAGTGGATTCAGCCTGATGGACAATATGGTCGTGCTGGCTGACATTACCGTTTTGATTGCGTGGTATCACCGAGGCACTGAGAAATGGCGGGCAGGACTGGCTTTTGCTTTCTTTCTCATCTACAACTTGCCCACTGCGGCGCGGGCTGGATTTGTCTTCGTTCTCCTCAGCCTGTTTACGATAGAGGTATTGCGGCAGCGCAAAATTCCATGGCGTCCCCTGATTGCCCTTGGACTCGTTTGTGTTATCGCATTTTTTGGGATAGCCATTCTAGTGGGATCAGCAGGTGCAAGCGCAAGCCAATCGCTGAGTGAGAATGCTCCAGCACTGGTGGAGGGCTTTCAGATCTATGCTGTAGGATCGCTCGTAGCATTTGATAACTTGTATGAGCACCCCAGCGCCATCCCGCCCACTCAAGATATCGGCCGCAACTTCAAAATTCTTGCCAACAAGATAGGCTTTCGAACAGAGATCCCAGATCTAAATGCGGAATTCAGCCCGGTGGGAACGTATGGAACCAACACAAACGCGTACACAATTTATTTCACGTATTTTCCGCAACTGGGGACTCTCGGATCGGTGGCCATGATGTTACTGCTGGGTGCGGTGGTCACTTGGGCTTACCTCAAGGCTGTCGGCGGCGGACCGCAGGCCGTCATCTTGTTTTCGACACTCTTCTACGGAATCCCTCTCTCGGGTTTCGCTGAATACTATTTCAATAATCTGAACTTTCTGGCCAAACTGTTCTTGGCCACTTGTTTGTGCTATGGACTATGGTTCCGGCGTCCTCAGGCCCCCGTTCCATGCTGAGAGTCATCGCGTACACCGGCGGGCACAATTCCCCCGCTCGCATCCCTCGGGTGCAGCAATATGTTCCTTACTTGAGGCTCCAGGGTATTGAGGTAACGGAAAGCCCCTCGCGTGCAGGGCTATATCCCCCAGAACGCGGATTTTGGAGGCGGGCGGCTTGGGGCCTGTGGAACATCGCCGAACACCTGCCGGCAGTCGGGCGTTCGTACCGGTACGATGTGACGCTGCTGCAGCGTGAGATGCTGAGCACCTTCGTTACGCTCGAGCCATTCACCAGCCGGCCGCGAGTGCTGGATGTGGATGATGCCATTTGGGTACATCGCGGAGGAGGATTTGCGCGCCGCCTGGCCCGCTCCTGTGATCATGTTATCTGCGGCAATAGTTTTCTAGCGGAGGGTTTTTCCCGCTGGAATCCCAGCGTGAGCGTGCTGCCCACCGCCGTGGATACCCGGCGCTTTGTTCCCGCCAACGGCAGTCACCGCGAAGGGCGACCGGTCATCGGCTGGTTGGGTTTGAGTTCGGGGTTTCGCTATCTTTACGAAATTGAAGCAGCTTTGGGCGATGTGCTGCGCAGCCATCCGGAGTGCATTTTGCGCATCATCTCGGATAAGGTGCCGCAATTCCGTTTGCTCCCTCCGGCTCAGGTGGAATACGCGCCGTACTGCCGGGAGCGAGAGGTGACCGACATTCAGGAAATGACGGTTGGGATCATGCCGCTGGATAACTCAGACGCCTCCCGCGGCAAGTGCAGCTTCAAGATGATCCAGTACATGTCCTGCGGCATTCCTGTCGTCGTGAGTCCAGTTGGCATGAACGCAGAGGTCTTGCAAAAAGGGGAAGTTGGTTTCGGTGTGTCAAAACCACAGGAATGGGTGGACGCTCTGGAGACACTCCTGGCCAGCCCAGAGCTTTGCGCGCGCACGGGACGGGCAGGCAGGGAAGTTGCGGAACTACACTACGGCGTTGAAGTGCTGGCCCCGCGATTGGCCGATACTTTGCGGGCGCAACTCTAAAGCTGACTTCTCTTCATTGTTTGTTATGTGCGGCATCGTAGGTAAAATCCATTTCGATCTCGAGCACCCGGTCGATCCTCGGCAGATCCGGACTATGGCGGACTCTCTCCTGCACCGGGGGCCCGACGATGATGGCATCTGGACCGAGCGCAACGTTGGGCTGGGACACCGCCGTCTCTCCATCATCGATCTGTCGCCCAGTGGACGCAATCCCATGAGCAATGAAGACGAGACGGTTTGGATCGTTTTCAATGGAGAGATTTACAACTTCCAGGAGTTGCGTCCGCGTTTGGAAGCTGCCGGCCACAAGTTCCGGTCGCGGACCGATACCGAAGTGATTCTGCATCTGTATGAAGAGTTGGGGCCCATGTGCGTGAAAGAATTGCGAGGCATGTTTGCGTTTGCCATCTGGGACCGCCGGACCCAGCGCTTATTGTTGGCGCGAGACCGGATAGGCGTAAAACCGCTGCACTACGCACTAACTTCTTTCGGATTGTTGTTTGGTTCGGAGATAAAGGCCGTGCTCGCCAGCGGCGAGATCGATCCCGAACCGGACTTGGCCAGACTCCATCAATTTCTGTTGTGGCAGTGCATTCCCAGCCCGCGAACGGGATTTCGCGGAATCCAGAAATTGCCGCCAGCTTCGATTTTGACCTGGCAGCCTGGCGAGGAAATCTGCATTCAGAGATATTGGGACCTGGATTTCCGGGAACCGATGACTACGAAGGCGAGCGTCCTGTCCGAACAGGTCCGCGATCTGGTGCAGGAAGCGACTCGATTGCGCTTGACGGCAGACGTTCCAGTTGGGCTATTCCTCAGCGGCGGAATCGACTCCGCGTGTGTGCTGGCCGCGACCCGTCAAGAAACCTCGGGTAAGATCCGAACTTTCTCGGTTACGTTCGGAGACCAGAAGTACGATGAATCTCGTTATGCTCGCCTTTTGGCGAAGCGCTTTGAGACCGAGCACCACGAGTTTCGCGTCACTCCGAACGTGATGGAAATGTTGCCTGAAATGGCCGCGCTGTTCGATGAGCCCTTTGCTGACGAGTCGGCGATACCCACCTACTACCTTGCCAGACTCACCAGCGAACATGTGAAGGTCGCGCTCAGCGGCGATGGTGGGGACGAGGCTTTTGCGGGGTACCAGCGTTATCTCGCCCTCAAAGTACTGGGCTGGCTGTCGAGAGTACCGGGAGGCGCTCAATTGAGCGGACTGCGCAAGCTGCTGCCGTATAGCTCCACCTCGCGCAGCAAGCTGCGGTATGTGAAGGAATTGCTATCGCTTGTCGACCGCGCGCCCGCACAACAATACCGGGCCATGTTTCTGGGGATGCTCGATGAGGAACGGTGGATGGCGTGTTATACGGACGGCTTCCGGGATTGTGTCGATAGAAATGCAGAATCGGAGTGCTTTCTGCAAGGTTGGGAAATGCCTTCCATGCCCGACGATCTGGCCCGGGCGACTGCCAGCGATACCCTGGGATATATTCCCGAATGCCTAAACGTGAAAGTCGATATCGCCAGTATGGCGTGCGGTTTGGAGGTACGCTCGCCGTTTCTGGACCACAAGCTTGTCGAGTTCTGTGCCCGAGTGCCTTCCGCGCTCAAGATAAGAAATACCGAGCAGAAATACATTCTCAAGCGTGCATTCAAAGACGAATTGCCTGTGGAAGTCCTCAAGCGAGAGAAAACAGGTTTTGGGCTGCCGCTGGCAGAGTGGCTTCGCCATGATTTGCGCACTTCGGCGCGAGACACTCTTCTGTCGCCAAACAGTTGCATCAGCAGTCTGCTTCGGACAGAGAAGATTCGAACGATGCTGGACGAGCACGCAACCAGGAAGCACAACTGGCAGGTTCAACTATGGCGCCTGCTGGTGCTGGAGAGTTGGATGAAAGCAAATTCGACTCGTGGACGGTCGTCGACTTTAGACCATTCCTTTTGCCCGGTGTGATCTTCATGCCGATAAATTACTTGCACAGTTTATTTCACCGGGTCGAGGACGGCTGGGATCCTATCACGAACGACTATGCCTCTTCCTACACCGAACTTGCCTGGAATGAACGTAGTCCCAAACTCATAGAGGACCTTGAGATTCGTCTGGGAGGGTTTGCCGGTAAGCGCGTCCTCGATCTGGGCGGGGGACCTGGCCAGTACAGCGTGCTCTTTGCGCAAAAAGGAGCGGACGTAACCTGGCACGACGTAAGCCGGGAGTACGAGAGTATCACTCGCGAACGCGCTGCGGCAGCGGGAGTGACTCTTCGCTTCTCCCTGGGATACCTAGAGGACACGCGGCATTTTCAGGAGCAGTTTGATCTTCTTTTCTGCCGTGTTTGTTGGTATTACGCCCGCAATGATCGGGCCTTCAGCCGGCTTCTGTACTCCTTGATCAAGCCAGCCGGCGTCGGTTATGTCGAGTGCAACACGCCGGCATTTTCCCAGCCCCAGGGCTGGCGAAAGTTGCAGTATTGGCTGAACAGTTATTTGTGGTTCAAAGTTGGCCACCCGATGCCGCCGCATGGACGCATCGCGAGGCTCCTTCTGCGCCAGCGTGTTAATCACATGACCTTGGATTATTCTTCCCCGTTGCGCGACATCGTAATTTTCACCAAGGCCCTCCCCCAATCCGCTCTAGACCACGGTTGGACAACATCCAAAGACCATGCGAGCTCACTATCTAATCCGTTTCGACGACATCTGTCCCACGATGAATTGGGAGATGTGGTTCAGGATCGAAGAAGCCCTGCTCCACCACAAGATCAAGCCGCTGCTCGCGGTGATACCGGACAACCAGGACGATAAGCTGCGCGTTGCACCCCCGCATTCATCTTTCTGGGAAGAGGTTCGGAAGTGGCAAGGTCGTGGGTGGACCATCGGACTTCACGGCTATCAGCACAGATTCGTTACCCAGCAAGCCGGCATTGTTGGCATCCAACCTCGCAGCGAATTTGCTGGCCTGCCTCGTTCCGAGCAAGAGGAGAAGTTACGGCGAGCTGTCGAGGTCTTCCGGAGCCATGGTGTGCAGCCCCAGGTTTGGATCGCTCCAGCCCATTCTTTTGATGCGAACACACTTGCCGCTTTGCAAGAAGTGGACATTACAACCATCAGCGACGGCTTTGCGACTGCTCCACATACGGATTCCCGGGGGTTCTTGTGGGTTCCGCAGCAACTATGGAAGTTTCGCTGGAGACCGTTTGGCGTTTGGACCGTTTGCTATCACCATAACCGTTGGTCGCAGCCGCAGTTCGCCCAGTTTCTGCGTGACCTGGCGGCATACGGCGGCGTAATCGAAGACTTACCGGCCATCTCCGCAAGGTATAGCCGGCGGCGGCATACGTTACTGGACAGCGCTTACGCGTTGGCGCATTCAACAGTCTTGTCCGGGCGAACCCCGATACGAGTGTCGGCGTGATGACTGAATTGCTTGCAGAAGCTCCGGCCATTGCTGCCCGCGCCCCCGCTTCACGGAAATCCGCGCTGAAGATCACATATGTGTTGGGCTCACTGCGCAACGCAGGTACTGAGCGGCAAGTTCTGGAGTTGCTGCGGCACCTTGACCGTGGACTCTTCGAACCCTCCCTCATATTGATGGAAGACGCCAATGCGGAACAAGCTCGAGGCTTGGTTGAACACTGCTTCGTGCTCGGCGTCCTACAAGCGGGTAGTTCCAGGTGGTTTTTTCGAAGTGCATCCCTGGCTAAGGCAGTCATGCGCGCCCAGGCATATATGAAGCATCTTGGCAGCGATATTGTGCATGCGTTCCTGCCCGGCCCGTGCATCCTGGGAGGAATGGCCGCACGCCTGGCGCGAGTTCCGTTGATTATAGGCAGTAGACGCTCTTTGCCGAGCCAGTATCGCGCCGGCCGCCGGACAGCAGGTTGGGCCGACACAGCGGCCTTCCATCTCGCCCATTTCAACCTGGGAAACAGCGATGCGGTAACTCGGGAAATGGTTCGCGTCGCGAGTTGCCCCGCAAACAAGTGTGGGACGCTGCGCAACGGCGTCGACCTGGAGCAGTTCCGTCCGGACCTTCCATCGCCCATTCGGCAACAGTTGAGTTGGGTACAAGATGAGGTTGTATTTGGTCAGGTAGCGAACTTTCGTCCTGGCAAAAGACACGCCGACTTCGTGGAAATGGCTGCTGCGCTGGCGCAACGGCATCCTCAGGCACGCTTCCTTATGGTGGGCGCCGATCACGGGACAAAATCGTCAATCCTGCACCAAATCGACGCGAGTCATCTCGGCACAAGAATCAAAGTGCTAGATGGGTGTCCCTCACCGGAGGAAATCTTTGCCGCGCTGGATGTCTACGTCTGCACCTCGGAGGCGGAAGGCTTTTCCAATGCGATCCTCGAGGCCATGGCGTGCGCGAAGCCTGTAATCGCCACTTCGGTGGGAGGAAACCGAGAGGCAGTCCGGCATGACCACTCGGGGTTTCTGGTTCCTCCCGGCGACGTGCTCGCACTCTCGCAGCGGGCCGAGACTCTTCTTGCGGATGGACGCTTGAGAAAGACCATGGGAATGAATGGTCGCAAACTGGCAGAAACCGAGTTTTCACTCCGAGCCATGGTTCAGGCCCACCAAGAGATGTACTTCAATCTTTTCGAAGGGCGCACGCGGAGAGTTGCATGAGTTCCGCAAAGAGCCTCACCATCGCCCGCGTTATCGCCCGTCTTAACGTAGGGGGCCCAGCGACCCAGGCAATTCTGATGACCGAGGCCTTTCAGAAGAAAGGATATCGGGCGCTACTGCTGACCGGGGAAGTCCCTCCCGGGGAAGGCAGCATGGAATCTCTGGCTTACGAACGGGGCGTGCAGCCCATCAAAATCAATCGTCTGTCCCGCAAGATCTCTCCTGCAGCTGATTTGAAATCGTTGTGGCGACTGATACGAACCTTTCGTCGTGAGCGTCCAACGATCTTGCACACGCACACAGCGAAGGCGGGCACACTCGGACGTTTGGCAGCAATGGTGACGAGAGTGCCAGTTCGCGTGCACACATTTCACGGTCACGTATTCAGCGGGTACTTTTCGCCGGGTCTAACCCGAATATTTCTCGCCATCGAGCGTTTCCTCGGGCGCCACACCGACTGCATCATTGCCATTAGCGAAACGCAGCGCAAGGAACTGGTGGAGACTTACAAAATCGCTCCGCCGGATAAAGTGGTTGTCATTCCTCTCGGCTTCGACCTCGAACCTCTGCTGCGGGTCAACGGGCATGAAGGTTCTCTGCGTGCTGCAAGCGGATGTCATCGACAGGGGGCTCTGGTCGGATGGATCGGCCGGATAACCGCGATCAAGGCGCCTGCCTTGTTCCTGGAATCTGCCGCCCGAATACGGGCGGCATTGCCTTCGGTGCAGTTTGTCATGGTCGGAGATGGAGAGCTTCGCCAGGATTGTGAGGCACGCATTCGCCAGGCAGGGCTCGATGGCAAGGTTGTTCTTGCAGGGTGGAAACGAAACCTAAGCGCGGTCTATGCCGACTTGGACCTGCTCTTATTGACCTCGATCAATGAAGGAACGCCTCTAGCGCTGTTGGAAGCCATGGCGTCTGGCAGACCGTTTATCGCCACTGACGTTGGAGGCGTTCGCGACCTCATGATCGGAACTGCGCGCAGAGAAGAAGGTTGGGAGAGATTCGAGAATGGCATTCTTGTGCCTCGCGACTCCCGCCGGATTGCGGAAGCTGCCCAGTACCTGCTTGTACGGCCTGAACTGCGCCGAGAGATGGGCTTCGCCGGAAGAGAATTTGTTCGTAGCCGCTATTCCTCCAATCGCCTTGCTGCCGACTTGGAGGGCCTTTATTTGCAGCTCGCGCGAAGGAAGAAATGCCTGGAAGAAGATGTCGACGTTACTTCCCCTTCCGAACCAGCAATTGTCTAAGCGGAGCCTTTGAAGCTTCTCCAAAGAAACGTCTCTGAAATTCGCACCAATTTCCCATACTTTCAAGGAGGGTTCTGATGCGTGCCTTGATCACCGGTGGCGCTGGTTTTATCGGATCTCATTTAGCGGGCAAACTGCTCAGCTCAGGTTGGGAGGTGTCGGTCATTGACGACCTTTCCACCGGCTCAATGACGAACATTCGGCATTTGAAGGGTGAGCCCGGCTTCCAGTATGTCATTGACAGCGTAATGAATCGCCGGTTGCTGGCGGAACTCGTGGATGATTGCGACATAGTGTTTCATCTTGCCGCAGCTGTCGGCGTGCGTCTCATCGTCGAGTCGCCTATCCGTACTTTGCATACGAATGTGCATGCTACGGAACTCGTGTTAGAGGCAGCGAGCAAAAAGAAGAAGAAGGTTTTGATCACCTCAACATCCGAGGTATACGGAAAATCGGAAGACATTCCTTTTCGGGAGGCTGGCGACTTGGTCATCGGACCGCCTAGTTGTGGGCGCTGGAGTTATGCCTGCTCGAAGGCCCTCGATGAATTTCTCGCCGTTGCCTATAACCGGGAGCGTCAAGTGCCCGTGGTCGTCGTTCGGCTTTTCAACACAGTCGGACCCCGTCAAACCGGTATGTATGGAATGGTTCTGCCACGCTTCGTTATGCAGGCGTTGCGAAACCAACCGATCACAATTTATGGCGACGGCACTCAGACCCGCTGCTTCGGCTGGGTAGGCGATGTTGTGGGGGCTTTGGTCAAGCTGGCACAGCTTCCGGCCGCCGAAAGCCTTCTCTTTAACATCGGATCGGATGAAGAAGTCTCCATCAACGAGCTTGCTCAAATCGTGAAAGAGGTCACCGGATCAAGTTCCTCCCTCCAATTCGTTCCCTATGAGCAAGCCTATAGCAAGGACTTCGAAGACATGCCACGCCGAGTGCCTGACTTGGGTCGCATCCGCGCCGCGATCGGTTAT
>OCZU010000418.1_pt1 | contig 29708 bp, 29 predicted proteins | sample 1539001 | NCBI WGS metagenome assembly OCZU01 (sample SAMEA3539306, study PRJEB22396) | soil metagenome | biome: tundra; feature: field; material: soil | place: USA | collected 2010-05 | depth 0.15 m | reverse complement strand
GTGCACTCGGACTGGTCGGACGGCGGCAGCCCCATCGAGGACATGGCTCGGACCGCGATCACCCTCGGTCATGAGTACATCGCCCTCACCGATCACTCACCGCGGCTCACGGTGGCGCGCGGGCTGAGCGCCGAGCGGCTCCGCGAACAACTCAACGTTGTGCGCGGCATCAACGAGCGGCTCGCGCCGTTTCGCATCCTTACCGGCATCGAGGTCGACATCCTCAAAGACGGCTTGCTCGACCAGGAGCCGGACCTGCTTGCGCAACTCGACGTCGTCGTGGCAAGCGTGCATTCGAAGCTCCGCATGCCGGAGGCGGAGATGACACCGCGGTTGCTCGCCGCCATCCGCAACCCGCACATGGACGTCCTCGGTCACTGCACCGGGCGGCTCGTCGTCGGCCGGGGCAGACCCGAGTCGGAGTTCGACGCGGATACCGTCTTCGCGGAGTGCCGCAAGCATCACGTCGCGATCGAGATCAACTCACGTCCGGAACGGCTCGATCCCCCAACGCGCCTGCTGAAGCTCGCGATCGAGACCGGATGCCGGCTCGCCATCGATACCGACGCGCACGCGCCGGGTCAGCTCGAGTGGCAGCTGCGCGGATGCGAGCGCGCTGCCGCGTGCGATGTTTCAGCCGAAATGGTCATCAACACCATGCCGGCGGACGACCTCGTCGCATGGACGAGGAGGACGGAGCTCGCTGATTCAGGACGCGCCGTCGACACGGACTGAGGTGGTCCCCGCCGGGCTCGCCGGTGCGTAGCCCCTGAGCAACGACTGCCAGTCTGCGTCGTTCGCGCTCACGGATCGTCGGGTCGCGCATTAGACTCCGTGGCATGCCTCTTCAATGGGATTCGATCGTCATCGACTGCACCGATCCGCTGCTGGTCGCATCCTCCTGGAGTGAGGCGCTCGGGCTCGAGCTTCACGGGCCGAATGACGACCATGACTTGTGGCTGGAACCGGGCGGCGGCTGCCCGGACATCCGGTTCGGTCAGGTCCCTGAGGTCAAATCGTTGAAGGACCGCATTCACCTCGACCTTCGTCCCGGCGACCAGGCCGCCGAGGTGGAACGCCTCATCGCACTCGGCGGGCGACGGATCGACATCGGCCAGGGTGACGTGACCTGGGTGGTCCTGGCCGACCCGGAGGCCAACGAGTTCTGCGTTCTGCGCTCACGGTCGAGCGACTGACCTGTTCGCGGGTAGGAGACCCCGGTCCTCACCCCGCGACCGTGAACGGTGTGGGATAGGAGTCCAGAACACGCTGACCCGGTTCGGCAGCGTCTTCGCCGTTGCGTTCGCTGGCGCCGTCTTTGCCGGCTCCGGGCGTCTGGGCTCGGCGTCAAGTTTTGCCGGCGGCTTCCGCTCAGCTCTTACCGTGGTCGCCGGAATGTCGGCATTAGGTGCGGTCTCCGCGCTCGCCGTCGCGGAGCGCAGGCGCGGCCGTCGAAGCCGGCGCACGCCATGGCGTGATGAGTAACCGATAGTGAGAATCTAGCCAAAGCGCAACCGTTGGTTGAAAGGAGGTTCCTGATGACAAAGCACCGAACCGGAACACGCGAGGAGTGGCTCGCTGCGCGCATCGAGCTGCTCAAGAAGGAGAAGGAACTGACCCGCCAGAGCGACGAGCTCGCACTCCAGCGGCAAGAGTTGCCGTGGGTCAGGCTGGAAAGTGAGTACGCCTTCGACACGGACGAGGGCAGCGCGTCCCTGGCCGGGCTCTTCCGCGGACGCTCGCAGCTGCTCGTCTACCACTTCATGTTCGGGCCCGACTACACTGCCGGCTGTCTGGCATGCTCGGCGATCGCCGACGGCTTCAACGGGTTCGCGATCCACCTCGCGAACCACGACGTGATGCTCTGGGCCGTATCCCGCACGCCGCTGGACAAGCTACAGGCGTACAAGCAGCGCATGGGCTGGCGGTTCCCGTGGGCATCGTCGAACGACAGCGACTTCAACTTCGACTTCAACGTCTCCCTCACGAAGGAGCAGCAGCGCTCGGGACCCGAGTACAACTTCCGCGAACAGCCGCCTCAAGCGCCTGCTGAGGTGCCCACCGACGGGCCGTTCGCGGCGTGGGCGGCCACCACGGGGACGGACTGGCCCACGTACACGCGGGAACGGCCCGGGATGAGCGCCTTCGCGCTCGAGGACGGCATCGTCTACCACACGTACGCCACGTACGCGCGCGGGCTCGACGCGCTCTGGGGCATGTACCAGTGGCTCGACCGGGCGCCGCGCGGGCGAAACGAGATGCGTGCCGAGGGCGATCCCCTTAACTTCTTCCGCCGACACGACGAGTACGACGGCGACTGACGACAGCCGAGCCCGGCAGGCGCGGGTTGCGACGGCGGTGCTGTAGCTAGACGGGACTCGGTACTGTAGCTAGACCAGACAACAGACGATGGAGCCTCAGTCCAGCACCGGGGGGACTGGCAGGCCAGGATTCGAACCGGCGGCCGAGTCAGCGGCTCCGACCGTTGATCACCGCTCGCTCTACCGGAGTCGGATTCGGCGAGTCCAGGTCAAGCGGCCTGATGGATTTGAGCGGTGGCTGAGCCATGAACCGTGGCGTAGAGCCACGATGAGCAGTCCCCGTATGCACGAGAAACGGATGGCAGAGATACACGTCTCCGAGGGAGCCCGTGGCCAGCTCGATGGGTCGGCCGGCCGAGGCGGGAACTACCTGTTGGCACAGTGTCATCCATGACACGCCATCGTCCCCGGCTGCCTCCAAGAACTGCGGAACGTCGAGATGTGAGCCGATACGCACCTGTGTCGGCGCATCGTCGGAGCCTACCTCGGAGAAGAGGAACAACATGAGCAGCGCGCGACCACGGGAGCGCAGATTGACGCGCATTTCGCCGTGAGCCCCCGCAAAGCTGGCTTCCACGTGCCACCCGGCACCGAGCTGGGAGTGATGGTGTCGAGGGTAGCGCCAGCAGAGATCACGGAAACGACCGGGATCGAACATGCGTTGCGCCGTGCTCCCACCGGCGGCCGGCTGCCTGGCGATTGGGAGCAGGTCTCTGCAGCGAATGTGCTGCCCATATATCGCTTCGTCTATGCACGCACGGGCAATCGGCCCGACGCAGAGGGAGTGACATCAAAGATCTTCCTTACAACGCTGCCGCAGCTACGCGTCGGCGCATGAATCGTCTTCTCGCGTGTCTTCCTGCCTGCGACCGGCGCGTTCTCGATCTGCGGTTCGTCCGCGGGCTCTCGATCCGAGAGATCGCCAATCAGATGCACATGACAACTGGCAACACAAGGGTCATCCAGCTTCGAGCGCTCCGCCGAGTCGCGGAGCTGAGGGCAGCAACGCCGCCCAGCAGCCCCTGATCCATTTCCAGGACCCAGCTTCACGCGCTCAGGTCACCACCTCAGTCGATTCGCTGACAGACCGACTGAGATAACGGTCTCGATTCGACTCTCAGGCTGATTGGATGGTCGACCGAGGGCGTCTGTCATTCGGTGTTCCTCCGTCACCGACACCATCAGCAACCTCGCATTGAGGCGACACGCCACGTACGGCGCGGACGAGCAGATCGTAAAGCGCTGCCCTCTCCGCTGTGCTCAGGGCGCTGAACAGATCGTCCTCGATGAGGCGGAGCCGGCCGTAGGCCAGACAGAGCTCGTCCTCACCGCGGGGTGACAGCTCGACAATGTGGCAGCGGCGATCGGCGGGATCCCGACGTCGGGTGATCAGCTGGCGCTCCTCAAGGTCGTTGAGCACTCCGACAACGTTGCTCGGATCCAGGCTCAGCGAGTCCGCGAGCGCCTGCTGGCTCGTGGGTCCGCCCTCGCTGAGCAGCCTCAGAGCGATGAGATGACGGGGGCGAAGCCCCCCAGGCTCAAGAGTCGCTTCGCCGGAGCGACGGGCAGCGCGCGCGAGGTGGTCAACCAGGGGCAGGAGTCGCTTGTCGTCCAAAGTCTTCGTGGCGGTGTTGGATTCGATCTGAGTGTTGGTCATGAACCAACAGTATATCTGCAACTTGCTACTTGTGTTATACAAATGATATGTGATATACAATCCATATCTGAACCACCAACCAAGGAGCATCCGCCATGACCACGACAGCAGAGCAGACCGTCCCCGGCTACGTCGTCGGCACTTGGACGATCGACCCGACCCACTCCGAAATCGGGTTCTCGGTACGCCACATGATGGTTAGCAAGGTTCGCGGCAAATTCACCTCCTTCAGCGGCGAGATCGTGACCGGCGAGTCCCTGCTCGACTCGAGCGTCGTGGCCACCATCGATCTCAGTTCCATCGATACCGGGAACCCGGATCGGGACAAGCACATTCGCGCAGCAGATTTCTTCGAAGTCGACCGGCACCCAGCGATGAGCTTTCGTTCGACTGCCGTTCGCCGCGATGGCGACCACTACGCGCTCGACGGAGAGCTAACACTCAAGGCTGTCACCAGACCGATCACGCTCCGACTCGACTTGGGGGGATTTGCGACCGACCCGAAGGCGGGCACGCGCGCCGGAGCAACGGCGGTCGGCCGGCTCAACCGGCGTGACTTTGGGGTCGACTTCAATGCGATCCTCGAAGCCGGCGTCGTCGTCGTCGGTGACCAGGTGGACCTCCAGCTCGAGATCGAAGCGAAGCTGAACAGGTAACGCACAGCGTGCGGGACAGGTACGTGACGGCGCAGGGGCCGCGATATGAGTGTGCCGTCTATCCACCCCCTTTCGAAAGCAGCCACGTATCCTTCGGCGGTCACCGTCTGCCGATCAAGGTTGCCCGGACGCAAGTGATCTGATGTCAACGGCGGCGCAGTCCAATGGCGCGCGCGACGCGACGCGATCAGGCGGCTTGTAGGTGATTGCTCAGCAACCTCTTCGACCGACCTGGTGCCGACATCCCCTTGGAGGAGCCGTGAGCACCCCAAAGCGTAGGATCCGTTTTTAAGGCTAGGCCGCCGCGGCCGACGGGTGACGGGTGCCAATTGAGAGAGCCGCCGCCCTAACAGCGCGTGTGCAACACGCAAGAGGCAACCATCGTGGACCGCGGCATGAGCGTCAACGCCCGGGCAAACCGGCTTCTCGATGCGCTTTCAATGGACGGCAGTCGGCGGCTCCGACGATCGCTGAGTCCGGTGTGCCTGGATTCCGGGACGATCCTGTTCGAGCCGGGTGAGCCAATTGCCTTCGTCGACTTCCCCCGCAATTGCGTGGTCTCGTTGGTCACGCCGTTCCGGGAAGGCACGAGCGTGGAGGTGGCCTCGATTGGCAACGAAGGCATCGTCGGGGTGCCGATCCGCCCGGGGGGCTCACTCGCATTCCGGGCCATCTCCTCGGTGGGAGGATGGATCGACCGTATCGACGCGTTGACCTTCGTCAACGAGGTCGAAGCCGACCCCCGTCTGCGGGAACTCGTCAACGATTATGTTCGGGCTCTCTTCGGCGAGATCGCCCAGGCGGCGGCGTGCAATCGACTCCACTCGAACGAAGAGCGCCTCAGCCGCTGGCTGCTGATGAGCCAGGACCGCGTCGGCACTGACGAGTTCGCCATCACCCACGAGCTTCTAGGCCAGATACTCGGCTCGCGTCGAGCTACGGTCACCCTATCCGCGGAGCGCCTCCGCGCCGCGGGCCTCATCAGGTACTACCGCGGTCGAGTCACCATCGTTGATCGCGTCGGGCTCGAGGCAGCTGCGTGTGAGTGCTACCGAGCTATCACCGCCCAGTTGGACGGGGTTATCCAGAGGGCACAACGCAGGAACACCATGAGGTGAGGGTAGTTTCTCGGGGCCGTGGATCTGCGCGGGCCGTCGCAGCCGTAGGGACGCAAAGAAACCTGTTGCCCCTCATCGGGACACCGAGCCACGCGTCTCGCGCCGGACGGCGCGCTAGCGGACAGACGAAGGCATGAGCGCGCGGCACCATGGGAGAAGCCTTGTCTCAACTGTGTGCCCGCTGTGGCTCTGACCGTCTTCTTTCGCTGAGCTTTGATACAGCTAACCCGGATGACGCACATCCAAATGATGACGATCAGCCGGAGGTGTCCACGCCGCGCGAGCAGCCCGTCAATAAGTGTCTGGCGTGCGGACAGCACCTCTATGCTCGCGATGTCGCTCATGCGCCGCCAACGCCCACCTGACCACAGCCAGCTGCCAGTTCATTCCGTCGGTAGAGATCGGGGTTCCGACCGGCCGACATCGCCAGATTAGAGGCGTCGCCGGCGTTCGCCACTCTTGAGAAGCGCGCGGCCCCAAGCATGAGGCGAGCCGTCTCGGTGAGTGTCGTCACGCTGAGCGGGAGTGTAGGTGAGCGGTAGTCGTATGTGCGGCCCCGTCGGAACGGCTGTATCGCAGCATGCCGCCAAGGGTTTAGACCGGTATGCGTCGCGCGACGACAGTGCGCGGTTCGCATCGGTTGCGTTTCGTGTGACAGCACGCGCACGGTGGAGGTCGGGCCAGCTGAGACACTCGGCGCCCGAGACAGGAGGCCAGTCATGCACGCATATGACTTCACCATCGTCGTACCGCACAGCAAGGGCAGTCTTGCGACGCTCGCGGAGGAGTTGGGCCGCGAGAAGATCAACATCGAGGGCTTGTGCGCCGTCGAGCAGAACGGGAGCGTCATCGTTCACCTGCTGACCACCGACAAGACCGCGACAAGCCGCGCCATCGCCAAGGTCGGTTACAAGGTCACCCACGAGTCGGAAGTGATTGTTGAGCGCATTGACAATCAGCCCGGCATGCTCGGAAAGGTGACGCGTCGCCTCGCCGATGCCGGCATCAATCTCACCACGGTCTACCTTGCGACGGACACGCGTCTGGTGCTTGGTTGCGAGAGCCTTTCGGCGCTCGAGATGGCCTGGAAGCAGCTTGCGACCGTCGCGTCCCGCTAGGCTCGCTCAAAGGGAGAATGGGATGCGGTTCACACGTTCACTCATCACTGGAATTGCGGTCGTGACTCTGTGTGGCACAGGAGTCGTCACCGCAAGGGCGGCGTCCTCAACGACCACGGTGACTGTCTGTGCCAGTGGCTGCACATACACAACGATCTCCGCCGCGGTCGCCACCCCCTCGAGCGGTGAGATCATCGACGTCAGCGCAGGGACCTATGCCGGAGGCTTCGTCATCCGGACGCCGCTGACCATCCGAGGTGTCAATCGCAAGTCCACCATCATCAGCGGCGGGGCAAGCAATAACGGGACGGTCGTCGAGGTCGAGGCCAACCCCGTCACGATGACCAATGTGACCGTTACCGGTGGGACGTGGAGTTCCACCAGCGGAACCGGCGGAGGCGTCGTCGTTGGCAGCGGCGTGCTCAACCTCAAGTACTGCGCTGTCAACGGCAACCAGGGCAACGACGGCGGCGGTGGTGGCGGGATCAACAGTTACGCGACGACGAATATCACCGGGTGCGAAATCAACGGCAACACAGCAGGTGGCGGCCAGGGGCAGGCCGGAGCCATTCACGTCGGTGGCAGCGGAGTCGTGAACATCACCAAAGGCGAAATTGAAAATAACACTGCCGGCTGGGGCGGAGCCATCGACATCGATAGCGGAGGCACAGTCTCGATAAACGGCACCCTGGTCAAAGGCAACACAGCCGCCAATCAGGGCGGTGGCATCGACAACAACGGCTCGATCACCGTTACCGGTGCCAGGATCAGCAACAACACCGTCGGCGGTGAGGGCGGTGGGTTGATCCAGAACGGATCGGCCACACTCACCAACAGCTACGTCACTCTCAACAAGAGCACTGGTGGCGTTGGTAACGGTGGAGGCATCTTCGTGACCAGCGGTCACACAATAACGCTCAACAACACTCCTGTCGTACGCAACACACCGGACAACTTGGTCCAGGGTTGACGTCCGCGATACCAACAGCCTCGACGACATCTACAAAATTCATGGCAAGAGATCGGTTGAAAAGGGCCGAACCCAAACCTTGGCGGGGAGCTCGGCCATAACTCTCATCGCCAACTCGGGGCTTCAGTTCGCTTGGCCGACTGCCGCCAGGTAGCCGGTCGTTACCTCCATCTTGCGCACTAAATGCGGTGCTCGTCCCCATGGCCATCCCGTCGGTTGTTCGTACATCGAAGGATCGTAACTTCGGCCTAGGAATTCGGGACACCGAGGAACGGGAACTCTGCCAGGAGGTTATCCTGCGGCTTCAGTCCGGTGGGTGGAACCTTGCCGTGGGTCGGCCAGGCAAAACGCATGCTGTAGACGTCGTCGGTCAGGACTCGGCCGTCGGGATAGGTGGCGGGCCTGGTGCGGTCGAGCCGGAGGATGTCGGGTAGCACCTGCATTGCTGCCGCGTTGGCCTCGCCGGGCGAGTAGCCGCCGTTTTCCAGGATTTTGGACCACGGCCCCAGGTAGGTGGCGACGTCGTCGGCTGGCTGCCGAGAGTTGTGGAGGTTTTTCTCGCCGTCTGGGCTGATGAACGGGTTGATGGTCGTGTAGCCGCCACCGCGCGAAGGTCACGGCAGGCCGTCACGGGGCCGTACGTACACACCGGCCAGATCGAGCGCGGTCCCACCTTCGCACGCAAGCCGCAGCGAGCCCGCAGGATCGTCCTCCGACTCCACGACGACCGTGCTCTCCTCAGGGATCCACTGCCCATTGATGGCGAGGCTGTCATCGGCCGCGAGGGGGGGCGTCGCAAACTGCAGCGTGACGGTGCTGCCAACCGCAACAGCGATGTCCGTCGTTAATCCATCACAGGTCATCACCTTTGGTGCGGGGATGAGTGATACGGATCCCGCCGCAGGCTGGAACGGTGTGGCCGTTGCGGCGATCCCTGCACTGTCAACGCTCGCGTAGCTGGAACCGAGGTGGAACAGATCTTGGCTCACCGCGCCGAACCACTCCCAGCGTTCCAGCACCTCACGCGTTATGGATGAAAACCGAACGTTCTGTGCGGCGGTGTAGAGATACGTGTATCCCTGTGCTGGCAATGCATCGAGGAGCCGGGTCGTGACGATGATCGGGAGGAGCATGATCCCTCGTCGCCGCGCGTAGTACGGTACCGCCGGCGACCACGTGAGACCGTCGAACACAATCAGGTCTTGAGCGTTCGTCCCTGCGTCGATTTCTCGCGCCTGCGGCAGCACATTTTCGGGATCCGCAACCTGGTTTGTGTAGATGGGCGCAAGGAGGTCACGCTGAGCAACCAGGGCAGTACCCAACGATGCGAGTATGGCGAGCACGGTCACAACCCGCAGCGGGGCAGGACGCCAGTAGCGAATGACTCCGTCGAGCGAGTACCCCAGGACAGCCGCGACGGCGGGAGTCACCGCGGCCAGGTAGTACTCCTGGACGACATACAGATTGAAGAACACAAGCACGGGCAGGGCGCCAGCCAGGAGGATGCCGATCCACACCGCCCGCCTCTCACGGAGCCACGCAATGCCGCAGAGGATCGCGAATGCCCACAGCGGCAGCCCGGTCACGAGCGTGTCGAATGGGTGAATGATGTCGTACCAGGCATGGACGCTCAAGCGCTGCGCGATGGTGCCGAAGTTCCAGATGAACAGCGCCTCGCCGGTGAGCCAACTGGTGGCAGGGTTCGACGCCTTGATGTCATCGGCATGTTGCGTCCAGAGCACGCACGCAATCAGTGGAATCACGAACAGCACCAGGGAAATATTGAGTCGATCACGAAGCCAGACCCGCAGTGGCGGCCTCGGCCCGCGAGACCAATACAGCAATAGTGGAACCACCCAGAAGATCGCGCTGGTCACCTTGACGACCATCGCGAGCGTGCCGAGAACGATGGCGAGCGTCGCAAAACGCTTCTGGCGTTTGTCGATCCAGATCATCCCGGCCCAGACGTACGCGACCGAGAAGGCCGTCGCCATGTATTCGATCATCGACGACCGGCTCCACCAGATATTGAACGGTGAGAGCAGAAAGACGACGAGCGCGATCACTGCGGCAGTCCGCGTCGAGAGGTGGCGAACCAGCCCCCACAGCGCGAATGCGGTTGCCATGAAACAGATCAGCCCGCTCGCTCGAAGCGCCAGGTCGGCGGCCACACCAAGGTTCATGACGAGAGCTGCCATGGCCTGGAACAGCGGGAACTCGAACGGCACCTGCCATGGGCTGCCCAACACCGGGAGCTGGGGGTTGAGCAGATTGATCCCCTGCTCGTGATAGATGAGGGCTGGATACGCCGTCTCGGTCTGCCGAAACGACGAGATCGCAGTCAACGGCTGGCTCAGATGCGGCAGACGCATGAGGAGTCCAAAAGCCAGGAGTGCCAGCACGATTCCCGCCTCTCGGAGACCAGGGGCGGCCCAGAGGCTCCGACCCCTTCCGATCAATCGCTGCATGGGGCAGATTGTATGGGCTCTCGTCTGTTCCTTACGGGGACGGAGACAAGGGCACTGCGATCGGCGCCTGTTTGAGCGTGTCCGGGTTCAACCCTGATGGCCGCACTTTTGTCTAGGGCGAGCTGGCCGACGGCACCGAACAAGCGGTCCTCTGAGGCCCACAGGACAAAGGCTGGCGCGGTGAAGTGCTCGCACGAACGACAGCCGGGACCATCTTCGATTCATCAGTGACAACAGGTGCTCGGCGGCCAGCTTAGGATCTTCCAGAGAAAGGCCTTGCCGGGCAGCCGCTTCGCGTAGAGCGAGTGCGAGTTGCTCAGCTGCTCTCTTGGGACCGAGGTCATAAAAGGATTGCCCGAGCTCTGGGAATCGCTTCCTAGCTGCCTGCTGGCAGGGATCCACGCTTCAGCCGGGTCATGCTCATTCTCGTCACCGAATCCATCGCTGGCCAGCCGCAATCGCGTCCCGCGATCCGAGCCCTCAATGCGGTCTCCGCGACAGTCTCCGAGACCAACTCGTCCGCGGTCAGGCGGATGGGAGCGTCCGAGAGGATGTTGACGCCATCGACGAGTCCGTGGTGCTTGCCACGTCGTGCGTGCCGGCGAACTTGCATTCGACTCCACGCGGACGAGGAACCGCCGCTAACAGCGATACGCCGGCTGTACTGACCGCTTTGACGTCGGTACAAGGTCGATTGTCGGAAACTGCGATCCACGGGGGCCACAGCTTCGCCGTTGGTCCTCCGCAATTGCTGACGTGCGGCCCTAGAACCCTGGTGCCGCAGGGTGAACAATCAGAGGCAACGGATTATCTCTCCCGAAACATGCTCTTCTTGGACAAAGGCGAAGGAGGTAACCACATGATGTGGGGAACGGGCTACGCATCCGGCGGCTGGGCGATGACGGTCGCCACGATCGTCGCAACAGCGATTATCATTGCGGTACTTGTCCTGGGCGCGCTATGGCTCGCCCGGTCCCAGCGCACCGCTTCAATCGCCGAATCGTCGCTATCCTCCGGAGCTATTTTGGACACGCGATTCGCGCGTGGCGAGATTACCGAGGCAGAGCTGACACGACGTCGCCGAATGTTGGCCCACAAATCAACCGGCGCCGGCGCCCAAGGATTGAACCGGCGGAGGCGGTGGGCGGCGCACCTGGCCAAGAGCCCGAGCGACGCGGGCGCGATCCACAGCGCACCAGGCGGCGGCAGGTGCCCGAATGCGACAACGACAAGTCGTCCGAGCTCCACCTGTTCAGCTCCGAGGCAAACACCCAATAGGTTCTGCCGAGCGTTGCCGAGGCTGCGTGGGAATCGGGAGCGTGCTGACGATCGCGACGGCTCGGTCATCCGAGGCCCGGATCGCGGTGTTTAGTCCCCCAAACACCGGGACCGACGACCGTGGAACCAAGCCGGAACGGGCGTGTGTCCACTGCGACGCTCCAGCGTCATGAGTGCTTTGCTGGTTGGAGGGCCGCCCCGGGTGAGGCGGAACTCCGAGCGGACATCCATTGCTGTCGTTGCCGTTAGCCCGCGATCATTCCCGGCCGGTTCCTGCTGAGATGCTCAGTCGTCGTCGAAATACGTCTTCGCGTGCGAGACGGTCTGCAACTGGTCGAATATCCGCTCCACGACTGCGGAATGCGTCGCTGCAGCCGCCATGGTCGCGAGCTCGCCGTCGATGGCCGCCAGTATGGCCCCCACCTCTTCGTCGCTCACCGGCACGTCCATCGAATCAGCTGCCCGCTCGACATCCGCGGCTCCGTACGCCACTCGCACGGTGACGCGCCGCGCCGCTGGGAAGACCGCCGTCGCTGTAGTCATGTTTCCATGGTCACCCCCCCGGAACGGTTCCACAAGTGCCGTTGGTCCCAAGAAACGCGGGGCCTCGAGGCACCTGATGAACCGGCGTACTGGCCCGATCGCCACGGGTTTCGCGTTCTTTGACCAGCCCGTCGCGGCGGAGTGGGCTTGGATGTCGCGAGCTCGGAGCGCTGCCTACCCTGGGCTCACGACGATGGTGCCCACCATCCCGTCGTGAATCGTGCACGAGTACTGGTACACACCGGCGAGGGCGAATTTCACCTGCCAAACGCCGCCACTCGCGAGCACCGGGTCGCTGATCGATGCATCGCTGCTGAACACGAGGTTGTGCGTCACCGATCCGATGTTCTTCCACTCGATGATCTCGCCGACGGTCGCGTCTTGCATCACCGGATCGAAGGTGTTCTGATCAGTCGCCGAGATGATCACCCCGGCCGTGCCAAGATTGCCGCCAGCGATGCCTATTGCCGATGAACTCGTGGACGCAATTGGAGTGCCGCTGCCTCCACACGCGACCACGCCAAGCGCCAGGGCAGCAAGAAGTCGGGCGCTCATCATCTTCGACGTCGTCCTAGCTACTCATTGCGGGCGTCGCATCCTTGGCAACGAGCCTGGCCGGCGGAGTACCTCTCGAGATCTGTCACGCTCCCTCGTCCCCAGGGAAGAAGTCGTCCAGTCCTGCATTGAGATCGGCGCAGCGGTTACACAATTGGCGCCCCTCCGTGCCAGGTACGGCATAACCGTCTTGCTTGATCCTTTGGCCATGGATGCAGTCACTCCGATCGTGATAGACGGCCCGTTCTCTCTGCGAGTATGTAAGGGAATTCGTATGGAACGGGTGAACCTTCAGCGTGAGCTTGATGTCCTTCCGCAGGCTGTCCTCACTGGGAAGGATTTCGGCGATATTTCTCTGGTTGATCATCGTTGCCTCCACCGTGAGCACTTGGTTCGCTGGATAGACGGTTCGCAATAGCCGAACGATTCATTCGATTGGAACAGGGCAATCGTGTAACCCGGCGTCCATCTGCGACAGAGGCGAAGGTCATGAGTTCGAAGGCCCGTTGGCCGGCCGCCCACGCCCGCCGACGGGGGATCGGTTCCGGAGTACGACGCTTTGCAGAGCCGGGAGACGCTCCCCCGCATCGCATCCAGGCGATCCGGATCGGCGACAGACCACGACATGGCAGCCAGCTCTCTGAGTGCACCTCCTGGTGTTTTGAAACTGTTGCTGGGGGTGCCCGTACGGGCGGTCAGCTGCCTAGCCGCCGGCGACCGCGAGCGGGCAACGTCCAGGCTGCATGCTCGTCACCGTGAGCGAGACGCGGTGGCCATCGGTTTCCGTCGTGCCGACAAGGTGCAATCCCGCGCACGTATAGGGCGGGGCATCGCTCATCGGACAGCAGCCGTTGACGGTCGGCCCGCCGCACTCGGCGAGCACCTCGTCGGTCGCCGGGTCCAGCATCACCAACGATCCATGAGTATTCATAGCGGGAGCATGGCTCCCAGTCACGTCGGCAAACAGTGCCGAACGTCGCCGATTCACAGGGACCTATGACCGACAAAGCCACATCGACTTCATCGTCGCAGTGTGCGGCGTGGTGGCGACACACGCTCGCGACCTGCCCGGATATCGGATCGCCGAGGAACCGCCCACCCTGCGCCACTTCACGGCTCGATTGGAGCCCGTGCGGGTGTTGTAGCTGGCGGCCCCGCGTCCAGGGTCCAACGACCCTACCTCGAGCCCACCCCAAAGCGCTCGGGTTGGGGTGGCGAGCCGACGTGCGACGAAGGGGCCGGTGGCCCCCCAAGGTGTCCAGGTGCACGCGATAGCAACCAGGCCTGTCATCAGTGCGCCCGAAGAGGGGAGCGACAGCGAGGAGCTGGGCGCTCCGGACCACCAGGCGTTACTACCCGGCAAGAGAACGCCGCCCTCGGCGCCCTCGGATGACGATGACACCTTCACGTCCCTCGACGAGCCGGATCGGGACTTTCGGCCCTAGCGCGGGGTTGACCGCGAGACCATGCTGAGGAGATGGACCAGCACGAGCGGTTGTTCCTGATGACCGACCCGGCGACGCGCAAGTTGGTCGGCATGTGTACCGGACCAGATTCCGAGGGTAAGTGTCCGCGAGCAGCGGAGCCGCCGTTCGACTGCGTTGGGTTGCGTGTCATCCTCTCCGGGGGGCGCGATGCTGATGGCCTCCCGTTTACGGTCACGGCCGCACCCGATGGCCGCTGTCCATTCGCGTGGATCGATGAGCACCCACCCGAGGACGCGGCCACTCACCCCTAGCTGTTAAGCGGGAGGCGAAAGGCGCGGCGGGCGCAGTAGCGCGGGTCCGCGGGCGATGTGGGCGGCCTGCCTACCGCGCTCTGCGTCCTGCCTGAGCGCGATCAGCCGCCCGAGCCTGTCCGCGCCCAGTGCGGTCCCAGGATGGCAGCCGCATAAGCGTGGCAGACTGACCCCGCCATGCCAGACACCCTCACCGTCACTGACAACCGCACCGGCGCGACGTACGAGATCCCCGTCGAACAGGGCGCCATCCGCGCGACCGCCTTCGAGCAGATGCGCGCCGCGGGCGACGACCACGGGCTCCTGGTCTACGACCCGGCGTTCATGAACACCGCGTCGTGCACCAGCCACGTCACCTACATCGACGGCGATCGAGGGATTCTCCTCTACCGGGGCTATCCGATTGAGGAGCTTGCGGAACACAGCAGCTACCTGGAGACCGCGTATCTACTCGTCCACGGCGAGCTACCCACGCGCACGCAGGCGGAGGCGTGGGTGCACGACATCACGATCCACACACTAGTGCACGAGAACGTGAAGAAATTCATCGACGGCTTCCACCACGACGCCCACCCCATGGGCATTCTGGTGTCCACCGTGGGCGCATTGTCGACGTTCTATCCGGACTCGGCACGCATCTACGACGAAGAGCAGCGGCGCATCTCCATCTACCGCCTCATCGCCAAAATGCCGACCCTAGCCGCGCTCGCCTATCGCCACTCACTGGGACTCCCCTACAACTACCCGGACAATGACCTCTCCTTCGCCGCCAATTTCCTGAGCATGATGTTCAAAATGGTGGAGCCACGCTACGCCGCCGCGCCGGAGATCGAGCATGCCCTCGACGTGCTTTTCATCTTGCACGCCGACCACGAGCAGAACTGCTCGACGAGCGCCATGCGCACCGTGGGTTCATCGCACCCCGATCCCTACTCGGCGACTGCTGCCGCGGTCGCCGCACTCTACGGTCCGCTGCACGGCGGCGCCAACGAGGCCGTGGTGCGCATGATTGAGCGCATCGGCTCCGTGGACCACATCCCCGAATTCGTTGCGGGTGTAAAGGCGGGGAAGGAACGGCTCATGGGCTTCGGCCACCGCATCTACAAGAACTACGACCCGCGCGCCAAGGTCATCAAGCGCATGGCCGACCAGGTGCTTGGCGTCACCGGCTCATCGCCGCTGCTCGACGTGGCCTCAGAGCTCGAGAAGATCGCGCTCGAGGACGAGTATTTCGTCAGCCGCAAGCTGTATCCCAACGTCGACTTCTACAGCGGCTTCATCTACCGCGCGCTCGGCATCCCGGTGGAGATGTTTCCTGTGCTCTTCGCGGTCGCGCGTACCGCAGGGTGGCTCTCGCAGTGGGAGGAGTCGCTGCTCGATCCGGAGCAGAAGATCTCGCGACCGCGGCAGATCTACGCAGGCAGTCCTCGGCGTCCCTACCAGCCCCTGGACCAGCGCGGCTGAGCCCTCGTCACTAAGGGCACCTCGTCCGCGACATCGGACCCGCAAGCCACGAGCCGTTGCCACAGGACGTGGTCAGCTCATCGCGTACGTCACGTAGATAGTGACCGAGACCTGATCCACGCCTGGGGAGAGTGGCACCGAGCCTCCAGCGCCGCCGCATCCTTCGCTGCAGCCGCCCGACGATCCCGAAGAGACGAGCTCATCGGAAACAGATAACACTGCTCCGAGCGAATGCCCAGAGAGTTGCGCCAACTGGAGTGCCTCCAAGCGCGAGTTCGCCATCGCAGCCTGGCGAGCTGCAGCGATCTCCGACGAAGGATCGTGGATCGAATACGTCACTCCGGAGACGGTCGCGTCATTGCCGACTACATTCATCGCTGCGGCGATGACGGTGCCGGCATTGGCGATGTGGTGGACGGTCACGTCGACGCTCTGACTGGCCTGGTACGGCTCGTTGTAGCCGCGGTAGAGGGAGAGTTCCGTGGTGGAAATGTCGGCAGGCTGGACACCCTGACGCCGCAGTGAGGCGAGGAGACGTGCCATGTCGGCGTTCGCCTGCGTCATGGCCAGCGGAGCGCTCGCTGCCTCGGCGTTGGCTCCTAGACTGATGACGACTTGGTTTGGAGGCGCCGAGACCATGCCCGTGCCGGTGACCAGCAGCGTGTGCAATGACGACTGCGAGAGTTCGGGTGCGACGGTGGGTGACGCGCTCGCGACAGTGGGTGACGCGCTCGAGCCAGTGACCGGGGAGGCCGAACCGCAGGACATCAGAGCAACCGCGACCGAACTCGTCAGCAGAGCCGTGAGCCCTCGACGCATATTCCCTTTGGGCGTTCCTCCCGTACGCAGGTGACGCCCTCATGTTCGACCTAGCCCAGCACCGGTGCCTAGGGGACAACGTCCTGATTCGGAAGGATGTTCGGCGTGTTTTCTCCCAACTCAGTTTGTAAACTGGATCGGAAGGGCACGGACCGCGCTAAATCCTGAGACGCTTCGATGTACCCGATTCGGCGCCGGCTACTGGGAGTCATGCAAGGGACGAGTCGGCAAACTTGACCATCCACTTCGGCGCCGCTACATCGACGCGCGGTCCAAAGGGCCACGGACGCAGCTCTCTCAATACCAGATTGCCGGTCCCGTCCCCTGCACGCGCTTGCGCACATCCCCTCCCGGTATTCCTGAATAGGCAAAGTGCTCCAGCTCCGTATCGCACCTGGCACATCTCGCGTGCCCGCCAGCCCATTGGCATACAAAGGGCTGTCCGCCGACAGCCAATATCCATAATCGATCTACGACCAAGCCACGCTATGCGGGGTACCAGTGCCGAGACTCCGAAGGGCTGGGAAACGCCCGGGTGCCCGGCTCATCCGGAGTGTGAATTCGATCGCTCCAACGTTCTGGATCCCGAAAGGAGCCTTCAGGTTCCAATCCGAAAAACGGACTGCGATCGATCCCGCAGCTTCCAGCGCTGGTCCAGTGTACCGAGCGGTAAACGTGAAGGTCACGGGTCGAGTTATACCGTGCATCGTGAGGGAGCCGGTTGCCGGAGCGCGATACGTAACGTTGATCCGAGGGTTGGCCTTCAGAGAGATCGGCTTCTTGAGGATGAAGGTGGCGGCTGGATATCTCGTCGTATCGATCATGCGGTTGAGTCCCGCGTTCGAATTGCCGAATATCTGGAGGCTCGCTAGGTCGATTCGAAACGATCCCGCTGCGACGCAGCCGCCCACCACGTGGATGCTGCCGATAAGCGCAGTTGAATGCCCAGCGATCGAGGTCATGCGTCCAAGCACAGACAACTGAGACCGGAAGCCAGCCATCGACCCACTCCCGATCGTCCATGCCCCGTCAGTAGCGACGTCACCCTGAGAGGCTTCAGAGCCACTCGTCGCCCCCAACGAGGAGGCAGGGTGGTTGATAAGAGCACCGAGCTGCGCCCGAGCAACATGCAGTTCCATACGAGCGATTCTGTACGTGTGCCACTTCGCATCGCCAGTGTCGGACGCCACTCAAATGTCGGGACCTATGGCGGACAAAGGCTCTATTCGTCACGGCGCCAGGAAGGGTGCGTTCATGTCCGGCGCCTTGAGATGCGCCTGAGGTTCACCACCGCACCCGATCACGAACGCCCGGCGGCCTCCGTAAGGCATGGCGACGGGCTCAGCCAGTGGCTATCGCCCGTAACGCAAAGAGCACCGTCATCACCGCACCTCCCGCGAGCCAGACATTCATCTCCACAAGCTGGTCTGGCGTCAGCACTACGCAAGTATGCGCACCGAAACACCACCAGCGGATCACGCGAGACTACGGGAGCAAACCAGATTCGCGCCGGCGTACTCGGCACGGTCGAAGTAATGCCGCGTCAGGGACTTCGAATACATCTGTCTTCGGGTCATGCGCCGGAGAGGCGTTGCACCAGTCTCGGATCGACCCGACACCTCGGATCGCTGCGATGAAGCTCCTCCTTCGCCGCGCCGGATGGACCGACAGAGCATACCGGCTGCTGCCGGCGATCGCTCCGCGAGGGACGCGCCAGAGTCTGAGGCGCAAATGGCCCACCCTCGGACTGAGTGGGGTACGAACCAGTAACCCAACCCACGTTGAAGGTCGGCTGAACGCTCAGATCGCGTGCTGGTGAGCCAGCGCTGCGACCATCGGAAACCGACGGACCGATGTCTCGGGATCGTTCCGATGCTCCGCGCGCGCGGCGGCCAGCTCGTTGCGCAGCTCATCGACGGCGCCGTGGAACCGCTGAGACGTCAACTCATACCCGGCGTTGTTCTCGAGTCGCCACACCAGCTCTTGCACTTCGATGAGCACTTCAAGTGCCATGTGAGGCACCAATCGCATGGCGGCGGACACGCTGAGTCGCGACCGCACAGTACCATCCACGAGCCACCACCCCGGACCGCGACGCCAATCGTCCTCCAAGTGGATGAACCGTTCATCACCACAGAAGATATCCATGCTCGGGATCACATCGCCACCGCTGCACGCCAGCGTCAGCGGCTCATTTCGAGCACGAACTCGATCACGCCGTTGTTCTGGATCCCGAATGGAGTCTTGAGATTCCATGCAGAAAAGGTGACTGGCACCGACCCAGTCGCCTCCAGCGATGATCCCGTATAGCGCGCGGTGAATGTAAATGTCGTTGAGCGGGTGACGCCATGCATGGTCAGCGAGCCGGTGGCCCTCGCACGATACGTCGTGTTCACCAAGGGATGCGCCATCAGGAGGATTGGCTTGGCGAGGATGAACGTCGCGGCTGGGTACGTCGCGGTATTCACCATCTTGCCGAATCCGGCGTTCGGTTTGCCGTAGATCTCGATTGCCGTGAGGTCGATCCTGATAGATGCCGATGCGACGTCACCGTTGGCCATGACGATCGTGCCGCCGAGAGCCGTGGAACGTCCCACGATCGTCCCGCCCTGTCCAAGCAGGGACATCTGAGACCGGAAGCCTGCGATCGACCCGCTGTGTACGGTCCAGATCCCATCTGCCGAGAGACCGCTCACAGGCGCCTGAGAGGCACTGAGCGCCGGTAGCGCAAACGGCGTCGGAGCAGCCGCGACCATGAAGTGAAGGCCGAAGAATGTTCCGACGACCAGCACCACGATGAGACTTGCCGAACCAACGAGAATGCGGCGGAACCACTGATGACCGCCGGTCACATGAGGGCGTCCGGGCCGGCGCTCGACCGCGAGAATTTCGTCCATGGTCACGCCTCCGACGCTGACACGATTTCGTTTCGGGTGACTCTCAGCATCACAAACAGCTGTGGTGCTGACAAGTGCCGAACGTCCCGATCCTTGGGGACCGAGGGCTTGCGCCGTCGACGGCGGCGGTCTTCAGCGTCCAGTGCCTGGCCCGCCATCCAACAGAGGTGGCTTCACCGTCGGCGTCTATTGTCAACGGTGAGCTGCCTCGCGGTCGCGCAGCGCGGCTTACCCGGTGACCTTCTCGACGACTTTCATGATTGCTCGACGTTCTACAGGCGCGACGCGATCAGGTCGATGAGATCGATCACACGGCAGGAGTACCCCCACTCGTTGTCGTACCAGGCGATGACCTTCACCGTGCGATCGCCGAGCACCATCGTCAGGGGCGCGTCCAGGATTGACGAGTGCGAGTCGTGAAGAAAGTCCATCGACACGAGCTGCTCTTCACTAACGGCGAGGATGCCCTTGAGCGGTCCCGCGGCGGCCTCTCGCATGGCGTCGTTCACGCCGTCGGCCGTCGCGGTCCTCGTCAGCGTCGCGGTCAGATCGACGAGGCTGACATCCGGTGTTGGCACCCGCAGGGCCATGCCGTGAAACTTGCCCTTAAGCTCAGGTAGCACCAGCGACACCGCTTTCGCAGCACCTGTCGTCGTGGGAATGATCGAGAGAGCCGCGGCGCGTCCCCGGCGCTGATCCTTGTGGGGGGCATCGAGGAGCATCTGATCCTTGGTGTACGCGTGCACGGTGGTCATGAAACCGGTGTCGATGCCGAAGGAGTCGTTGAGGACCTTGGCGACCGGAGCGAGGCAGTTGGTGGTGCACGACGCGTTGGAGATCACATGGTGCTCGGCGGCGTTGTACGCGGAGTCATTGACGCCCATGCAGATGGTCACGTCCTCATTCTTGGCGGGTGCGGTAATGACGACCTTCCGCGCTCCCGCTTCGATGTGAGCGCGGGCCGCCGGTCCGTCATTGAAGTGGCCCGTCGATTCGACGACGACGTCCACGCCAAGATCTCCCCAGGGCAACGCACGTGGATCCCGCTCGGCGAGCACCTTGATGACGTGGCCGTCGACGGTGATGCTGTCGGTCCCCGCGGCAATTGTCCCGGGGAAGCGGCCGAAGACGCTGTCGTACTTGAGCAGATGCGCCAGGGACTCCGGTGTCGTGATGTCGTTGACGGCGACAATCTCAATGTTTCCAGAGCGCTCGCTGGCTGCGCGCAAGACGTTGCGCCCGATCCGCCCAAAGCCGTTGATGCCAACTCGAACAGTCATTTCCGGGCCACCTCCTGGGTGCACGATGCGACCTGTGCTCGATGCTTTTGAAGAAAGGGGCGCCGACGCGCATGACGCCATCTTCGGCCATCGAGAAGGGCCCGCCCAGTGTCGAAGGGCCTCATTCTCGAAGGTAGATGGGCACCACCAGCATCGATCCGCCAGCATGGCTGCCGGGGACGTCTTGAGTTCAGGTGGCCTGCTGCGGTGATTCGCGCGTCCGGCCCGTCAGCTGCACACCTCAGTCATGCGCCACCCGGGTCGGATTGGGCATTACGGCCCCGCTCAGATCGTCTCGGGGACCATCTCCAACGCGCCACAGGGACACTCGGCGACGCACATGCCGCAACCCTTGCAGTAATCGAGGTCGATCGCGTAGCCGTATGCAACCCCTGGCGCGAGCTTGACCACAGCGTTGTCGGGACAGACGCCGTAACAGTTGTCGCACGCGAAGCAGTTGCCACACGACAGGCACCGGCGCGCCTCGAACAATGCATTGGATTCATCGAGGCCGCCGATGACCTCATCGAATGTTGACTGGCGTCGTGCCGCGTCGAGTTGCGGGCGGACGGTTGCAGGCGCATCGCTGTAATACCAGGGATTGAGCTTGTCGAACGTTGCCAGCTCGTGCTTCGGAAGTGGCACGTGTTGCGCGCCGCGCAGCCACGCATCGATGTGACGCGCAGCCTTCTTGCCGTGGCCAATTCCCACCGTGACGGTACGTTCGGCAGGCACCATGTCGCCGCCGGCGAAGATCCCTGGATGGCCGGTCATCATGTTCGCGCCGACGGTGACGACATGGTCATCGATCTTGATGCCCGGGATGCCGTCGAGCAGCGACAGGTCGGCCTCCTGACCCAGCGCCAGGACGAGGGAGTCGGCTTCGAGCTCCTCGAATTCGCCGGTCGGCTGGGGGAAACCCGATGCATCCAGCCCCATCTTCTCCAGCTGCAGCCTGCCGCCCTCGGCATGGGTGATGGTCGAGAGCCACTTCATGGTCACGCCTTCGTCGAGCGCCTCCTCGACCTCGAAGTCGTGAGCTGGCATGCGATCGCGGGTTCGCCGGTAAACGACGACCGCGTCTGTGGCGCCGAGCCGCTTGGCGGTGCGCGCCGCATCCATGGCGGTGTTACCGCCGCCGTAGACGACCACGCGCCTGCCGAGCATCGGAGGCTGCTCGCCCTCCATGCTGCGCAGCAGCGACACCGCGTCGAGGATGTGCGTCGAGTCGCCTGCCGGAAGGTAGGCGCGCTTACCGATGTGGGCGCCGGTCGCCAGGAAGACGGCGTCGAAGCCTCCGTCGTGCATGGTCGCGAGGACGTTGGTGACCTTGCGGTTGAGCTCAAGGACGACACCCATGTCGAGGATGCGCTGCACTTCGGCGTCGAGCACGTCGCGCGGCAGCCGGTACTTCGGGATGCCGAAGCGCATCATGCCCCCGGCAGCGGGACCCGAGTCGATGATGGTCACCGCGTGGCCAAGGAGGGTGAGGTGGTACGCGGCGGACAGCCCCGAAGGACCAGCGCCGACCACGAGCACCCGCTTGCCCGTCGGCCCAGCGGACACTTCGACGGTCCAGCCCTGCTTGATCGCCTCATCGCCGAGGAAGCGCTCGACTGAGTTGATGCCAACGGTCTGGTCAAGCTCGGCGCGATTGCAAGCCGTCTCACACGGGTGGTAGCACACGCGACCCATGACCGCCGGGAACGGGTTGTTCTCCATGATCTGCCGCCACGCGGCCTCGTAGTCGGGTCCCTCGGCCTGATACAGCCATTGCTGCACGTTCTCTCCGGCGGGGCACGCATTCGCGCACGGAGGCAGCCGATGCACGTACACAGCCCGCTCCGTGCGCCAGGAACCCGTCTTGTTTGCCAGGCTGGAGCCCACCTTCAGCGTGATCGCGAACGGCTTGTCCATCAGTACGCTCCGACCGGCTGGCTCTCGAGCAGGCCGAATCGGGCGATGTTGTGATCGGCCTGAGCCTGCAACCGCGCGACGATGTCGGGTCGTGGCGACCTCCCAAAGAGGTGCGCATAGCGCTTCTGGAGCGTCAGGTACTCCTCCACCGGCACCTGGCGGCGGATCTTCGTGACCGCGGTGATCTCGCCCTCCTCGGCCTCGAAAACCGGGAAGAGCCCACTCTGCGTGGCCAGGCGCGCGACCTTGATGGTGTCGGCGGAGTCGCATCCCCACCCGAGCGGGCACGTAACCAGGATGTGCAGATAACGGGCGCCGTGGAACGACATGGCCCGCTCGACCTTGTACTCGATGTCCCGGAGGTCGGCGACGGTGGCCGTGGCGACGTATGGGATCTCGTGCGCCATCGCGATCCGAGGCACATTTTTCCCCTGGCCGAAGCGATTGCCCGGCTCCGGGCCGATCGCCTCGGTGGTCGCGGTGCGCGCGGCCGCCGGTGTCGCACCGGAGCGCTGCACGCCGGTGTTCATGTATGCCTCGTTGTCGTAGCAGATGAAGAGGACATCGTCGTTGCGCTCGAACATTCCGGAGAGGCACCCGAGGCCGATGTCCACCGTCCCGCCGTCACCCGCCTGTCCGACGACGCGAACGTCGTGGCGTCCCTTGACCCGAAGCGCGGCGGCGATCCCGGTCGCCACTGCCGGCGCGTTGCCGAAGAGCGAGTGCATCCAGGGCAGCTGCCACGAGGACTCGGGATACGGCGTGGAGAACACCTCGAGGCATCCAGTTGCGTTGGCGGCGATGAGGCGATTGTTGGTGGCGTGCATGGCGGCGTCGAGCGCGTAGCGCGCTCCAAGGGCTTCACCGCAGCCCTGACAGGCGCGGTGCCCCGAGGTCAGGGTGTTCGACCGATCAGCATCGGACTGCACCGAGCGCTGCTCCGGGTCGAGCAGGCGGTTGCCGGCGACGAAGCTCCCGGCCTGGTAGAACTTGATTGGCTGAAAGGGCATCTCCCGCCTCCTCAGACGGGACCTGCGGCGACCACGCCGAGGTCACGGAGCAAGTTCTCCGCGTGGGGCCCAGACTTCCGCGTGGCGTCACGGCGGGCGAGTTCGCGCTCGACCAGACCGCGGTCGAGGTCGAGGAACGTGAGCTCAGGCAACTCACCGACGAGGGCACTCCGCAACAGCCGGTGCAGCGATGTCGTGGTGATCGGCCGGCCACCGAGACCGGCGATGACTGTGTGCACCGCCTGATCCACTCCTGAGAGCGCGACCCGCACGTCGAGCGAGACGATGCCACCGATGCCCACGGCCAGCGCCTTCTCGATCACGATGATCCGTTTGGCCGTGTGCAGGGCTCGACGCACCTCCTCGCTCGGCCACGGCCGGAACGTCGTGATACCGAGTACACCGACGCGCTCGCCCTCAGCACGCAGCTCGTCGACGGCGTCCTTGATCGTGCCCAGTACGGACCCGAGCGCCACGACGATGGTCTCGGCATCCTCGGTCCGATAGGGCCGGACCAGACCTCCGGAGGCACGCCCAAAGGCATCCTCGAACGTCCGGCTGATCTCGGGGATGAGGTCGAGCGCCTGCATCTGGGTGACGTGGGCGAGGTAGCGCACCTCCATGAAGGCCTCGGGCCCGACCATGGCGCCGATGGAGACAGGATCGTCGGGGTCGAGGACCTGGCGGGGCTCGAACGGCGGCAGGAACGCGTCGACCTGCTCCTGGGATGGCACGTCCACCCGCTCCACAGCGTGGGTGAGGATGAACCCGTCCATGCAGACCATGACCGGCACCGAGAGCTCTTCCGCGAGCCGGAACGCCTGGATGTGCATGTCAACCGCCTCCTGGTTGCTCTCCGCATAGAGCTGGATCCACCCGGAGTCACGTTGCGACATCGAGTCGGAGTGGTCGTTCCAGATGTTGATCGGTGCGCCGATCGCGCGGTTGGCGACGGTCATGACGATGGGGAGTCCCAGTCCGGATGCGTTGTAGATCGCCTCGACCATGAAGAGCAGGCCCTGGCTCGCGGTCGCCGTGTAGGCGCGCGCCCCTGTGGCCGAGGCGCCGATCGCGACCGACATGGCGGCAAACTCCGACTCGACGTTGATGAACTCGCATGGCGTGAGCTGTCCGCTCTTCACGAGCGTCGACAGCGCCTCGACGATGTGCGTCTGCGGCGAGATGGGATAGGCACAGATCACCTCAGGCCGCGACAGGGCGACGGCCTCGGCGACCGCGCGCGAACCCTCAACCTGCTTGAGCACCGGCGACCTCCGCGATCTGCTGACGGACAAATTCGAAGGCGCGATCGGCGCCGGCGACGTTGCCCTCGGCCAGCGCTCCCGAGAATCTGTCGCGTATCGCAGCACTCACCGAGGCGAGGGAGATCACCCCCGTGAGGGCGGCAAAGGCGCCGAGGAGCACGGCGTTAGCGATTGGTCGACCCACCGTCTCTCGAGCGATCTCCGTCGCCGGCACCGCCACAACGCGCGAGGCGCGAAACCTCGCCGCCAGATCGCCGAGGCCCAGCTCGGAGAATCCGCGACTGGAGTTGATGAGCAGATAGCCGTCTTCCGAGAGCCCGCTGAAGAGGTCGACCTGGTGGAGCAGCGTCGGGTCCTGGATGATCAGCGCGTCAGGGTTCGCGATCGGCTCGTGCGCCCGGATCTCGTGGTCCGCGATGCGGCAGAACGCGACCACGGGCGCCCCCGTTCGCTCCGAGCCGAAGCTCGGGAATGCCTGGGCCTGCCGACCTTCGCGGAAGGCGGCGACAGAGAGCAACTCCGCTGCCGTGACCACGCCCTGACCGCCGCGGCCGTGGATGCGCACCTGAAAGAGCATGCGCCCAGCCTATCCAGCCGGCTCTCCGGAAGCCAGTGCCATATGACCTCGGCTCAGGGTGACCGTGTGCTCTCGTCGCTCGGCGCGACGAGGCATCAGAATAGCCGCCATGGCGGTGTCCGCTGGCGCAGCACGCGTCCTGGATGACGGGGGGCTTGAGGCCCTCATCGCCGGACTGCGGGAACGCGGCTACACGGTGATCGCACCAACGGTGCATGGAGGCGCGATCGAGTACGCGCCGGTGACCAGCGCGTCCCAGCTTCCCCGCGGGATCGGTGACGAGCAGGCTCCGGGCCGTTATCGTCTGCGCGACCGTGACGATGGCGCGCGCTTCGGGTTTGCCACCGCACCGTCGTCGTGGAAACGGCACCTCTTTCCTCCGACCACGACGCTCTGGCGAGCCCGACACGACGATCACGGAGCCCTCGTCTTCGAGGAGAGCGCGGCACCGCCTCTCCGCTACGCTTTCCTCGGTGTGCGCGGCTGCGAATTGGCCGCCATCCTCGTCCAGGACCGGGTGTTCGCGAGCAGCTCGCACCCGGATCCCACGTACGCCGCGCGCCGACGTGACCTGTTCATCGTTGCGGTGCACTGCGGCTCGCCGTCGGAGGTCTGCTTCTGCACGTCGATGGGGACCGGACCTCGGGTGCGCGACGGTTTTGACCTGGGCATCACCGAGTTGCTCGACACGGCGGAACCGCGATACGTCATCGAAGCCGGAAGTCCTGCGGGCCAGGAGTTGCTGGATGCGCTCCCCACTCATCCTGCAGATGCTGCCGACCTCGGGGCGGCCGAATCGGTCACCGACGCATCCGCTGCGCGCATGGGCCGCACCATGGACACGCAAGGGCTGCCCGAGTTGCTGCAGCGCAATCTCGAGCACCCGCGCTGGGACGACGTCGCCGCACGCTGCCTGAGCTGCGGCAACTGCACGCTGGCCTGCCCGACCTGCTTCTGTAGTGACGATGTCGAGGCGCAGTCGGTGGACGGCGACACGAGTGAGCGGGTGAGGGAATGGGCGTCCTGCTTCTCGCGCGACTTCTCGTACATCCATGGCGGACCGGTGCGCCAAACGGTGCGCAGCCGCTACCGCCAGTGGATGACCCACAAGCTGGGGACGTGGTGGGATCAGTTTGGGACCTCGGGCTGCGTCGGCTGCGGTCGGTGCATCGCCTGGTGTCCGGTGGGCATCGACATCACCGAGGAAGCGGCGGCGATCCGATCCAGCGACGGCGCTCGAGCGGCGACGGCGAGTTGAACAGCATCGCCGATGAGCTGACGTCGCATCGCTTCTTCGCGGGGATGGCCCCGGACCATCTCGAGGTGCTGACCGGATGCGGTCGAAACGTCGTCATCCCCGCGGGCACCTCGATCATCCGGGAGGGCGCCCACGCCGACGCGTTCTGGGCGCTGCGGGCCGGCAGGGTTGCGCTCGGCGTCACGGCGCCAGGGAGAGGGATGGAGACCCTCGACACGCTCCACGCCGGCGATGTCCTCGGATGGGCGTGGCTGTTTCCTCCCTACCGGTGGCATTTCGACGCTGACGCGCTCGACGATGTGCACGCGGTGGTGTTCGACGCCGTCTGTCTCCGCGGTAAGTGTGCGGATGACCCAAAGCTCGGCTTCGATCTCGCGCAGCGCGTCGCCGGGATTCTCGGCGACCGGTTGCACGCTGCCCGCCTCCGCCTCCTGGATGTCTATGGCGCTCCCACTCCACGCTGAAACCCGGGGTCTCGCTCCAATGACCCCGGTCAGCCATCGCATCGTCGGACGACGTCAGGAGACCTCAGACGCGGTGACCCTCCTGCTCGAGGCTGCCAACGGCTCCCGTTTGCGCTATGCGGCCGGTCAGTTCAACATGCTCTACGCCTTTGCTGTCGGCGAGGTGGCGATCTCCATCAGCGCGAACCCGGTCGCGGACGGACCGATTGCCCACACGGTGCGCAACGTGGGCGCCGTCTCGCGCGCACTGTGCGAGCTGCAGCCCGGAGACAGCCTCGGCGTTCGCGGTCCATTCGGGTCCGACTGGGGTCTGGACACGGCGGCGGGGCGTGACCTGGTGATCGTCGCGGGCGGGATCGGTCTGGCACCGCTTCGATCGGTGATCACCCAGGTGATCTCGCAGCGTGAACGCTTCGGCCAGGTGGAGGTCGTGATCGGCACGCGCACTCCCGAGGACCTCCCCTTCATGGAGGAGGTCGACACATGGAGAGAGCGGGACGATCTCTCCGTCCACGTCACCGTCGACCGCGCGACCCCCGGCTGGCGTGGCACCGTCGGCGTGGTGACGACCGTGCTCCCGCGCATCCACTGTGATCCAGGCGGCGTCGCCATGATCTGCGGTCCCGAGGTGATGATGCGGTTTACCGCCCTCGCGCTCATGGAGCGCGGCATGCCCGCCTCGGGCATCCGTGTGTCCATGGAGCGGAACATGCAGTGCGCCATCGCGCAGTGCGGACACTGCCAGCTGGGATCGGTGTTCGTCTGCGGCGACGGTCCGGTGTTGACGTGGGAACGTGTCGAACCCTTGCTCGCGGTGCGTCAGCGATGAGCGCCGTTAAGAAACCGAGGCTGGCGGTCTGGAAATTCTCATCGTGCGACGGGTGCCAGCTCACCCTGCTGGACTGCGAGGACGAGTTGCTGGCGGTGGTCGGGCAGGTTGAGATCGCCTATTTCCTCGAGGCTTCGCGCGCGGTGCTCTCGGGGCCGTACGACCTTTCGATCGTCGAGGGTTCGATCACCACCGCCGACGACATCGAGCGCATTCGCGAGGTTCGTCGCCTCAGCGGGCATGTGGTGTCCATCGGAGCGTGCGCCACGGCCGGCGGGATCCAGGCACTCCGGAACTTCGCCGACGTGCGCGAGTTCACCTCCATCGTCTATGCGCACCCGGAGTACATCCGCACCCTCGAGCACTCGACGCCACCATCGGCCCACATCGATGTCGACTTCGAGCTCCACGGCTGTCCCATCGACAAGGGCCAGTTGCTCGAGGTGATCACCGCATTCCTGCGCGGGCGGCGACCCCAGATCGCATCGCATTCCGTCTGTGTCGAATGCAAGCGGCGGGGCACCGTCTGCGTGATGGTCTCGAAGGGCATCGCCTGTCTCGGGCCGGTCACTCACGCCGGTTGCGGCGCGATCTGCCCCGCCTACGATCGCGGCTGTTACGGCTGCTTCGGTCCCGCGGACACCACCAATGTTCCGGGGTTCGTCGATGCGCTGAGCAGGGCGGGCATGGCGGGCTTCGATCTGGTTCGAGTCTTTCGAACCTTCAACGCCGATGCGCCCGCCTTTCGGGAGGCAAGTACAAATGCAGAGTCGGCGGTGACGACGCCATGACCCATAGCAACGGATCGCGCACGCTCTCGGTCGCGTCGCTCGCTCGCGTCGAAGGAGAGGGAAGCATGCACGTGGTCGTGCGCGACGGGATTGTTCGTGACGTCGAGCTGCGCATCTTCGAGCCACCCCGATTCTTTGAAGCCTTCCTCCGCGGACGCTCGTACACCGAGCTGCCGGACATTACGGCGCGGATCTGCGGGATCTGTCCGGTCGCATATCAGATGAGTGCCTGCCAGGCGATCGAGAGCGCCTGCGGGGTCATCATCGACGACCAGGTCCGAGCCCTGCGCCGTCTGCTGTACTGCGGCGAGTGGATCGAGAGCCACACGTTGCACATCTATCTGCTCCACGCGCCCGACTTCCTCGGCTACGAGAGCTCGATCGACCTGGCTCGGGATCATCGAGACATCGTCGAACGCGGCCTCAAGCTCAAGAAGATCGGTAACGACATCCTCAATGTCCTCGGCGGCCGTGCCATCCACCCGGTCAATGTGCGCGTCGGTGGTTTCTACAAGGCGCCGCCGGTCGGCGATCTCGAGACCCTCGCCGAGCGCCTCCGCTGGGCGCGGGATGCTGCGATCACCACCGCGCGTTGGGTCGCAGGGTTCGAGTTCCCTGATCTCACGCTCGAGGGAGACCTGGTCGCGTTGCGCAACGACGACGAGTATCCGATCCTCGAAGGGCGCATCGCCTCGACCGCAGGCCTGGACATCGC
>OCZU010000415.1_pt1 | contig 29796 bp, 27 predicted proteins | sample 1539001 | NCBI WGS metagenome assembly OCZU01 (sample SAMEA3539306, study PRJEB22396) | soil metagenome | biome: tundra; feature: field; material: soil | place: USA | collected 2010-05 | depth 0.15 m | reverse complement strand
CGAGCCGCAGCGCGTGCTCGACCTGCTGCACGAGCTGCAGGTAAGTCGGCACGCCACAAGCCGCGTCGAGCCGGAACTCGACTGGCGACGCCGGTCCGCGCGCACCCGCCGCCGGCCTGCCGCCGTCGCCCGCGCCAGGCGAGGAGGCGTCAGTACTCTCACCCGCCGGGCTGACCCCTTTACCTATTGTCATACGACAAGATTACAGCTCGCCATGTCACTGTCAACTTGGTCCTCCGCGCTCCACTGCGACTGGTCCAGCGGTACCGCAGGCCCACGGCGCGCTCGGCGGACGCACGCGAGCGGAGTGAGTAGGTGAACGTCAGACGACCTACGCGCGGCGCCGCTGATCGACCGGGACAAGGAGCTTGGCACCAACCTGATACTCAACATGGGCAACGAGTCGTCCTGGCGACGGCAGCACCTTGCCCGCCCGATGCCCCGGAGGCGGCTGAGACTCGGCAGTCCGTCTCATGTGTTACCACCTAGGGGTATCTCGTCAATGCCGGCTCGCTGTCGTCCGGGATACGTTCGCTGCGGATTCTCGTGAATTGGGCTGAATCGAGAGGGCGAGTCCATTGTCTGCTGCAACTAGCGCGTTCACCACTGCCCGCACCTTGCGACGGGCCGCTGTCGCCGGCACCGCAGCAGCGGCCGCATTACTGCTGTTTGCCGCGCCTGCTCTCGCTCATGTCACCGTTTCTCCTGACTCGGCGGTCGCCGGGTCGGCCGCGGTGCTGACCTTCCACGTCCCCAACGAGGAAGCGAAGGCGGACACCGTCCGGGTTGACATGCAGATCCCGACCGATCACCCGATCGCCCAGTTGCTCGTCAAGCCGGTTCCAGGCTGGACTATTGCAGTGCGAAATATCACGCTGAGCAAGCCCATCGTTACCGACGATGGGCAGTTCACCCAGGCGGTCTCTGAAGTCATCTGGTCCGGCGGGCAAATCCTGCCAGGGGAGTTCCAGGACTTCACCGTCTCCGCTGATCCGCTGCCTGACGGCGTAGGGCAGCTTGCGTTCAAGGTAGTCCAGACATATTCCAATGGGGACGTGGTCCGCTGGATCGATCTGCCGCAGCCCGGCCAGCCCGAGCCAGATCATCCTGCGGCTCTACTCACGTTGACGACGGCGACGGTGACGGCGCCCGTGACCGCCACCCGAGCGCCCGTGGCAGGCTCCGGCGCAGACGGCACGGCGCGCGGGCTGGCCATCGCCGCCCTCTTGGCCGGACTTCTGGCGCTGGCCGCAGCCCTGCGGCGCAAGCGGTTGCCGACTCCGGTCGTCGGGGCCGGAGCACTGGCAAACGGTCACGGTGCAGCCTCGCCCGCTGTAGAGCGCGTTGTGGAGTCGAAGCCTGCTGGCGCGATGGCAACGGATCGCAAGCCTGCGGGCGCGAAACCAACCAGGCCGCAGAATCCGCCGCGGCGCCGCAGCTGAGCTGATGCCCACCGTGGATCTCTGCCGCCCCTTGAGGAAGCTGAGCCTGGCTCGCAGGTTCGCCTACCTGAGCGCCACCGGCTTTCTTGTGTCACTTGGCGTGCTGGCAGGCGCGCCCGCCGCCTGGGCGCACGCGACGATCGTCAGCACCAGCCCAGCCGACGGCGTGATCCTTGCGCGTGCGCCCGCGCGTGCCAGCGTGACGTTCGACGAGCCGGTCGGGGTCAGCTCGGATAGCCTCCAGGTGTTCGCGCCAAACGGAAACCGCGTTGACACCGGCGGCACAGTGCACGGCAGCAAGCCGCAGGTGATCACCGTGGCCTTGCGGCCCGGTCTGGGCCGCGGCACCTATACCGTCGGCTGGCATGTGATCTCCGCCGACTCCCATCCAGTCCACGGCGCGTTCACCTTCTCGGTCGGCGCTCCCAGCAGCACCGCGGTGAATCCAGCGGCCCTGGGCCCGCCAGGAAGCCGGCTGGTCGGCATCGTGTTCGGTCTGGTGAGGTGGCTCGCGTTCTGCTGTTTCGCGCTCCTGATCGGCGCGGTCGCTTTCGTGATCTGGTGCTGGCCAGCCGGGGCCGGCCGGCCAGCTGTGCTGCGGCTGGCGATGGGTGCCTGGTGCGGGCTCGCCGGGTCGGTGCTGGCCGCAGTGCTGCTGCAGGGCGTCTATGGCGCCGGGCAGGGCGTCGGTCACGTGTTCTTGCCGGACGTGCTGCACGCCACCTTGTACAGCCGTTACGGCCGGGCGCTCGGAGTACGGCTGCTGCTGGTCATAGCCGCCCTGTTCGTGTTCTCCATCACGCTAGGGAGCTTGCGAGCTGAGGGTCGGCGGGCACGCGTCCTCGCGGGGGTGGCCTGGGGGATCCTCACGGCCGCGCTCGCGAGTACCTGGGCCGTGGCTGATCACGCCGGAACCGGTATCCAGGTACCGCTGGCGGTGCCGTCGGATGTCGTTCACCTCAGCGCCGTTGCCATCTGGCTGGGCGGATTGGTCATGATCGCCACGATTCTGCTCCGCCGCCCTCGCATGCCCGGCGCCCGGCTCGCCGGGGGAGCGGTGAAGCGCCGTGGTCAGGCGGCGACAGCCGAGGCTGCTCGCGCCGTATCGCGGTTCTCCCCGATCGCCCTGGGCTGCGTCGTCGCCATCGTGGTCACCGGCACCTACCAGGCGTGGCGTGGCGTAGGCTCTCTGGGCGCGCTGACGGGTACCACCTACGGCCGGTTGCTGATTGTGAAGATCGCCGCCATGTGCGTGCTGATTGCCCTCGGTTATCTTGCCCGCCGTCGGATCGCGGAAGGGCTGCGAGCGCCGGTGGCAACGATGGCTATCTCGGCCACGGATGTCGTACCGGCGGCCAAGATCAAAGCTGCTATCGGTGCCCGGCCAGGCCATCGCAAGGCCGACCTGGCCGAGCACAAGGCCGACCTGGCCGAGCGGCCGGGCCGCGACGGTGCCGACAGCGGCGCGCAGCCTGACTCTGGGCATGTGGCCGTGACGCTAGCCAAGCTCCGCTGGTCCGTCGCCGCCGAGGCGGTGATCGCCGTGACAGTTCTCGCGGTCACGGCCGTACTGGTGAACACGCCGACCGCACGGGAAACCTTCACCCCGCCGACCACTACGACCGTGGCCTTCAACACCGGCGGCCCAGGCGGGCGCGGCAGCATCGAGCTGACCGTGACGCCCGCACTGCTCGGCCCCAACCAGGTACGCGTGTCGATTACCGATAGCGCGGGACGACCCTATCGTCCTCAGCAGGTTCAGGCTGCTCTGTCGCTGCCCGCCCGCCAGCTCGGGCCGCTCTCTGTCCGGCTCGTCCCTGACGGCTCCGGGCACTATCTTGGCGGGCCAGTCACGTTCACCATCACCGGGCAGTGGCAGCTGCAGATCACCATCCGCAGCGATAACTTCGACGAGACCACGGTCGCAGTCCCAGTGTCGGTCCACTAGCCAGCCGCATTACAGGCACGCTCCCGGGCCGTCGCCCGGCCGTCGAGGTGCAGGCCTGGTCTGGCGGGGCCGCGCGGCCGCCGTCCCGGCGTGCCGCTTATTCTTGATGTGCCGCCCGAGAGGCGCTGCGACGGGCCTTGTCCGCCACGCTCGGGCGCGATTCCGCAAAGGGCGCCTCCGAGGAGGCGAACTGTGGAAACACGCCCTGCCAACTACAGTCATGCACGAGCGGGTGTCGTCAGCGGGCTCTGGCGTTACCCGGTGAAGTCGATGGCGGGGGAGGCTCTCGCCCGCGCGGACCTGTCCTGGGCTGGCCTGGCCGGGGATCGCCGGTGGGCGTTCGTCCGCCCGGGCTCCCAGGGCTCCGGGTTCCCGTGGTACACGATCCGCGAGTTCCCGCGGATGTCTGGCTACGTTGCGCGGCTGGGCGAGCCCGCCCGTCCGGACAGGTCGCGGGTCCTGGTCCGGGCACAGGACGGCGGCTGGTACGACGTGACCGATCCTGCGCTGGCCGCGGAGCTGGGCACGGGGCTCAGTGTCATGCGGCTCGACCGCGGCGCGTTCGACGCGATGCCGGTCTCGGTCATCAGCGACTCGACGGTGTCAGCCCTGTGCCTGCTCGCCGGCGTGCCCGCCAGCGAGCTCAGGTTCCGGCCGAACGTCGTCGTGACGCTCGATTCCGGCGCCCCGTTCGAGGAGGATCAGTGGGTTGGATCCGCCGTCCGGATCGGGGCTGCCGTCGTGCGGATGGACCGCAGGGACTCGCGATGCGTCATCGTCAACGTCGATCCGGCCAGCGGCCTGCCCGGCTCGCGCCTGCTCAAGGTGATCGGCACTACCCGCGGGGCATGCGCCGGCGTCTACGGAACTACTGTGCTGCCCGGCCTCGTCCGCGTCGGTGACCCGGTTCTCGTCGGCACCGTCGGTGCGATATCCCAGTGACATAATGTCCATCCGAGTGAGCATAGCCACCGCTATCGCCAATCACGCGCCGCAGTTCTGAGCGGCCCGGCGGATGTCCCTGGCGGCAGTGCGCGGTGGCTACCGCCGGTCCTGGTCTCATGGAGGGCGTGTGCATGCTGGTCATCGACGAGCTGGATGACGGCACGATCGAGCGTGCGGGGGCGCTGGTAGCGCGCGAACACGCCGCTGCCCGCCAGCTCCGGCCTGAACTGCCGGCCGCATTTGGTGACGCCGGCATCTGCGCTGCCGCGCTGCAGCGCCTGCGCGACACCGGCCACCGCGGCCTGGTCATAACCAGCGCCGGACGCGCGGTCGCAGTCATGACCGCGATGGTGCACGAGAACCCTGCAGGGCGGTATGCCCGCCTGCCGGCTGAGGGCGTCGCCGTCGACCCGGACCTCGCCGATCCGACGGAGGTTCTCGGCACCGCGTTCGGGGATCTCGCCGCACCGCTGATCGCGGGCGGCGTGCGGCGCTACTACCTGCTCCATGCCGCGCTGCCCCGGCTCGCCGAAGCGCTGTCGAACCTGGGATTCGGACGCGACGTGGCCTACGGCGTCCAGCCCGCGGTGCCGCAGCACAGTTCTCCAGCAGTCGCCATCTCTTCAGCGGTCGCCATCAGGGTCGCCGGGGCGCAGGATCTCGATGTCGTCGCCCGCCTGGCGCTGGTCGAGATGCGCCACCGCAGCGCGGCACCGATGTTCGCACCGCCCCAGGACCCGCCGCTCGCCGCACTGGCCGCCGAGCACCGGACCCTGCGCGACACCGGCGCGGTCCACCTCATCGCGACGATCGGCGGGCGTGAGGTCGGCCTGCTCACCATCGAGCTGACCTCACCAGCACCGCGCCTGTGCCCGGACGGACAGCCCTACATCGGCCCCACCGCCACCCTGCCCGGCGCGCGCAGGCAAGGCGTCGGGCGCGCCCTCGTCGGCGCGGCGCTCACCTGGGCACATGCCCATGACTACCAGTGGATCTCGGTCGACTACGGCACCGCGAACCCGCTGTCCCGGCCGTTCTGGCACAACGCCGGCTTCAGCCCGGCCGGCTACGGTCTCCTCCGGGTCATCGACGGCACCCCAGCGGCCGGCCCCCCCGGCTAGCATCGGCACCGAGGCGGCGAGCGGCAGATGCCGCAACCGGTAGGCTGGCACCGGTTCCGTGAGCAGCGGCGATAGGCGGCGTCGTCGAGTCGCGCCAGGGCCGGGCCGGGGCATTTCATGGCGGGCTCGATCAGGGACGATGCCAGCGAGGACACGATGCGGGATTTCATCAGGGCGCGGGACGCGCCGATGGTGATTGCCGCGGACGCGCGGTTCTCGGCCTTCTCAAGGTCTCCGGTCAGCCGAACATGCTCGGCCAGGTCGGCCAGGTCGGCCAGGTCGGCCAGGTCGGCCAGGTCGATCAGGAAGTCGCCATCGTGGAAGCATTCGGCTGCCGCATTCAGGCTTCCGCAGCACTGTCGTGGAGACGGACACCGGAATCATCTTGCGGCTCGGCAGGACAGCAGCTGCGCGCGCATGCGATCCTTGCGGTAGGAACACGTTCCTACCGCAAGGTAGAATGACGGCATGACCGCACGGAAACTTTCGATCTCAGTGCCCCCCGAGGTCGAGGAGACAATAAAAGCAGCAGCTGCGGGTGAGGGCAAGCCAGTCTCTGCGTGGCTCGCCGAAGCCGCCACCGAGAAAGCTCACGCCGCTGCCCTGCACGCTGCGGGGCGCGCCGCCGCGCGCGAGCTTGTCGCCGAGTACGAGCAGGAGCACGGCCCGCTGCCGGCGGCATCCCGCCAGCATGCCCGCGAGTTCCTGACCGAAGCAGGGCTGCTTGATGACGAGCCTGAACTGGCCGCAGGGTAATGCGCGCCATCATCTACGACACTGGCGCGCTCCTGGCCGCCGAGCGCCGCAACCCCGACTTTCTCGCCCTGCACGACGAGCTGACCGCCGCGCGGATCCGGCCCATCGTGCCTGTGGTCGTGCTGGCACAGGCGTGGTGCGGCGGACCCCAGCACCAGATCTCCCGCGTTCTCAAGGGTTGCGACATCCTCCCCGATGACCAGCGCACCGGCCGCGCCGCAGGGGTCGCCTGCGCCGCGTCGGGTACCTCCGACGTCGTGGATGCCATCGTCATCGTGACCGCTGTCCAGCACCAGGCACCTGTCGTTACCAGCGACCCCGGCGACCTCGCCCGGATCGCCGACTCCGTCGGCGTCAAGATCCTGATCTACCCAACTTGACCATCAGCCGCATCCCTGGCCACGGCACGGTTTCAGCTCCAGGCTGACCCCGGAGGAATTACGCGGGCCCGCGGTCGGGCTTGCGCCCGATCCCGCCATACCAGCTGACCTCTGCTGGCAGCGGCCTGGGACCGGCTGGCCGGCGCCACTCCGACACGAGCACCACGCCCGGGTCGATCATCTCCAGGCCGCGGAAGGCCAGCGCCGCAAGGTCATCGGCCGGCCGGACCTGGGCGGGGATACCTCCCTGCCGGTAGGCGCGCACAAGTCCGCCCACCCCTTCCGGGTCATGCTCGGGCGTGACGTGGGAGGCGACCAGATAGCTGCCCGCGGCCAGCGCGTCGAGCAGGGTAGCGACCACGCGGGCCGGATTGTCGGCATCAGTCAGTAAGTGCAGGATCGCGACGAGCACGAGCGCCACCGGCCGGCTCAGGTCGAGCGTCTCGGCCACCGCGGGACTGGCCAGGATCTTCTCCGGCTCGCGCAGATCCGCATCGATGTAGGCGGTACGACCTTGCGGGGCGCTGCTGAGCAGCGCACGGGCGTGGTTGAGCACGATCGGGTCATTGTCCACGTAGACGACGCGGGACTCCGGTGCCACCGCCTGCGCGACCTCATGCACGTTGTTCGCGCTCGGCAGGCCGGTGCGGATGTCCAGGAACTGGCGGATCCCCGCCTCGCCGGCCAGGTACCGAACGGTGCGGCCGAGGAAGGCCCGGTTCTCGCGCACCGCCGTGCGAACCGAGCGCCAGCTCAGCATCGCCTTCTGCGCGGTCTCCCGGTCAGCGGCGAAATTATCCTTGCCGCCCAGCAGGTAATCGCAGATTCGGTAGGGCAATCACGCATCAGAGTGCTCGGCAGTGGGCTGACTGATCTCAAGCTTGGGTGCGACCACCGTCCAGCGGTAGTGCCCCGGAAGTTACTGCCGCATGGCGAGTCGTTCGTATGGCGGGGTGAGGCGGTAGGACCGGGAGCGGCGGGAGGCGTCCGCGATTTCGAGGAAGCCGTCCTCGATCCAGCGCGGCACGAGCGAGTTCACGGTCCGCGGGCTGAGGCCGAGATGGGCGGCCATCGCCGCGGTGGTGGCGGTGCCGGTGGAGCGGAACAGTTCCAGTAGCAGGCGCTTGCGCGGGTCCAGTCTCCGCAGGGCGGCCGAGTCGTCGGTGCCTGTCCCCGTGGCTGCCGCCTCTGCGGCCTTGGCCCTGACCGCTGCGAGGGCGCCGGTCATGGACTGGCAGAAGAAGTCGATGAAGCCGGTGATGTCGGCTTCGGCCCGGCCGAGGTAGTAGTTGTGCGAGGGGCCGACGGTCAGCGCCTTGTAGTAGGCCGCCAGGTCGCGGGCGTAGTGCTGGTCGAGGGAGTAGATGCCCTTGAGGCCGTAGCCGGCGCGGTGCAGTACGAGGGTGGCAAGGAGCCGGGCGGTGCGGCCATTCCCGTCGTAGTAAGGATGGACCGTCGCGTACTGGTAGTGGGTGACAGCCGCGACGATGGGGACGGGCAGCTCGCGCTGGCTGAGTTGCACGGTGATCCACGCGAACAGGTCCGCCATGAGTCGGGGGACGTCAGTGGCCTCCGGCGGCAGGTAGACGATGGCGCCGCTCGCGCTTTCCCGGATGACGTTCTGGCCGTCCCGGTACGGGTCGAGGGATGGCTTGCCGGTCATGACGAGCGTGTGGATGCGCTGCACCATCTCCTCACCAATGGGCACGTCCCCGGCAGCGAGGGACTCGACGTACTCCAGGGCCTTGTAGTAGTTGCGGACCTCGGCCTCGTCGCGTTCCCTGCCGGGGAAGTGCGCCCCGGCCAGGACGTGCTCCACCTGCGCCTGTGTGAGCCGGTTGCCCTCGATCTGGGTCGAGTAGTGGGTCGCCGCGAGCTGCGCGGAGTACCGGAGCCCGGCGAGGATTTCGACGGTGATCGGCAGCTCCATGATGACCTGCCGGTCCGCCTCGATCGCCATCAGTGCGGTCGCGACCACCGGGGTGATCGTGAAGACAGGGGAGAGCGCCATCTCTGGATGCTACGCAGGCACGCTGTTGAATGTCAAATAATACGTTGATGGTATGCTGTTAATGCGCTGATAAGGTGCCCGACTGACCGGGCTCGCGACCAAAGTAAGCCACCTTGAGGGCCTCGTTGACGGCCCCAGACCTGCGTTATGCCAGGCATCCCAGCGAGCGCTGGATATTCGGTCGCTCTCGCGAGCTCGGGTTCGTAGTGTTGCGCGCCAGTGGCTCTGGGTGGACTTGGGGTCGACCATTGGATATCCAGCTGTGCCGGGAACAGGATCTCCCCCTGCTGGAGGCTGGCGACCCCTCGCCGGGGCTGACCCAGCGTCACGCCCGGCGGTTCGAGCGCCAGCAGCGAGATGCCAGCACCTTCCTGATCGCCTGGGACGACGGCGTCCCCGTCGGCAGGGGCGAGATCCTGTGGCATGGGTGCGCCGCACCCGAGGTGAACCGGCGCTACCCGGACTGCCCCGAGATCAACGGACTGGCGGTCTGGCCCACCGGACTGCGGTCCCACGGCATCGGCACGGCCATCATCGGTGCCGCCGAGGCCCTCGCCCGCGAACGCGGCCGCAGCCAGATCGGACTCGGCGTTGACGACGACAACCCCCGCGCCGCAGCGCTCTACCTGCGGCTCGGCTACCAGGAGACCGGCCGCCGTTACCTCGACCGCTACTACTACCTCGACGACAACGGCCACCGCCACGATGTCGCCGACCCCGCACGATTCCTCGTCAAGAACCTGACAGCGGCCGGGCCAGACGACGCCTAGCGCACCCCCGGAACTCGCCGCGGCGCTAGCCACGCTCGACCAGCTCATCACCGGCCACATTGCCCAGGCCCGCCTCCCCGCCGCTGCCTGACACTCCAGCCACGGCCCGTGACCACTGCCCGGTCCGTATCAGCCTGCCCGCATAGCACCAGCCACCGCTACCCGTTGTCACACTCAGGACGAACGTCAAAGACCTCGCACCGAAGGTGCCCTAGAGGAAGGAACCCTGGCTCCCGGCGAGGGGGACGGCGGCATTGAGCGCGTCGAGGGCCGAGCTCTGCCGGCAGGCGTCCGCCCGGTCGAAGGGCCCGGCCCAGTGCAGCCCGAACTGGTTCTTGCCATTCCTGCCGTTGTCCCAGATGGAGCGGGCGTTGGCGAGGATGAACGCGCTGTAGGCGGGTCGGCGGCTTTGCAGGTAAAAGTCGTAGAGGTTACGGACGAACACTCCCTTGAATTGCGGCCGGTCCCCGTCCTTGCGCGTCGTGTCCATTTCATCTGGCTCAGTCAGGATGCCCGGCACGCTCGCCGACGGCGGGCTGGTCAGCTCGCTGAGCGCGGCATCGGCGATCGTCTCTCCCTGCTCCAGGTAAGCTCGCTCGCCGGTGATTTCATGCAGGGCCGCGAGCCCGCCGAGGATCACGCCCTGGTTGTAGGTCCAGGTAATGCCGCCGTTGTTCTCGCAGGCCTCCGTGAGCCCGTCATTGACCAGGCCGCTGGCGCCGACGAGACCCTTGGAGTCGAACCACTCCCACTCTCGCAGTGCCCAGTCCAGATACTCCCCGGAGCCACCCGGCGTGCGCTGATGCAGCCTAGCCGCGAGCGTCAGGAACAGCTCGTTAGTGATCGCGTTCTTGTAGTTCCTGTCCTTGTTCCACCAGACACCGCCGCCGCACGTCTCGTCCCAGCCGGTCTGCAGGTTGGCGAAGATGACTCTGGCCGCGTCGAGGTAACGGCTGTCGCCGGTCAGGTCGTAGGCTGCGACCCAGGCCAGCCCCCACCACCCGTTGTCGTCGTAGAAGCCGAGGATGAAGTCGGCATGCCGCCGCTGTGCGGATGTGAAGGTCGTCTCGACGACACCGGCGTAGGTACGGTCTCCGGTCCGCTCGGTGTAGTTGATCACTGCCGTCAGGGCGTTGGCGGCGTTCCACCAGCCAGTAGTCCGCCACCGGCCGGTCCGCGGCCGGTACCACCGCTGCATCGCCCCGATCCCCGCCGCCGCCCAGGCACGGTAGTCGGGCTCCGCCATCCAGATCCTCCCGCGACGATGCTGCCTTCAGCCAGGTCTCACCAGGTTACTCGGCGCAGGAGCAGGGCGCGCAGCAGGGCGTGCGGGCGGCGAGCCCGAGCGCCCGCCATTCCTGCCCCGGCAAGCGTCGTCCGCGTCGGGTTAAATCGGGGCGGCAGCCGGTCAGCAGGTCGAGCGCTTGCAGCGCGCACCACCACTCGGCGAGATGCTGGATCCGGCTGAACCCCCGGCCGGTGAGCTCCTCGATCTTGCGCAGCCGGTAGCCGAGCGTCTGCTTATGCACATGCAGCTCGGCCGCGGCCCGCTGCCAGGAGCCGTCCGCGCGGACTAGCGCGCGGACCGTCGCTACGTACTGTGTCGCGTGCATCCGGTCATAGGCCACCAGTGTGCCGAGGATCCGGTCGGCCAGCAGGTCGGCTTCCGCGGGAGTGCGCGGCAGCAACAGACCTGCATTATTTCCGTAACGAACCATCGGGACCTGGTCGGCTTCCGCGATACCCAGTGCCCAGCTCGCTTCCTGGGCGGCGTCCGGCATGCGCGCGGCCGATCCCACAACGTCGCTGAGACCCGCACGGCAGCCTAGCCCGGCTAGCAGCGGGAGCAGCAGTCCGGTCATCGCGGTCTCGGGCGCGGCGATATGCAGCAGGTCATCGCGCCGGACCAGCAGGCTGGGCAGGTGCGCTCTGGAACAGGCTCGGTGCAGGACATCCTCGGCGACGGCAGTCCCAGGCCGAAGCACGGCGAGGACAGCCGCGGCTAGGTCAAGTCCGCCAGGACTCGGGTCCGGCGGCCTCGGGCGCCGGGCCGGCCGTGCTTCCAGCAACTGCTCAAGCAGTTCGCCGCCGTCCCGGCGCGTTCGCTCGCGCTGGCTGACGATCTGCGCCAGTTGCACCGCGCCCGCGATAGCCACGTGCTGCAGCATCGCGACGCTCGGCAGCCGCGTGCCCAGCGGCTCGACGACCAGGGCCGTCATCGGCTCGCCCGGCACGGCGACCGCGAGCGCGCAGACGTCGCCGTCGCCCCTGCCGTCCCTGGTGAGCCGGAGCAGCCCGGGAATGGCGTGCCCGTGCTCGGCCACGCTGCGCGCGAGGGCCTGCCCGAGCGGAACAAATGTCTCGTCCTCGAAGACCGACGTGCCGGTCTCCGCGTCCACCAGATGCAATCGCAGGCCGAGCTGACGGCCCAGCGCGTCGAACGTGGCAGGCCCCAGGTCTCCGGCTGCCAGCGCCAGCCGGAGCAGGTCGTAGAACTGCGCCACCTCACCGAGTGAGTCGGCTTGGTCTGGGTCGCCGCCGCGGGCCACGGTCCTGACGATGTCACTGAACCGGACCGAGTACGGGACAGTGAGCAGCGGCAAGTCCAGCTCGCAGGATCGCTCGGCCAGCTCCGGCGAGACCGGCGGCCCGCCCGTGCCCAGACCGATCACCAGGCCGCTGGCATCGGTCCGAGCGAGCCGTTCCGCGAAATGAACTTGGGCAGCTGGCTGTGCGCTGATTCCGGTGCCGTTCGTGAGCAGCAGTTCGCTGGGTCCCAGCCAGTCCCACGGATCTGGCAGGTCGGAGGCATGCGCCCAGATGATCTCGCGATCCAGGCCCGATGACCCGCCGACCAGCGTGAGCTGCAGCCGCGGCCGGTCGAGCAGACCACGCACCGTCATCGCCATGCCGGCCACCCCCGGGTGCCGGCTCGCCACACCGGCTTCGGACGCGCTGGCACTGGAGGGTGCCCGGCTGGTCGCGGCCCACCTCCGGCTGGCCTTCCGCGACCCATCCGACGTCGAGGCCAGATGCGGAATGGCGCAGGGCAGCCTCACCGCCGGACTGGCCGTCGGGCTCACCGACGTGTCCGGGGCGCACGCACTGGCCGAAGCCATGGGCGGCCTGTACGGGCACCCGCACGGCTACTGCTGCGCGGTCGCCATGCCGCCGATCATGGAGTACAACCTGCCAGTCTGCGCGGACAAGTACGCAAGGCTCGCGGGGTCGCTCGGGGTCGGCCAGGCAGGTGCCGCCGAAGCCGAGCTCGCAGCCGACGCGATCGAGGCCATCCGGCAGCTCAACCGGGATCTCGCGGTGCCGCGAATGAGCGCGCTGATCCGAGCGGAGGACCTGGCCGTCCTCGGCGAGAAGGCAGTGCAGAACACCAGCACGCCGTCCAACCCGCGGACCGCCGACGCGGCGGCCTACCGGCATATGTTCGAGCGCGAGCTGGCGCGGTCATGACCAGCCCGGGCGATATTGGCCACGTCCGGGCCGGACGCTACCGCTTCCACCTGCCCATCGGCTCAGGCCAGCGTCGCCCGCCGGAATTCGGCCAGAGTCGACTCTGCTGCCTCTTCTAGCGACCTTTCTACCATTGTGCGGCCAGTACCTCTGATGGTCGGCGTCATCAGTGTACATCTACGTTGTTGACAGTATGATACGGCGAGTGCTTTACTGTAGGTCTACGGTGTTTCTGCATCGGATCGGATCACGGTTGCGGTCTTTCAGGTCGTTGACTCCGGTCGTGGCGCCGCGCCTTGCATCACTGTTGGCTGAAAGGAAATATATGGCTGCTGCCGATACGCGCGACCTGGCAGAATCACCGTTCGAGATCACGGCCGAGTTGTGGGATGCGGCTCGTCGACGGCCGATGTTGTCGGTACCATACGTGCCTTGGCCGACTCGGCCAGCGTGCAGCTATCGCCGACGGAAACCGGACGGATAGCGGTGCAGTCAGCCTTTACCGTCATCGGATTTGAATCGGCGCCTGGCTCAGAGATCGATACTCCTGAGATGTCCAGACCCGTCTACGACGTAGCTGACCTGGACACATTCACCCTCCTGCGAAGTGGCCTCTGGCGTGCCATACGCACGCTCGGCGGGATAATGGCTATCCTCGGCTTCGCGCACCTGATCTTCGCCCGTTACCGGCCTGTCCTCGCGGAGCCAGCGTGACACCGGCACTTTACCTGGCACATGACCACACAGCGCGGCTATGCCTGCGGAGCCCGGTGCCGGAAGACTTCGCGGCCGTGTATGTCATCCAGGCAGATCCGGCCACCAACGCGTTCAAGCCCTCGGGGCCGTCAACCGCCGAAGAATGTTCTGCCATGCTCGCGTCTTGGATAGCTGACTGGCGCTCTAGTGTCGGATACTGGTGCGTCCGGCTCGCGGAGGGCGGTCCGATCGCGGGGATTGGCGGACTTCGCCTGGAGCCCTGGGGTGACGAGCAGGTTCTGAATCTGTATTACCGGTTCGCACCCACAGCCTGGGGCCATGGCTATGCGACGGAACTCGCGCAGCACTGCGTCAGTGCTGCGCAAGGCGCCATGCCCGACGTGGTGGTACAGGCGCGAATTCGGCAGAACAACGTGGCCTCGCTGGCTGTCGCGCAGCGCGCGGGCCTTCGGCAGACCGGCGTGGAGCCCGACGAGTTCGGCGACCGGCAGATCTTGCGAACTGGCTGATGCCCGGCTATTCCGGCCCGCGGCCACGCTCAAATGTGGCCCTCCTGCCGGACCGCACGAGCCGGGTCGGTGATGTCCCGCAACGCCGCGAAACCTACTGGATGGGGGTAGACCTCCCGGCGGCATCACGCGGTGCGTGGGCCGCCGTGATGCGGGCAAGCAGTGCCGCGAGCGCGGGGCGGTCCTTTTCTCCGCCCCGCTCGGGGATCTCGCTGATCGTCTGGATAAGCGAGTCGAGCAGCAGCCTGCGCTCGTGCTCTGTGATCTCCATCGTGACGCTTCCTTCGGCGTAGGTACCGGCCTCAGGATCGCTCGCACCCAGCGGACTCGCTGCCTGGCGTGGCCGACTCCCGGTCGTGACAGCCCCCAGTCTATAGCGGCAACTATAAACTAGCAATATAATTCTAGACTAAACGGTACCTTATTGATCGTGGTGAGCTGGAGGTTCTGACCACGTGGTAAGTAGGTGAAGAGTAAGGGCATGGACCTCCGCGCGGCCGAGCGATGCTTGCATGATCGTTGCAAGACAGCCTTCGCCGCTGCCGCACAGGCTGCCCTTCCCGGGCGGTTCTGGGCCTTTGAGCACAATGGGCTGCTTGCGTCGCTGACCACGTCGCCCGGCCTCAGCTTGCTCAACTCGGTCTCCGGGCTGACCGAGGATACCGTCGACGTATTGCCCGGTGTTATCGCCCTTTTCGAGGCGGCAGGTGCGCCGTCGCCGTCCCTCGCCGTCAGCGAGCCGACCGCTGCGCTGGCCGCAGAACTTCGCCGTCTGGGCTACGTGCCGGCGCAACCGCGGCCAGTCGGGATCCTCGACCTGGCCATTCGTACGAATTCAGCTAGGACGCGCAGTTTCCGCCTGACTGCGGCCGGGACGGAGGTCGAGAAACACCTGTTCCTCGAAACTCTGGCGGCCGGCTACGGCGCAGGCAGCGAATTGAGTAGATTCCTGCGAGCCGAGCACTCGGCTGCCGGGATGCGATGCTTCGTTGCGTGGCACGGCGATCGGCCAGTGGCAGCCGCCGCCTTTTCAGCCCACGACAACGGGATTGTTCTCGGCGGGGCTGCCACTGTGCCTGCAGCCCGCAGGTCCGGTGCCCAGACAGCGCTGCTGAACCACCGGCTCAATCAGGCTGTCGCCGGAGGTGCAAAGGCCGTCGTGGTGACAGCCGCGCCAGATTCCGCCAGTCTTCGCAATCTGGTCCGGGCCGGGTTCACCATGCGGTGCCGGCCCGGCTGGAAGAAGCACGAGGGCGGCGGCCGACGCCCGCTGACGCTAGCCTAGGGCTGCCTGCCCACCCGGCTGCGGCGTCCTCACACACCCACGGTCCCGTCGATTCCCTCGCGCAGGAAGTCGGCATGCCCGTTGTGCCGGGCATACTCGTGGATAAGGTGCAGCATCACCAGCCGCAGCGACACGTCCTCGCCCCAGCTAGCCTGGTAGCCGGTAACGTCGAGCGACTCAGCGCGGGTTTCGATCCGGCGCGAGTGCTCGACCTCCGCCTGCCAGGCGCCGAAGGCCTCCGAGCGGGTGGCCGCACTCGCCTGATACGCCGCCTGGTAGTCGCCCTGGTCCGACCAGACAAGCGGGATGTCCTCCCCGTCGATCACCCTGCGGAACCATGCGCGCTCTACCTCCGCCATGTGCCGCACCAGGCCGAGCAGCGACAATGCCGATGGCGGCATTGACTGACGGCGCAGGTCCTCGTCCGGCAGGCCGTCGCACTTCATCGCGAGCGTCGCGCGGTGGAAGTCGAGAAAAGCGCGCAGCATCTCGCGCTCACCTGCGATCACCGGCGGTCCGATGCGGTCAGTCACTGCTGATCCTCCAGCCTGAGCAGTAGGTTCCTTGATCATGGTGAAGAGGTGTTGCCCTCGTCACACTCATCGACCATCATCATGAACGGTGGAGCGACGTCAGTCCGCCCGCACTGCTCACCGGTCACAGAGCGTCGTGTCGCTGGAGGTAGTTCATGGCCGCCCAGCCGATCGGCACCGGCAGCCAGAAGGTCGCCAGCCGGAAGAGCAGGACCGCGCCGATAGCTTTCGTGCCGGGCACGCCGGCTGCGGTCAGGCCGGCCGAAAGGGCCGCCTCCACGGCGCCGATCCCGCCGGGGGTCGGAACGACAGAGCCGATGGCGTTTCCTGTCAGGTACACCACGGCGACGCCTGCCAGTGCCACCGAACCGTCGAGTGCCAGCACGGAGGCGTACAGGCAGAAGATGTAGGCCGCGGTCAGCAGCAGCGCGCCGCCGATCCCCTCGGCGAGCTTGGCTGGCCGCTGCGCGATGTCCAGCAGCCGCGGGATGACCTGGCTCAGCGCGGGCGCCAGCCGGGAGCGCAGCAGCCTGCGGCCCGCAGGGATCGCCAGCACGAGGAGCACCACGGCCGCCACGCAGGCGACCGCGATCCAGGCCCAGCCTGGCGGTCGGAGCGAACTGCTGCGACCGGTCCCGGTCAGTGCCGCGAAGATGACGAGCAAGATCAGGTGCAGGCTGAACCCGATTACCTGCGAGACGCCCACGCTTGATCCAGCAGCAGCCGGGTTTACGCCGGCTTTCCGCAGGTAGCGAATATTCAGTGCTACCCCGCCCACCGCCGCCGGGGTGACCAGCGTCACGAACGATCCGGCGATCTGAGCCAGCAAAGTACGGACGAGGTTCAGCCGTTCCACCACGAATCCAGTCAGCTCGAAGGTAGCGCCCGCGTAGGTGATCGCTGAAAGGAGCAACACCAGGACGCCCCAGCGCCAGTTCACGTTCGCCAGCACTGTGCGCAGGCTTGCCCTGCTGAGCTGGCCGATCAGGATGTAGGTCGCGATCACCCCGGCGACCAGAGTGAGGATCGTCCGCGGGCGGACGCGCTCAAGCTGGACGGCCGGTACCTCGCCATTCGGCGTCGTACCGAGAAGGCGCTTGCGCAGCTCAGGCAGCACATCCTTGCGCTGGTGCAGTTCCATCCGGGTGCCGCGGTACAGGGCAACCGGCTGCAACAGCGGAAGCATGGCCGCCAGCTCCGTGCCGCTGAGCTTCTCTGCCGCGAGGTCGGCGGCACGAGCCGGGCCAACTGCCAGAGCCAGCTCGGCGAGCAACTGGACCCGGTCCAGCCGGAGCTGCAGGTCGCTAGCCGCGACGTCGCCATCGCCTGGCTCAAGCAGCAGGACCTCGTCGTCGCCCTCAGGGCGGGGGAGACCGTCATCAGGGCGGGCGAACAGGATTCGGTCGGCGGTCAGGTGACGGTGGGTGACTCGGTGCTGATGCAGCCGTAGCACGGCGTCCCAGATCTGGCCGAGCTGCCGGTCGGTCGGCCCGCCGTCCAGCTTGGCCAGCGTGCGCCCATCGTGGTGCTCGTAAGCCAGGACCGCTGCCTCCGGCCCGACCCGGATCAGCGCGCGGAGCCGCGGAGTTCCGACCCCGGCTTCCTCAACCGCGTAGGTGAGCAATGCGCGGCGCTCCACGGCACGCTCCACGGTCATCGGGTCGCTGCGCGATACCTGCGCCTTCAGCCGGACCCGCCGGTAGAGCCGGTAGAGGGCGCCGGCGGCCTGCTGGTCCCGGTCCAAGACCGTCACATCCCGCTGCGCGCCGCCCAGCACCGTCGCTGCATAACGCCGGGTCTGCGTCCGGGGGTCCCAGACTCTGCGCATGGCGGTCACCGGCTCGTCCACCGCGCTGAGTGCCTCGGCGATCTGCGCCGCATCCGGCCGATCCGATACCGAGCCGAAGGCATACCGCAGACCGGAGCCGATGGCCGAGCCGGTCAGCAAGGTGATCAGCAACGACAGCAACGTCACGTGCGTGTTCTTGGGGTTCGCCAGGCCCGCCAGCAGGTAGAAGGCCAGCGCGATCCAGTAGGCGCCACGCCAGCGCCGACGGCCGGACAGCCCCACGACGGTCACATAGGCGGCGAGCCCGGCCAGGTAGCCATCAAGTACGGCCGCTGCTCTGGTATGCGAAATCGAGAGGGTCAGCGCGTTATATAGCAGGGCGGCAGCGGGCTGGCGCAGCAGCGCGTTGATTATCGTGACCGCGGCGACCGCGAGGGCGCCAGCTCCGACCGCCTCGGCCAGCCGCCTCGGTCGGCGGCGGACCAGCAGCCGGACCGCCAGTGCCAGCGGCAGGATCAGCAGGGCAATGTGCGCCAGGCCGCCGAGTGCCCCGAGCACCCCGGTGAGCAGTCTGCGGTCAGCCAGCTGGCTGGCACTCACGACGGTCGTCTCGACCCCGCTGACCGTCGCGTGAGCCAGCAGCCCGAGGCCAGCCAGCAAGGCGATCTCGGCGCAGTCGATGACGCAGCGCAGTGCATCGCCAGGAAGCCGCACCCGCGGCTCCAGATGATCGTCGATAGTCACCGACACGTTCTTATCTGGCCCCGGTGACGTCACATGCCGATCGTGCCACCGGCAGCCCTGCCAGCGACAGGCGGCCAGCCCTCAACGAGGCGCACACGCCGGCCGGGACAGTTCGGGGCGGGACCCGCCCGGGGTGGTCGGCTGCCTCGTCCGCGCACGCATGTCGCTGACCTCGCCGCAGCTGAAAGTTCTGGTCGTCTTCAGGATGACGTCCGCCATCCGCGCCGCGGCAGGATCTGGGCCTCCGATACGAAGTCAACCAGACAGCTGGTGGAGCGGGCGCACCATCCGCCCAGTCCGCAGACTGCCCAGGTCAGGCGGTTGCCGGGGGTGCCGTTCTCGGACCGCGCATCTGGTCAGAAAGTCGTGGAGACCGGTCGCCGCGGGCCTCCAGACGCTCCTCGGCGTACTTCACGCAGCGTGACCTGAATAACCGTTGACATGCGCTATATCCGAAACATCCAGGAACGGCTAAACTGAAGCCGGTTGTCCCTGGACCCCGGCGAACCTTCAGATCGTTTCTACGCCGGGAGGCATCAGAACATGCTGGGTTACATCGCAGCTGCCCTCTTTGTTATCGCATTCCTCATTAACGCGACATCGACGTCGACCGCCGCCGTCTTCTCGCCGCCGAGCCTGGCCTTCGCCGGACTCGCGTGCCTCGCCCTGCACCTGGCCGGAGTCGGCACCGGATGGTCCGTGCCCAAGCGCAGGGGACGTCGCTGACATAGGTCCCCGCCTGAGCGCCAGTTCGACAACTCCAGTGACTACTATCTTCGGAGAATGCAATGCGAATCGTAGCGATACTGCTCATTATATGGTTGATCATTGGCGCCATTGCCGCAGGGCAACGCCATTACTTCAGCAATTCTTCCACTAGCTGTGTCAAAATAGGAACGACCGCCCTGACGATTGTGGCAGGTCCGCTCAATTACGTCGGCGTGAATCCGAAGATCTCCTGCAAGGGACCACAGCCCAGTAAATGACGATGCGCGACCGGCTCGCTAGACGCCGGTAGGCACGTCCGGATCGAACGCGGCAGCGACGAGGACTGCCTCCATCTCGTGCAGGAACATCTCGACCTGTGCCCGCGCGATGTAGTGGCTGTCCACGCCGGTGGCACGGGCCAGGCCCACGCAGGTCGCGGCGAGCAGGACCGGCGAGCTGTTCACCTGGGCGCGTGCGGTTATCGCCTGCACCGCGAGAAAGGCCGCTCGCGAGTCGAACGCTGCCCGTCCGTGGAAGCGCGGTTCGGACATCTCGGCTGGCTCAGGGAACCTGCGAACCGGAATGGTGCGCAGCAGTCGCTGCCAGTGCTGCGATCGCGAGCGGCTTCGAATGCCCGCCAGATGGTCTGCTGCCCCCAGGTCAGCCCGCCACTGCCGGAACCTTCCCCCGCGAACTGGATCAGCATCTGTTCCGCCACGTCCTTCACCACCGCCCAGCTCAGGGCATCGCCACGATCCGATCCAGTTGCGCCGCATTCACCTCCAGACGGTACAGAGCACCGCCGAGTGCGGTCAATCCAGGCGACCGGCGTCGGGATCGCCGGGGTCGCGGGCGATCCGGCCAGTCCGCAGGCCAGTTCCCGAATCTCGGGATCGAAAGCGATTGCCAGCCTGGCGTGGGTAAGAACTAGATGGCTGAGGGAGGCTCGGTGACAGGCGGTGAAAGGATGCTGCGGGCTGCGCTGGCCTATGCCCAGATTGGCTGGCCGGTATTCCCGTGCCGGGCAGCGGAGAAGATCCCGGCGACCTGGCACGGCCACCTCGATGCCACGACCGACCCGGAGCGCATCGCGTCGTGGTGGCTCCGGGCGCCCGGGCGGAATGTCGCCATTGCCACTGGGTCGCCTGGGCCTGATGTGCTCGACGTGGACGTCCGCGGGAACGGCTCCGGGTTCGCGGCGTTCGGCCGGCTCCGGCGGGAGGGCTTGGCGGGCAAGCCTGGCGTGCTTGTCCGAACGCCGAGCGGCGGGCTGCACGCTTACTTTGCCGGGACCGGGCAGCGCAGCGGCCACCTCGCCGCTCAGCACATCGACTTCCGCAGCCGGGGCGGCTATGTCCTGGCTCCGCCGTCCGTGGTGGGCGGCCGGCCGTACGTGCTGGTCAGCAGCCAGCCCAGCGATGCGGTCCTCGACTGGGGCCTGGCCAGAGACCTGCTGGACCCGCGGCCGGCCCCGGAGCCGGGCGACTGGCGCCGCGCGGATCGCGGCTGTGATCCCGTGCAGCTGGTGGCCTGGGTGGCAGGCCAGCCGGAGGGCAACCGCAACAACGGCCTGTTCTGGGCCGCGAGCCGGGTGATCGAGGCCGGACGCGCCGACGCTCTGGCCGCGCTGGCCAATGCCGCGCAGGCCGCGGGACTGACCGGCGCGGAAGCCAGGCGGACGATCAGATCCGCGCAGCAGCGGGCAGCACACGCTGGCGAGCGGGCATACCGGAGCTGAGCAACCCAGGCCCTGGACGCTGGCGGCACCTGCAGACCTGAGCGGCGATTCATTGTCTGTGGGTCCGTACTCCCCGCCTCGCTGGTCGTGGTCCTGCAGCTGTCGTGCGCGCCCGGAGTCGCGCTGGCCGCGCCGGGCGTGGTCGCGCCACCTGCCGTCGCGCTGGCCGGAACGTCAGCTCGGATTCCGCCGCTAGTCGCTTATGGCGATTCCCAGTCGAACCTGCCCAGGGTGCCGCTTGCCACGGCTCTGAGCGGACTGCCGGCCTGCGCTCGCGGCGCGGTGGCGGAGCCGACCTTCGCGCGGGCTCTAGCTGATGCGCATCGGCTGTTCAGGGGATCCGCCGCGCGAGGCGAGAAGAAGCTGGCAGCCGCCAGGTACAGCGGCACTGCCGGGCGTGCCGAGGTGTTCGCGGCAGGCGCCGTGGTCGCCAGAGCGCCCGAAGCGGGTCTTGCAGCGCTGCTCGACGCCCAGCACCACGCGGCCCGCAATCCGATGCTGCTGGTCGACGCCTCTGTATTCCTGACTGAGCTGGGCCATCCGGCTGATGCGCTGGCGCTCGTTGATCACGCAAGCAGACTCGGCCGCGTTAAGGGCGCACCCCTCGGTCTGAATGACAGGGCTGCCGAGCTAAACGACCGCGGTTTCGCGCTGCTCGGGATGCACAGGTACGCGGCTGCCCTGACAGCACTGCAGGCCGCGAAACGAGCTGGCGGGCGCCTGCTGTCCGAGGCAAGCATCAATGAGGCGCTGGCGCTGGACTGCACCGGCAAGCGCGACCAGGCAGGCCACCCGCTGGTGGCCGGTGCCTACCGGCAGACCTATGACCTCGTTGATGACGCTGAGACCAGCGGCCCGGGAACGCAGCAGCAGCCGCCTCCCGGCCAGCTCGGCTTCACCCGCCCCGACGGCCCGCCCGACACGACGCCGCCGCTGAAATACCCGACAAGCGAATTTGTGGCGGACTCGGCCTACGCCGGCTTCGGCGCACTCGGGACCTTCCTGCTGGATCAGGTGGACGGATTTGAGCAGCAGCGGAACTCCCAGTACCTGAAGCTTCTCAGGCAGCTGCGGCACGCCTCCCCGCTGACCCGGCAGCGGACGAACGAGATCCTGCAGCTGATGAGCGAGGCGGGGCCGAACGAGCCGGCGCTGACGAAGACCAGCGATGCGGCCAGCAAGGCTGAGAACAACATCAATGCGTTCCTAGCGCGGTTCAGCGGGCAGCAGCCGCCGTCGGCTTGCGGCCATCACGGCCAGTGGCTCTCGCTGATCCAGACCTGGGACACGAAGATCCGCCAGTACGTCGCCGCCGCGAGCAAGTACGAGGCGCCGCTGCTGGCGAATCTCGGCAATCCGCTGGCACATGAGGTGGCGCTCGACGGCATCAGGATGGGCGACGACCTTGAGCTGGACTTGCTCGTCAACGACGTGATCAGCTGGACCTCGCTGGAAAGCTTCTGCAAGCAGCATGGCACTGTGCCCGCTCCCGCCGACCAGGGCACGAAGGCGGGCGATCCGGGTCCGTGCCCGGAGCTCCTCGCTCCCAACAACAAGCTCGTGCTGAAGATCCCGAACTTCATCGATATCAAGGTCAACTGCGAGAGCGTCGAGGGCATCGTCGAGGGTGAGGGTCTTGTCGCCCCGTTCGTCTCCGGAGAGCGCACCGTGCACGGCGAGACGACGATCCTCGGCGGAGCCAAGGTAGGGATCGACCTTGGCCCGTTCAGCGGTGTCGAGCTGCAGGAGGGCTTCTGCATCAAGTCGGGTCCGAGCGGCATCGAGGACTGGGGCGTCCGCGTCTCGCCCTCGGCCAGCGGCGGGGCCGGGCCGGTCCTGATCGAGTTCGGCAGCTCCGTCGACATCAGCCTCGTCGGCTCGGTCAGCTACACGCCGGCCGCGTTCGGATTCAGATAGACATCGCAGTCCCGATCGCCCGCAGCCGCAGCCGCAGCCGATCGGGTACGGGGGGATCGGTCATGGCATCAGGACGATCTTCCCGCGGGTATGGCCGCCCGCGAGCTGCCGGTACGCGTCCTGCACCGCGCTGAGCGGGAACGCTGCGGCGATCGGGACCTCGAGCTGGCCGGCCGCGATCAGGCCGGCCAGTTCGGCGAATACGCTCGCGCTGGCACCCGCGGCGTTGCCCTCGGCCTTGACTCCGTACCGCGCCACGGCGTCGAAGCTGACGATCGTGTCGATCCGGGACGGCTGTACGCCGAGTTCCAGCGCGAGCTGCACGTAGCCCGCGCCGAAGGTGTCGATGAACGCGTCCACCGTGCTGGCCACCTGCCGGATCCGGTCGGCCACTCCGTCACCGTTGTAGGCGACGGGAATCACGCCGTGCCCGGAAAGCCAGCCGTGGTTTCCTTCTCCGGCCAGGCCGACTACCGTGGCCCCCGCGCGCCTGGCCAGTTGGACCGCGATCGTGCCGACACCCCCGGCGGCTCCGGAGACCACCACGGTGTCGCCAGGAGCCACCGCCACCGCCCGCACGGCCGCATAGGCCGTGGCGCCGGCCACGCACAGCGACCCCGCGACCTCCCACGGCACGCCCGCTGGCCGCCCGGTCAGATTCCCCGCTTCAGCCAGGGCGTACTCGGCCTGGCTGGCCCGGTGATCGGTAAAGCCGATCACCTCGTCCCCGACGGCCGCAGTCGTCACGTCCAGACCGGTGTGGGCCACGATCCCGGCCAGGTCGCTGCCCTGGCCGGACGGGAACACCGCGGGCCACCGATCATGGAGCAGCCCTTCGCGGATCTTGGCCTCGCCTGGGTTGATCCCTGCCGCCTTCACCTGGACCAGGACCTGGCCCGGTCCAGGCACCGGCCGGGGCACATCGACCACCTGCAGGACCTCGACCCCGCCGTACTCGCCGAACCGTACTGCCTTCATCACAGCGCCTCCGCTCTCCCAGACAGTGCTCAACCGCAGGGCGCCGCCCGTTATGCCAGCGGGGCTCGAGCGGCCCAGGTCCAGGCAAATTAGCCGCCGCAATATTCTCACCGTCCGGACCGATTGCCTTCTTCGGGAAAGAATGCCCGCCTTCTGGGGTATTGACGCGATACCGGCCGGATGTAATCTTGTCCCTATGTCGTACTCATTGATTAATGAGCAGCGGACCTTGGGGCGGGTCTCGCAATGATCCGGCGATGCTGGTGATGGCGTCTCAGGCTCGCTGGTCGCAGTCCAGCGGAAGCCGACGGAGCGCAGCCTGACCGCGCTCGGCCGCCGTCGGCGCAGGCAGGGGAGGGACCATGGGGTTCTGCACGGCATGCGGCCATCCGAGGAGTGGCTCGGAGCGGTACTGCACGGGATGCGGCGCGTCTCTTCCCGAGACGACGAGCCTTCCTGAGGCGGCAGGCACTGCCGGGGCGACCGGCTCGCGCGGGGCGACCGGGTCTCCAGGGCTCGAATCGGAGCAGACAATTGCCGCGCCCGTCCGGCAGTCGCCCGTCCGCCCGACGGATCCGCCTGGTGGCGCCGCGCCGATCGGAACGGCTCGGCAAGCCGGATCGGGCGGGCAGCCAGCGCAGTGGCCGTCGCGGGACGGGCAACGGGTGCAAGGGCCGGGGCACGAGACGATAGGACCTGCTGAGTATGGGCAACGGCCTGCCCCGGCCCGGCGGTCCCGCGTCATGATCGCCGCTGTGAGCGTCACCGCGGTCGTCGCCATCGCGGCTGCCGTCGTCATCGCGATCAGCCTGACTGGTTCGCATGGGCCGACTGGCCTGTCGGCGACCTCGCCAGCCTTGTCATCGACACCAACGACCACGGCCACGCCGACGCCGACGCCGACGCCGACATCTGCGACGCCATCGCCATCGGCCACCTCCGCGCTGAGCGAGGCAACCGCGATCAGCAATCTGCTGTCCGCGGGTGTCGCCAGCCGGTCGGTGCTGGTAACAGCGGTGAACGACGTCATGCAGTGCACGAACCTGTCCGGCGCCGTCAGCCAGATTCAGCAAAGCGCCGATGCCCGCCAAACCGAGCTGAATGCGGCCAAAGGCCTGTCAACAGGCGCGCTGCCGAACGACGCTACGCTCAAGTCTTACCTGGTTCAGGCGCTGCAGCACTCCCTCGCTGCCGACGACGAATACCTCACCTGGGCACGGCAAGAAGCTGCTAGCTGCCAGTTCGGATCTCAGCCGAACATTCCGGATAATCAAGGGTCAAGTAAATACAAGACGCTGTTTGTAGGTATATGGAATCCCATCGCAAGCCAATATGGCCTGCCGACTGCGTTCGCGAACACCATGTAGGCATCCGAAGGACACGCGGATGATGGCTGCTGGCACCCGCTGGCGACGCGTCCGTCGGCCGCGCCCCGCCACCTTGTACCGCCGAGGATCAGCGAAGACTCTGTATCCGCCGATGCTCCGCGCTACCAGATTGTGACTATCAAGCCGGAGCTAGTGACCTTGAGGGCGCCTTGGCCGACGCCACCACCGGGGCCTCGCAGGTGCGCTGGCCTCTGGTTCATGGCGCGCATCGGCCGGAACTGACGCTGGCGAGGTGGCGGCCTGTCCTTCTTGCCAACTGCTGACCATTGTCTCAGCATCCACCAGCGGTACCACGATAGGCGGGCCAAGCGGGATCCGGCGCCAGGCCATGATCCGCTCATTGAGTTCAGCGACGACATCGCGCACCTCCTGCTCCGAACGCAAGAGCCGCGCCGTCCCGGCCAGTCGCTCGATCTCTTTGCGCAGTTTCAGCGGGGTTGGCAGCAATTCCTCGGCTGGCACACCCTCGCGGCGCAGATAGTCGCGCAACCAGGCCTGATCATCGTCCGCCGCTCCACCTCTGGGAATCGGCTTGCCCGCGCCGGGCAGGTCGTCGAAGGCGCCACGCTCCGCTGCCGCACTGATTTGCTGGTCAATCCACGAAGTAAAGCTGATCCCAGGCGGCTTGCGCTCGGTCACGGTGATGCGCATTCGCTGCTGTGCGACCTTGAAAGTACTGCCTTCACCCGCGTCTCCTTGCTGCTCCTAAGCCCAAGTGCGTCGCTGCCCATCCTCGGATGCGCCCGGATCTGGCGCAACTGCGGGCACCCGCGCTCCGTGCCGCCACGGAGGTGGTGACATTCATGACGGGCCTGGATCGGGGACTGCAACCAGTCGAGCACTGAGATAACCGTGTCGGTTGCGCGGTGCTTGACGCCGCGCAACCAGCACGAGACCCGAGCCAGCCAAGCCTGGCAGTTCCTTATCTCGGCATGACCCGCTGGTCAGCTGGCTGCCTCGGACCGGCTGAGGCCATAGCTGCGGGCAGATGCAGCTCGAACACCGAGCCAACGCCAACGGTGCTCCGCACCTGGACGGAGCCCTGATGGGCTTCGGCGATCGCCTTCACGATGGGCAGGCCGAGGCCGAATCCGCCAGTCGTCCGGCTGCGGCCGACGTCGACCCGGGAGAACCGGCTGAAGATCTTGCCGATCTCGGCAGCCGGGATGCCCGGGCCTGAGTCCGTCACGGCCAGGATCACGTTGCCGCCGTCGCGCCGGGCGCTGAGCTCGATGTCGCCACCGGCGTCGGTGTTATCGACCGCGTTCTCGATCAGCGCATCCAGAGCCAGGGTCAGCCGGTCCCAGTCTCCTTGCACGCTCGCGCAATCAAGGGCGCCGATCGACCACTTGCGGGGCGTGTGGCTCCAGCGCCGGAGAGTCTCGGCGATCAGATCGGCGATGTCCACCGGTGCCAGGCGCAGGAAGGCCGGGCTGTCCGTGGCGGCCAGGAGCAGCAGCCGGCCGGTCAGTCGGCGCATCCGGAGCAACTCCTCGACGGCCACCCGCGCGTCGGCCGCGATCGCCTGGTCAGTGGCCGCGTGCTCGATCAGCTCGGCGTGGCCAAGGGCAATAGCGATCGGAGTGCCCAGCTCGTGCGAGGCGTCCTGCAGGAACTGCCGCTGCTGATCGAGCAGAAGCAGGTTGTGCTCAGAGACGCGCTTCATCTCCTCCATGGCCGCTACTCGCCTGCGCGAGTGCCAGACCATGACCACGAACATCATGGCCAGCAGGGGAACCTCAGCGAGGTAGTCCCCGTCCTGTTCGCCGCGCAGCACCTGCAACCCGATCAGGCCGCCGGTCGCCAGGGTCACCGTCACGACGGTCAGCAGCGCGGAACCCAGGTGCCACAGCCGGTACCCGTAGATCGCGGTCAGGCTGACCCAGATGATCAGGAACGGGATGGTCTGCCAGGCCGGGATCAGCTGCATAGCCAGGAGATTCAGCCCGATGAAAAGCACCCAGGCGATATCGACCCGGTAGGTACGAGCCCAGTGTCGCATGTGTCATAGATTGCCACGTCAGGCCAGGTCGCGGCTAGCAAGTGGCGGTACTGGCGGAGCCGCCGTCCGCGCCTCGCCCGCCGGAACCGGAAAACAAGAACGTGTTCTTGTTCTGCGGGACGCTACGGCATAGAGTCCGGTGACCAGCCGATCGGCCGCGGCGCCGCGGCCGTCACTCCGTGCCGTTGCGAGGGCCGAATGGATCTGACTGCCGACTACGTGGTTGCCGGGGCCGGAAGCGCTGGCTGCGTGCTGGCCAGACGGCTGGCCGAGTCGGGTGCCACCGTCATCCTGCTGGAGGCCGGCGGGTCGGATCGCACCCGGCTCGTGCGCAAGCCGGGAATGATCGCCATCTTCCACAACGTCCCCGCGCTGAAGAAGCGCCTGGACTGGGGTTACTACACCGCGCCGCAGCCTAGCGCGCTGGACCGCAAGATCCCGCAGCCACGCGGCCGGGTGCTCGGCGGGTCCGGCTCGATCAACGGCATGCTCTTCGTCCGCGGCAACCGCAAGAACTACGACGACTGGGCCGCGGCGGGCTGCCAGGGCTGGGGCTACTCCGACGTCCTGGACAGTTTCAAGCGGATGGAGAACTGGGAAGACGGCGCCACCGCGCTGCGCGGTGCCGGCGGCCCGATCCAGGTGACCAGGCAGAAGGACCTCACGCCAGCCTCGCAGGCGTTCATCGAGGCACTCGCCGACACCGCGGGCGTCGACAAGATCGACGACTACAACGGCGAGACGCAGGAGGGCGCGGCGATCTTCCAGCAGAGCGTCGACGACGGGCTGCGCTATAGCTCATCGGTCGGGTACCTGGACGACCACGGCCTGCCCAACCTGACGATCCAGACCGGCGTCGTCGTGGCCCGGGTCGTGACCGACAACGGCCGCGCCACCGGCGTCGAGGTCATTACGGAAACGGGACGCACGACGATCCGGGCCAGCCAAGAGGTGATCTTGTGCGCTGGCGTGTTCGGCTCGGCACAGATCCTGATGCTCTCCGGTATCGGCCCCGTCGCGCACCTGCGCGACAACGGCATCGACGTGGTCGCTGACCTGCATGTCGGCGACAACCTGCACGATCACATGTTCGTGCCGATGACCTACGTCATGAAGTCCGCCATCAACCGGGGTACCACGCCGTACTTCGCGGGCGCCGTGCTCAGGGAGGCGATCCGAGGGGGCACCTGGATGGGCCGCAGCGTCTTCGAGGCGGTCGGCTTCGTCCGCAGCCCGCAGGCAGGCGAGATCCCCGATATCCAGATCCACGCGCTGCCGTGGTCGTACCCGTTCCCCAACCAGGACGCGCCGATCCGGCACAAGGTGGACAAGCGCCCGGCGCTGACGATCATGCCCACGCTGATTTACCCGAAGAGCCGCGGCACCCTCCGGCTGGCTTCCGCAGATCCGTCCGCCGCGCCTGTGATCGACCCGGCTTACCTCACCGATCCCGACGACGCGACTGTGCTGCTGGACGGGATGGATCTGGTCCGCGAGGTGATGGCTAACAAGATCATCGCGGGTGATGTCACCGCCGAGCTGTCGCCCGGGCCGGCGTACCCGGACCGGCCCGCGCTAGCCAAGGAGCTGCCGAACCGTGCGACGTCGGTGTACCACGCGGTCGGCACCTGCCGGATGGGCACGGACGAGCTTGCCGTGGTCGACCCGGCACTCCGGGTCCGCGGCATTGACGGGCTCCGGGTCGCCGACGCGTCGATCATGCCAAGCATCGTCGGCGGCAACACCAACGCCGCGTCGATGATGATCGGCGAGCACTGCGCCGCCCTCATTCTGGGCGGCTGACGGCCCTGCGGGTAGCCCGGTGTCCGCTGCGCCGAAGGAACCCCCAGACTCGTTTCATGATCACGTGACCCTGTGAGTGACAGGTGCTCACAGAATCACGTGATCATGATTGCCAGCTCCGCGCTGAGGCGGACATCGGCGGCGCACGGGTATTGCCCGGTGCGATCGGTTACCCGCAGAATTGGAGCAATTACTGTTCGAGACGACTGGACTGTAACGCTGCCTAGGGTGGGAGACTGCGTGGACACGTTTGTCCCGTATTACGGCAACGATCGCCTTTTTACCTCAGCAGCCCCAGTCGGCGACTTACTGTTCGTACTGCCGATCGCCTTCCCGACGGACAAGATCTCGCTAGCGGACGCCTGGTCGTCCTCGACCCTGGCCGGAACGTTCGTCTACGCGGCCCGCGGCCTCGGCGTTACCGCGGAGACCGCGAGCGTGTTCGTCGATGCTGTGCTAGCGCGGGTCCTGGCCTCAGGCGCGAAGCGCGCGTTCCTCTGGGCGGACCCGGGAGTCGAAGCCGGGCCCCTGATGGGGCTGACCCAGACCGCTGACGCGACACTGACGCCACTGGTCGTGCACGTCGCGACCGAATTGCGGTTCACGATCAGCGCGCCGGCCACGCTCAGCCTGTCCGGCAGCATCGTGCAGATCGTCGCCGCCCAGCTCGGATACGTCGGCGACTTTGCGCCGGCCGCGACCGGCGTAGTACCTACGGCGCAGCTCCGGCTCGACGGGGCGCAGGTCGGCACTATCGCTTACGCCGCGACGTTCACCGGCGCCTCGCTGCGCGGCGCGTCGTCGTGGGGACTCCAGTTCGCCTGCCCGGCGGCGGGGGGTGGCT
>OCZU010000414.1_pt1 | contig 29819 bp, 30 predicted proteins | sample 1539001 | NCBI WGS metagenome assembly OCZU01 (sample SAMEA3539306, study PRJEB22396) | soil metagenome | biome: tundra; feature: field; material: soil | place: USA | collected 2010-05 | depth 0.15 m | reverse complement strand
CATCCAGCAAAAAAACAATCATACTACGAGGGCCATGAGCGCCGAGGACCAGCGCCTCACGACCCGCCGCCTCGCTGAGGCAGGCGCGATCTGGCGCGAGGTCGGGAACCCGCTCGGCGAGGCAAAGGTGGACCTCGTCCGCGCGTCGATTGACCGAGGACCGGGTTCGGCGGCGCTGCGTCAGAAGGCGGAGCGTGAGCTCGAAGCGCTCGGGGTCCGCGCGCACCAGAGCGGCAACGTGGCCGCCGGCCTTCTCGCGGTCCTGAGCCCGCGTGACCGCGTCGCGGTGAGGGTCCAGTCGCTCGGCGGTTTTTCCGTCATGCGCGACGGCGAGCTCGTCCGGATTTCTGAGTGGCAGTCGAAGCGTGCGCGCGAGCTGCTGAAGCTGCTCATCGCGCGCCGGGGCCGGCCGGCGACTCGCTCCTATCTCATGGAGACGCTCTGGCCGGGTGAGGACCCGGATCGGGTGGCCAATCGCCTCTCGGTTGCGCTGACCACCGTCCGCGGTGTGCTCGACCCGCAGCGCCGGTTTCCCCCCGAGCACTTCGTGATCGCCGACAAGGACGCCGTCTCCCTCAGTCTCGATGCGATCGACATCGACATGGAGCGCTTCCTCTCGGCGACCGCCGACGGCCTGGACCGCTTGAAGCGCGGCGACATCGCCCACGGGCTGCCGATCCTGAGCTCGGCGGCCGCCATCTACGCCGGCGACTTCCTCGAGGAGAACCCCTATGACGACTGGACGGTGCCGGTTCGCGAAGAAGCCCGTGCGGCGTATGTATCGGCGCTCCGCCTCCTCGCGAGGCACGCCGCCGATCCTGATACCGCGGTCACGCACCTGCTCCGGATCCTGGAGACCGATCGTTACGACGAGGAGGCTCACCTGGGCCTGGTGCGCGCACTCGCAGACGCCGGACGACACGGAGAGGCGCACCGCCACTACCTGAACTACCGCCGGGCGATGGACGAGCTCGGCGTCGAACCATCGCCGTTTCCCGGCATCCGGCGGGGCCCCACGCGGACCATCGACCAGGGTTCCGCTGCTTTCATCCAACCTTAAGGCTGCCCGAAGAGCGCTGCGTAGGCTCGCCTGCCATGGAGACATTCATGGTTCGGCTCTGGACACCCGGTGGCGACGACTGGTCGCCGGGCATGCGCGGCACCGCCACGCATATCGCCTCAGGCAAGCAGGTCACGTTCACCGAGGCGGCGGGGTTGATCGCATTCCTCTCGGGGAGTGCGCCGGCGAACCAGCAACGCGCAGTCGATGAGACGGAACCGCCGGACACCAGTATTAGTCACATACGTCTTTAACACGTACAGCGAAACAAGGGAGATAACAGGATGAACCGTGCACTCGTCATCGGACTCACCGGCGCCGCCGCAACCCTGCTCGCAGGCTGCAGCGCGTCGACCACCACCACCACACCGACGCCGACAGGAGCGGCGGCCATCCCGGCCACGAGCACGCCGGTGGCGACGAGCGTACCCACCGCGACGCCGACCGCGGTGCCTGCCGCGGTCGACCTGTCGGGATCCTGGACAGGGCAGTACAGCGGCGCGTTCAACGGCCACTTCACGCTCACCTGGACCCAATCGGGCGCGACCTTGAACGGGACCATCGTCCTCTCGTCTCCCCCGAATACCGTGCACGTGAACGGCAACGTGGGGGGCACCGCGATCACCTTCGGCGCAGTGGGCGGTGTCAGCTATTCGGGCTCGGTGTCCGGCAACAGTATGTCCGGCACCTACCAGGTTCCTGGCGGGGGCCCGGGCGGTACATGGAGCGCGTCGAAGTCCTGACCTGAGGCCGCGTCGATGGCGACGAGACCACGGCATCGTCGTTCGCGGGTGGCGCAACCGCGCCCGCGATCTCCTGGTCCCGCGCCCGGTGGCTCCGGTGCCCGACGCTCCGGTCGATCCAGCACCGGTCGGTCGGTGACTCTGCGCGGCCGATCAGTCGTCGGGAAGCGTAATCACATGGCCCGGTTGTCGCAGGGAACCCGGCGGACATAGCCAGGTCATCACGTCGACGACGAGGCGTCCAGCCTGGACGGCCGGGTCAGCCTCTGCGAGCTCACGAGCTCGCTCCAGTGATCCTGTTCGATAGAAGGTGAGGCCACGAAGCGACTCGTCCGGCTGATCGATCACCGGTCCGTTGGTTGCGATATCGCCCGAGGCACGGAGCGAGGCGTTGTACTCGAGGTGCTCGCGCTGAATGCGGTTCAGGGTTTCCTCGTCATACGCCGGCGCTTCCGGGGGCCGGCGAAGAACCACCAGTTCGAATGACTCCAGATCCACAGTCAATCTCCTCGGACGTGATGGGTCTCATATCTGTCAGCTGCGGCTTTTTGCGTCGGGGTGTATTAGACTGCGCCGCGATCCGGCAACTCTCTGGAGGGGTTTCGATGGGACTGGCCATCCTGCTCATCGGCACCCGCAAGGGGCTGATGATCGCGCGCAGCACCGATGACCGCCGGACGTGGGCGGTTGACGACTTCCAGTTTCTCAACCAAGAGGTCTACTCCGTGGCGCTCGACACGCGCCAGGATCCGCCCCGGATCTTCGCCGGGGTTGGGTCCGGCCACTGGGGGCCACTGCTCACCTTCTCGGACGATCTCGGCAAGTCGTGGACGGAACCGCAGGAGCCGCCGATCGGGTTTCCTCAGGGAAGCGACGCGTCGGTCGCCCGCGTCTGGCAGATTCAACCTGCGACCGATCAGCAGCCGGACGTCGTCTACGCGGGTGTCGAGCCGCACGCGCTCTTCCGATCGGACGATCGGGGCCAGAGCTTTGCGCTCGTCGAGGGCCTCTGGGAGCACCCCGACCGGCCCAAGTGGACCCCGGGCGGTGGCGGCGCCTGCCTGCACACCGTCCTCCCGCATCCGACCGACCCTGATGACCTGCTGGTGGCGATGTCTGCCGCGGGCGTCTACCGGACCCGGGATGGCGGTGCGACGTGGGACCCCGCCAATCGAGGAATTCAGGCGGCGTTTCTCCCCGAGGATCAGCGTTTTCCCGAGTTCGGTCAGTGCGTCCACAAGGTGGCCTTCCATCCGGACAAGCCGCAGCGCCTGTTCGCCCAGAACCACTTCGGTGTGTATCGCAGCGAGAACCGTGGCGACTCATGGACGCCTATCGAATCCGGCCTGCCGAGCAACTTCGGCTTTGCGCTGGTCGTGCATCCGCATCGACCCGAGACGCTCTACTCGTTTCCGCTCCAGGCCGACGCCGAGCGGTTCCCCCCGGAGGCCAAGCTGCGCGTCTACCGGACCGAGGACGCGGGCGCGAACTGGGAGCCGATCTCCAACGGACTCCCGGCCGATCCCTACTACGCGGCGGTGCTACGGGACGCGATGGTCGCCGACCGCGGAGATCCGGCGGGCGTCTACTTCGGCACCAGGCTCGGCGAGGTGTACGCGAGCCGGGACGATGGCGATTCGTGGTCGCTGCTTGCCAGCCATCTGCCCGACATCCTTTCGGTGCGAGTCGCCGAGGTCGCGTGACCTCGCGGCTGCTCCTCCCGGCGGCGCTGCGCCGTTACGCCGGCGAGGAAGCCGAGATCGAGATCCGCGGTGGCACCCTCGGTGAGGCGCTCGATGAGCTGGCCATGCGGCTCCCCCAGCTCGAACGCCGCCTGCGAGACGAGCAGGGACAGCTCCGGCCTCACGTCCTGATGTTCGTCGACGGGGTGAGCGTGAGAGGCGGCTCGCCCATGGAGACACCGGTCGGCGATGGTGCCGAGGTGTTCGTCGCCCCCGCCGTGTCAGGCGGGCGCAGGTAGCCGGTTAGACGGTCGCCGGTTGGAGCCAGCGATGGGCCCACTTGCCCAGCGCCCCCAGAGCTTCATTGAGGTCTCGGCCCGCCTCGGTCAGGGTGTACTCGACGCCGACCGGCGGGCCCGGAAGGACGCGTCGCGAGACCAGTCCGGCCGCCTCGAGCTCACGGAGGCGGTCGGCGCAAAGCCGCTCGGACATCCCGGGAACCGCGCTGACCAGCGAGTGGAAACGGACCGGACCGCGCATCAGGATGCTCAGAATCGCGCCCGTCCAGCGCTTGCCGATCAGCTCGATCGCCTGGTGGTAGACGGCGCAGACGTGAGCGGGATCGTGGTCTGGATCGGACGTTTCCCTTGCCACCGAGTCGGGCGCGAGTGCCATGAGGCAACTATACCGCTGCTACGTACCCTTGACACAGTTGCTGATTATTAGTAAGCTCCTTGTAAACCATCAGTACAGCTGGTCGTCACGGCCTGCAGCATCAGGTCTTCCACTCAAGGAGTTACTCCCTCATGAACACCGGTCTTCTCATCCTTCGTCTCTTCGTTGGCCTCGCGCTGGGCGCGCATGGTGCCCAGAAGCTCTTCGGCTGGTGGGGCGGTCCGGGTGTCCGTGGCCTCGGCCAGCACATGAAGCACATGCGCCTCCGGCCGGCTTCGCTCTGGGTCGCCGGGGCGATCGCCACCGAGGTCGGCGGCGGGCTGCTCCTCGCTCTCGGGCTGCTGAGTCCCCTGGGGTCTGTTGGGGTTGGAGCCGCGATGCTCATGGCGATCGTTGCCGTCCACTGGGGCAAGGGCTTCTTCGGTCAGGGCGGCGGGGCTGAAGTACCCCTGCTCTACCTGGTCCCGGCTGCCGTGCTCGGCATCACCGGCCCGGGCTCGTACTCGCTCGACTCGCTCTTCGGGATCGCGCTCCCCGAACCAGTCACGGGTATCGTCGCCGCCGGGCTGGCCGTCGCCGGAGTTGCGGTCGCCATGCTTGGTCGCACCCCGGCTGTCGAGCAGCCGTCCGTAGAGCTCGCCGCCTGACGCTGCGGCCCTGACCGTCAGCCGGCCTCGGCGTGGTCTCGCCCGTTTGAGTTAGTGGTTGCCGGTCCTCTCCGTGGCCGGTGACCACGGCCCGCCGCTGCGAACATATGTTCTATACTACAGGAATGTGTAATGCCGAGGTCTCGGGAAAACCCGCTCGAGGCGCTCCTCCAGACGATTCAGGGCTTCGTCTCGGGATCGACCTTCGAGCTCACTCCCGCGGAGCTCGGAGACCACCTGATCCGGCTCCGCCACGGCGTTGATCTCTTGGAGCTGGGCTTCGCCTCCGACGCGGCCGTCTTCGCTGCCACCGATGAGTACGACGTCCACGCCTCGGCTGGGCATCGCAGCCGGGCCGGACGCCAGTCAGCAAGAACGGCTCGCCTTCACCCTCCCGCGCCTACGCCATCTCCTGACTCGCCGAGCACGCGGGTCAGGAGTTCATCGAACTGCCCTAGCTCCGCCGGCGCGAGCGGCCCGAACGACTCGCGCAGCACCCGTTCGACGATCGCATCGCCCGCGCGGCGGAGCGCCGTCCCCTTCTCGGTGAGGCGGTGATGTACCGCCCGTCCGGGCCCCGGCACCCGCTCGATCAACCCGCGCTGAATCATCCGGCCGGCCAGGGTCCCGAAGGATTGGTCGCTTTGGAAAGTCAGGAGCGCCAGGTCGTGAAGGGAGGCGCCCGGGTTCTCGTCGAGATGGCGGAGCGCGTCCCACTGAACGAGCGTGATCCCAAGCGGACGCAGTCCGATGTTGAGCGCGCGATGGTGGCGCATCTGAAGGCGTTTGACGGATAGTCCGATGCCCTGAATCGTCCTGGTCATCTCACCATTGTGGCCCTTTATCAAGGTCCTTGTATCAGCATGCCTAGATCAAGATGCTTTTCTAAGCATGTTGTGATAAGATCCTCACATACGACGAGCAAAGGTCGGATCTGGAGGTCCAGTAGATGAGCACGGATACCAAGTACAGCCTGACCACTGACGGCGTCGGTCCAGTCGAGGTCACCGTCTCCGACCGGGGCGCCGGCCATGCATTTCTCCTCCTGCACGGGGGCGGCGGCCCTCAGTCGGTCGCGGGGTTCGCGGATCTTCTTGCCAGCCGAGGTGCGCGAGTGATCGTGCCGACGCATCCGGGGTTCGGCGCCACTCCGCGCCCTGACACCCTCGACAGCATTGCCGACCTCGCGAGGGTCTACGCCGCGCTGCTCGACCAGCTGGAACTCGCGGATGTCACCGTGATCGGCAACTCGATCGGCGGCTGGATCGCCTCGGAGGTGGCGCTGCTCGGTTCGCCACGGATCGGCAGCCTTGTCCTTGTCGACGCCGCGGGGATCGAGGTCTCCGGCCATCCCATCGTCGATTTCTTCGCCCTGACGCTCGACCAGGTCGCGGAGTTCAGCTACCACAACCCCGACGGTTTTCGGATCGACCCGACGGCGATGTCCGATGCGCAACGAGCTGTCTTCGCGGGCAATCGGTCCACCCTGGCGGTCTACGGCGGCGAGACGATGGGAGATCCCAGCCTCCGCGTACGGCTACAGAACGTCACGATTCCGACGCTGGTTGTGTGGGGCGACAGCGACCGCATCGTCGACCTCGACTACGGTCGCGCCTACGCGGCGGCCATCCCGGGCGCGGCCTTCGTGCTGCTCACCGACACCGGGCATATGCCTCAGCTCGAGACTCCCGAGCACCTGTTGACGCCGATCTGGGACTTCGCCACCGCCCACGCTCAGGCTCGGCCGAATAACGGCTGAGTGGCGACGCCTCAGCCGGTGACGCGGTAATCGAGATAGACGGCGCCGCCGGCGAAACGGTGCTCGTCCAATAGCTCGAGTCCCACCCGCACGTCGTCGGGCAGCGACCTGGTCCCGCCTCCGACGATGATCGGCGCGACGAACAGTTGGAACTCATCGACGAGACCCGCCTTGATGGCCTGAGCCGCGAGATGCGGCCCGCCGACGGTGAGGTCTCTGTCCTCTGCGGCTTTCAGGCGCCGGACCTCGTCAGGGTCGAACTCCGGCTCGATCCGGGTTCGGACGCTGGAGACCACGGCAAGCGTTCTCGAATACACGATCTTCTCGGCCGCTTTCCAGAGTTCCGCGAACTCGGTGACATAGGACGGCTGGCCCGCCACGGTGCCGGCCGTCTCCCAGAAGACCATGACCTCGTACATGCGCCGCCCGTACAGGTAGGTCCCGACTGGTCGCTCCAGCTCGTTGACGAACCGGTGGACCTCCTTGTCAGGCTCGGCCCAATCGAAATCCCCGTCTTTGTCGGCAACGTAGCCATCCAGGGACGCGATCGTCGCGTAGATCAATTTGCCCATTCGTCAGCCGGCGAGGCCGGCGATGGTCACCTCGAACAGCGGACTCGACTCGACCATGATGTCGACGTCGTCGCGTTTCCAGCTCTGAGCGATCGGGATCAGCACCGAGCGGCGCTCCGCTTGGTCTGTGATGATGCGCGCGGTGGCGGCGAGGTCCGCGCTCACGCCGTCCTTGAGGTGGAAGGTGAAATGTGGATCCGCCGCGAGGTTGGCCATGTAGCTCCGCTTGAACCCTGGCATGCCGCTGATGTAGAGCCGTCCCCCGACGTTGTGGAAGACGATCTCGATGCGGTGTGGCTCGCCGGTCCTGCGGCCCTTGGTGGTGATGTCGATCCTGCCGCCACGCTCGAGCGCGTCACGGATCGGCTGGTCAAGTTGTGCGGTGCTCATGGTTCTTCCCCGGGTGAAGTTTCCGCCCTGGTGGCGGCCGAGGTCTCAGCCTAAACTCCCCGCTCCACAAGACGCGTTGTGCCATCGTCGCTCCGCCATGGGATTCATCGATGTCAGCGAGCTGAGCTACTCGATCGGCGGCCACCAGCTCTTCCACGACGTGAGCTTTCGCGTCGGCGAGGGGAGCAAGGTCGCGCTCGTCGGCGCCAATGGCACGGGCAAGACGACGCTGCTGCGTCTCATCGCCGGCGACATCAAGCCGGAGTCCGGGACCATCAGCAACAGCGGCGGCATCGGCGTCATGCGCCAGTTCATCGGCAGCGCCGGCGGGTCGACAACGGTGCGGGACTTCATGCTGGGTCTCGCTCCGGCGCCCATCCGCGTTGCGGGCGCGGCGCTGAACGCCGCCGAGCGCGATCTCGCCGACCAGCCGGACGACGCCGAGGTGGCAACCGAGTACGCGCAAGCGGTGGCCGACTGGGCGTCGGCCGGCGGCTATGAGGCAGAGGTGACCTGGAACGTGTGCTGCGAGAGCAGCATCGGCGAGCCCTTCGAGGCGGTGCGGGACCGGCCCATCGCCACGCTGAGCGGCGGGGAGCAGAAGCGACTCGCGCTCGAGGTCCTGCTCCGCGGCGACGAGGAGGTGCTCCTGCTCGACGAACCCGACAACTACCTCGACGTCGCCGCCAAGCGCGAGCTCGAGAAGGCGCTGCGGGCCACCAGTAAGACCGTGCTCTACGTCAGCCACGACCGCCAGGTGCTTGCAGAGACCGCCAATCGGGTGGTCACGCTCGAGGGACACGGCGTCTGGGTGCACGGCGGCGGCTTCGCCGACTATTCGGAGGCGCGTGAAACGCGTCTCGGACGGCTCGACGAGTTGCACCGGCGTTGGGAGGAGGAGCACGACCACCTCAAGGACCTGGTACGCCGCATGCGCGTCCAGGCGACGATGAGCGACAAGATGGCCAGTCGGCTCCAGGCGGCGGTCACGCGACTCCGTAAATACGAGGAGGCCGGCCCGCCGGCCGAGCGTCCGCGCCGCCAGGATGTCCGCATCCGTCTGCGTGGCGGTCGCACCGGCGTCCGCGTGCTGACATGCGATCAGCTTGCGATGTCGGGTCTCATCCAGCCGTTCGACCTCGAGGTGTCGTTCGGCGAGCGGATCGCACTGCTCGGTAGCAACGGCACCGGCAAGAGCCATCTCCTCCGCCTGTTTGCTGGCGAGGAGATCGCGCACGACGGTCGGTTCGTGCTCGGCGCCCGAGTGACACCCGGGCACTTCAAGCAGACCCACGAGCATCCGGAGCTGCGTGGCAAGACGCTCGTCGAGTCACTGCACCAGCACGGTCGCGACCGCGCGGGCGCGATGCGCGCGCTCGATCGTTATGAGCTCGTGAGCCACGGAGACCAGGACTTTGCAACGCTGAGCGGCGGTCAGCAGGCGCGGTTTCTCATCCTGCTGCTCGAGATCGGCGGCGCGACCCTCTTGCTGCTCGACGAACCGACCGACAACCTTGACGTGCATTCGGCGGACGCGCTCGAACACGGTCTTGATGCATTCGAAGGGACCGTGATCGCCGTGACCCACGACCGGTGGTTCGCGCGCCGCTTCAACCGCTTCGTGATTGTCGCGGGGGATGGCGTTGTCACCGACCGTCCATCCCCCGTCTGGGACTGAGCGCAACGGTCGCGACCGCTGCCCGGCACCTCGATTGCAGGCAGCGGTCTTGACCGCAAAAGGGTCGTGGCGGAGAACGCTATGACGCCGCGCGCGCCATCTGCGCAACACGGATGTGGTTGCCGAACGGATCCCGCAGGCCGAAGTCAATTCCGTAGGGTTGTTCGGTTGGCTCCTGGGTGAATTCGACACCTTTGGCCAGAAGGTCGTCGTACGCCTTGCGTGCGTCAGGTGTGGTGAAGAAGAGGTGGCCGCCGGTCCGCCCTTTGGTCAGCAGCGAACGGACTTCCTCTGCTGTCGCCGGGTCCATCGCCGGTGGTCCGGGCTTCTCCAGGAGGATCTGGTGATCGGGCTCACCGGGGACGTTGACGGTGAGGAATCGCATGAAACCGAGATCCTGGTCGGTGTTGATCTCCAGTCCCAGCTTGCCGACGTAGAAGTCGAGGGCCTGGTCCTGGTCGAGCACGTAGATCTGCGAGATTCGAAGACTGCTGAGCATGTCGGTGGTTCCCTTTGCGTTGTCGCGGTTGATGTTGCCCCAACGCTACCCGGTCATCCGGCGATCGTCTTCTCCAAAACTGCTCGGTCTCGTCCACGCCATGGCGAAGCAAGTCGGCACCGTGATGACCTCGCCCCGGCGGCGATACTCCGACGGCGACTCGCCGACGATGAGGTGAAATGTCTTGCTGAACGTTCCGAGGCTGGCGAACCCGACGTCGAAGCAGATGTCGGTGATGCTCCGATCGGTGCAGCGCAGCAGGTAGAGCGCTCGCTCGACGCGCCGGCGCTGGAGATAGCGATGCGGAGTCTCCCCGAACGTCGCACGAAATTCGCGGATGAAGTGGGCTTCGGAAACGCACGCAACGCGGGCAAGCGTTGGGACGTCGAGCGCGCGGCCATAGGCGAGGTCCATCGCGTCGCGCGCGCGAAGTAGCCGCCGGTTTGTCTCCTCGACCGCCCGCGTCATTGTGAGCCGGACGGCTTCCCTGGGAGCGATCGCGCATAGGCGACACCCTCGTCCACCCACCGTTGCAGCTGGGGCTTCGTCTTCACGCCATCGGCGTCGACCCGCAGCCACCCAGGCATCTCGCGCCCGCGCATGATCGCGACCTCGACGTGTGGACCGGCCGCCAGCTTGTCGCTCTTGCCAGGGTCGACGCGGACCAGCAGGCCACCTTGACCGCTGGCGCTGATCGCCATGTTGCCGCCGATCAGGAAGGCGAGCCCGCCGAACATGCGCTTTTCGGTCAGCGCCTTCTCGCCGCCAACCAGCTCGCGGATGCGACCAGCCAGGTCCTCGTCGAAGGCCACAACCTCATTTTCGGTCACGGCGACAGGGTCCTGCCCCCGCGAGCGTGAACCACTCCCGACGAAGTTCGTGGCTGCCGTCCTCGCAGCCGGCCTCGTAGTACACGGCGGTGCGATCACCATCCTCGACGACCGCTGCATAGCGCAGCGCCGGGTACGGTCCCGGCGCCTGCGCAACCGGTGCGTCGCCGGCGGCCTCGAGGTGGTCCGGACGCCCGATCGCGACGCCGGGCCGCGCATCGTCCAGGCGATGCCGTCCCGACTGGTCGCGAACTCCGTCCACATGCGATCGGTGGCGTTCGGATCGTCGAGCGGATGGCAGCAGATCCACGCGCGCCATCCACGCTCGTCGCAGATGATCACCGGGTCCTTGACTCCCACGTGCGCGTCGCCGGGCATCACCACGCGGCGGCCCGCGGTCTTGAAGGCATCGGGCGCCGGCGCTTCGAGCATCTCGACGCGCCAGTGGCGCGTCCCCGCGGTCGCGCAGCTGAGGTAGAGGCGCCAGCCTCCGGCGCCATCGACGACGAGCGCCGGCCGCTCCAGCGACTCGGCGTCCATCGACGCCTTGTCGATGCGGCAGAGTTCGCCGAGGCTGCCGTCGCTGCGGACCCGCGCCACGATGACGTCGCTCCCTCGCCCGTCGTCGACCGGTCGCCGGGTGCGATATGCGAGGTAATGCGCGCCGTCGCGCACCAGCACGCTCGCGGCTCCCACCCAGTGGCCGGTGCCCCGATCGGCGGGGACCGCGATCGTCTCTGCGCCGGAGTGACGAGGAATCGGGAGATCGCTGAGCGCGAGTCCAGGTGTCATCGCCTCATCGTGCCGCGACGCCCCCACCCGCCGCTCGGTGCCGCAATCGGACTGCAATCAGGTGCAGGGACTATGCGAACGTCGTACAACACCAGGAGCACCGCCATGAACAATCCGATCGACAGGTTCACCCAGGCAATCGAGACCGCCACCGTCGGCGGGGCCGGAGTCTTCGCGCCGGACGCGGTGCTCGACGCGACCGTGCCGCACTGGCGGTTTGCCGTGACCGGCGCCACCAACATCGAGGCTGAGCTGGCTCGGTGGTTCGCCGACCCCGGCCGCTTCGAGGAGATCCGTCGCACCCCGCTCCCCAACGGCGAGCTCGTCGAGTTCGTCCTGACCTGGGAAGAGGATGGCGAGCCCCACATGTGCCATCAGGCGCACCACATCGAGGTCAGCGACGGACTGATCACCCGCGACAGCGCCTGGTGCGGCGGGCGTTGGGGCGCGGCGCTCCAGGCGGAGATGGCCGAGGCCGCGCGGTCGTGACCGTGATGACACCATCGGCACACGCGGTTGCTGTGTTCGAGTCCGTCGAGAGTCTGCTCGAGGGCGCCGAGCAGCGGGAGGACTGGAAGACGGCGGACTCGCTGTCGGGCAGCCGCTTCGAGCGGGTGGTGATCGACGGAGTTCCGCTCGTCGTCAAGTACAGCTCACTCGAGAACGACTGGATCATGCGCGCGACCGGCGATCTCGGCGGGCGGCAGTTGAGACTGCTGACGTCGCCGGTGCTCGAGACACTTCCCACCTGCATCGATCACGCCATCGTCGGCTGTGCGCCCTTCACCGACCTGGGCGGAAGCCGTGGCGTGGCGCTCCTGATGCGTGATGTCTCGGACGCGATGATCCCCTCAGGCACTGAGCCGATCGAGATGCAGCAGCACCGCGGCTTCATCCAGGACATGGCCACGATGCACGCCGCCTACTGGGGATTTCACGACGACGGCGGCCTGTGTCCGCTGTCGCACCGCTACGTGATGCTGACCCCGACGATGGCCGAGCTCGAAGCGGAGACGCCTCGCGGTGACCCGGTACCTCCCGCCGTTGCGGACGGATGGCGGCGGCTCCACGAGCGGTGCCCGGCGGACGCGCGCCGGCTCCGCAAGCTCGCGGCCGAGCCGTGGCCGCTGGTTGCAGCGCTGCAGGCCGGCCCGCAGACATTCATCCACAGCGACTGGAAGCTGGGCAACCTGGGCCGCGACGGGTCGCGGACCATCCTCCTCGACTGGGATCGCCCCGGTGAGGCGCCGCCGCTCGTCGATCTTGCCTGGTATCTCGCGGTCAACTGCGACCGGCTCCCGGAGACCAAGGAGGCCACCATCGACGCGTACCGGTCGGCCCTCGAGTCAGCCGGCATCCCCACCACGGCGTGGTGGGACGGCCAGCTCGCACCAGCGCTGGTCGGGGCGTTCCTGCAGCTGGGCTGGTCCAAGACCGGGGACGCGACCGAGTTCGGCTGGTGGAGCGAGCGCCTCGCTGCATGGAGGCCCTGATCGCCGATCCAGGCAACGCCTATCAGGGCACCGCGGTCGCATGGGCTCGCGGGCCAGCGCGGATGTACGACAGGCTGGCATCGATGGCAATCGCCGGCGTCGCCGGCACGTTGCGAGGCGCGAGAGTGGTCGATGTCGGCGCCGGAACTGGAGCGTTATGCCGCGCGCTGAGAACCGTTGGCGCAACCCCCGTCGCCGTGGACATGTCGAGCGACATGCTGAGCCTCATCGGCGACGCGGCAGCGACGCCGGTGGTCGGCGACATGTGCGCGCTGCCGTTCTTCGATGACCGGTTCGACGCTGCGGTGAGCGGCTTCGCGATCTCGCACATCGATACGCCGCCGCGTGCGTTGACCGAGATGCGGCGCGTCGTGCGACCGCACGGGCAGGTCATCGCGGCGGTGTTCGGAAAAGCCCCGGATGGTGCGTCGAAGGATGCCGTCGACGAGGTCGCTCGAGACTTCGGATTCGAGCCGCCCGCCTGGTACATCGGGCTGAAGGTTCGCACCGAGCCGCTCTCGAATACGCCGGCGCTCCTCGAAGCGTGTGCCGAGGCCGCCGGGCTGGAGGACATCGAGGTCGCCGACGTGATCGCCGACTCCGGGCTCGACACCCCGGAGTCAATCACGGCATACCGCACCGGGTTGGCACACATCGCGCCATTCGTCGACATGCTGTCACCGGCGCGGCGGACCGAGTTCTTCGAATGCGCCGTCGCCGCCGTGCGCGAACGCGGTCAGGCGGTGCGGCCGCGCGTTCTGATCCTCTCGAGTCGAGTGCCCGCGTAGTCGAGGAACGCCGCGCGCGCTGGTGCGTCGAGAGTCGCTGCAAGCCGGTCGCGATGCGCCAACGCAAGGTCGAAACCGACGACGGAGCCGAGCGACGCTCCGAGTTCTGCCATCACCCACCATGCTTCGATGCCCGCGACCGCCGACAGCGATGCGCTGAGCTCGGCCAGCGCATCCGCCGTCGGTTCCTCAGCCCCGAGTCCCGCGCGCGCCTGTAGGCGAAGCACCTCGCCGAGCTGGATATAGCGCGGGGCATACCGATCGGCTGCAGCCGCGATGAGTTGCTCCGCGAGCGCGAGCGCGCTCTCCGGTTCGCCTTGCAGCAGGGCGACTCTTCCTTCGAGAAGATCCACTCGCAGCTCGTGCCGCCACCGGTAGGCGTAGATGTCCTCCATCAACACGCGCGCCGACGTGATCGCACGAGTTGCCGCCGCAACGTCAGTGTCTGCGAGCGCATCGTCGCAGGGATCGAGGATTGCGTACACCTCGAGATCGCGAAACGCGGACTCACGAGCGCCTTCGAGGGCTTCCGCGTTGCCCGCACGCGCACCTGAGATGTCACCGATGCTTCGGAGCACCCACGCCGTGAAATTCACCCCCAGCGCCGCATAGCGGGTCAGGCCCCGCCGGCGCCCCTCGGCGGTTGCGCGGTCGAAGATCCCGAGCGCCTCGCCTGCGCGGCCGCAGGTCGCCAGCGCGTAGCCGTGAGCAAGGTACCCGTGCACCGGCGTGTAGATGGTCGACACGGCATCCAACGTCGCGTACGGGCTCGCCTCGATGGCGCTGATCGCGAGCCCGGCCTGGCCCATGTGCACCTTCAGGAAGGCATATACGGACGTGGGTTGGCGGAGCTTGTGCTTTCGGGACGCGGCCATCACCTGTCCCATGAGCACGTCGGCACCCCCGATATCACCGATGGCATGCAGTGCTCGGGCGCGGATCAATTGCCCCTGCACGCGTTGGCTCGGTTCTCCCGCCTGGTCGATGAGCGCCTCGCCGAGTGTCGCTGCACGTTCGAAGTCCCGGTTGTAATAGGCGGCGGACCCGGCCACCTCGAGCGCCTGGGGATCGCTGCCGGCGTCGATCGCGTGCTCCGCGTCGGCCTGCGCCGCATCGAAGTGCGTGAGCCGCAATTGCACGATCGCTCGCTGGATGCGTGCGGCCGACGTGTCGTCCGCGTCGACGGCTTCGGTGGCGAGAGCCAGCGCGGTGTCGTAGTCGAACCGGTCGGCGGCGATGCGGCTGGCGGCGGTGAGCGCCACAGAGGCGAGCGACCTTGCACCGCTCAGCCGCGCGTGGTGGGCGACGAGCAGTGGATCCGATGCCGGCGACCCGGACAGCACCCGGGCGGCTTCACGGTGGAGGAGCGCGCGGCGCGGTGAGGTGGTGGAAGCGTCGAGCACCTCGCGCACGATCGCGTGGCGGAATCCGTATGCACCGTCGCGTGCCTCGAGCAACCCGAGCCGCACCCCGACATCGAGATCCTCGAGCAGCCGGATCGGGTCGGCCCTCACCACGGCGGCGAGGACATCGATGTCGACGGATGCTCCGAGCACCGCCGCACTCATCAATGTCCCGGCCGCGGCGCCGGCTTCCGCGCAGCGATCGAGGACGGCAGCCTGAATGGATTCCGGCGGCGCGCCGCGCGCATCCGCTGACGCCAGCTGCGTGAGAAACAGCGCATTGCCGCCGCTGCGCTCGTGCAGCCGGTCGGCGTGCTCTTCGCCGACAATCTGGCGCACCGCATCGATCGACAACGGCGGCAGCAGCAGGCGCACCGCATGGGGCGGTATCTCGCCTTCACCACTGCGACGGGTCAGCAGGACCAGCAACGAAAGATCCGGGCTCGCGACCAGGTCGGTGATCCACGCCCAGGTGAGCGGATCAGCTCGCTGAACATCGTCGACGAACAGCACGGCCGGCAATGTGCACGCTCGCCGCACCACCCGTCGCAGCGCGGCGAACAGCACCGCAAGCCCCGCCGGCGACGAGGCCTGCGATTGCGCGATGTCGGCGGGCGGCTCAGCGTCCGTCGAGGTCCAGTCGAGCATCGGCTCGAGCAGGGTCGCGTCGGTGCCGAGCAGCTCGCGGCCCACATCGGTCCCGACCTGACGAAGGTGGTTGCGGATCATGTGCAGGACCGGCTGGAGCGGCAGCGATCTGCTCAGCTGGTCGCAGCGCGCGGCGAGCACGACGGTCTCGGCGCCGAGGCGACCGGTCCAGACGGATGCAACCGCTGTCTTGCCGATCCCCGGTTCCCCCTCGACCACCACGGCCACCGGCGTCCCCGCCTGCGCACGCAGGAATGCGTCGTCGAGCGTCTGCAACTCCTCCTGCCGGCCGGGGAGCTCGATGTCACCGGTGAGTGCGCGGCGGCCCGATTGTGGCAACGCGACCAGGATCCCGGGCACCGGGAGCCCCTTGAGCACGGCGACCTGCGCGGCGTCGGTGAGTTCGGACGGCGAGGTGCCGAGCTCATCGGCAAGGCGCTCTCGCATGCGCTCGTACATGGCGAGCGCCGACGACGATCTGCCCTGTGCAGCCAGCGCAGCCATCACCAGCCGGAGGGACTCCTCGTCGTACGCGTCCTCGTCGAGTGCTTGCTCGGCCGCTTCGACGCCGGTGGCGAGGTCCCCCGCCGCGAGCGCGGCGCGTGCCACCAGGTGGCGGGCGCGGGCGCTGAGGCGTTCGACGGCACGGCGTTCCTCAACAAGCCACGCCTCGTCGTCGAGCGCAGGATGCGCGAGCAGGACTCGCGCTGCCATCGCCGCAGCCAGCGCCGGTGCCGGCTCGACTTCGCGCAGGCGCCGGTCGGCTTCGGATTCGAGCTCGGAAGCGGCAATCAGATCAATCCAGTCGGCGTGCAGTGCGTACCCGGCATCGCCGTGACTGATGCGCGATGAGCCGAGAACGCCGCGCAGACGGCTCATGAGCACCGCAAGTTGCGCCGGTGGGTCGCGCGGCTGATCGTCAGACCAGAGAACGTCGGCGAGCCGCTCCACGCTGACCGGGCGTCCCAGGGCGATGCCGAGGATGCGAAGGGCCATTCGCGCCTTGCGGCTGCCGAGTTGATGCTCAGCCAGCCCCTCGACCGACAGCCCATGGATGACATGGATCCGCAGTGCGCCCGGTTGAGCCACCGGACGCACCGTCGGCGGGGCCTCGGCGCGGTCCACGGCACCAAGGATACGTGCCACGGGACCGCGCGAGGGAAGCCCCTATCGGCGCTGGATCACCCCTTGCCGTAGTTGCTCGCGCCGTTCCAGTCGATGAGCACTACCGGCTCGTCGCCGATCACCCATGCATCGTGCCCCGAGGGCAGCGCGGTGATGTCACCGGTGCGTGCGTCGAACTCGCTGCCGTCGGCCATCTGAATCCGCAGCACCCCGGACGCGTGGTACTGAAAGTGGGGCGCCTCGCAGAGCTCGGTCCCCGCGATCGGCTTGACGTGCAGCGACCACCGCCACCCGGGCTCGAGGGTCAACCTGCCGACCGTGCCGCCGCCGATGTTGACGAGATCGACGCGCCCCTTCTCGAAAACCCGCTCCTCGTCGGGCGTGCTCAGTGTCTTGTGTTCCGCCGTGACCGTGGTTGGCATTGCATGCCTCCTGTAAACGCTGCCGGCGCTGTCAGAGCGCCTCGGGTCGCATGCTGCGCGCAGGCGATTGCAGGATCCATGCAGAACGGACCTCCGCCGCGATCCGCCGCTCAGGCAGACGTTGGAGAGCTCGCCGCCCCGCGGCGGAGGCCGTCGAAGAGGAGACCCACGAGGCGCTCCGAAGCCTCGGAACGCTCCTGGTCGGTCGACATGCAGATGCCGCCGACGGCACGGATCAGATCACCGCCATCGATATCGCCCCGGACCGTCCCGGCTGCGACGCCGGCTTCGAGCAGCTTGGTCGCGGCCGCGGTCGCACGTCCGCGCGTCTGGTCGAAGAAGCTCGGGTTGGAGCTGAGCAGCGGCTTGAGCACCGAGAGCATGCCCTTCTTGGTGGCCACGTGCCGCACGAACAGCCGCATCCATTCCGCGAGCGCCAGGTCGGGCGGCATGGTCTCGAGGAGCTCGTCCGCCCGCTCGCAGAGGACGTCGATCTCGTTGCGGTAGACCGCCTCCACGAGCGCTTCCCGTGTCGGGAAGTGTCGATAGAGGGTGCCGATCCCGACGCCCGCGCTTCGGGCGATGTCCTCGAGCGGGACGTCAGCCCCCCCGGCCGCGAACGCATCGGCCGCCGCCGAGAGCAGGAGCTCGCGGTTGCGCACCGCATCGGCGCGAGGACGGCGATCTGTGGAAACCAAGTCGCCGGGCTCCATCACCCGGCTCCCGGCCACCTCGACTTCATGTGCCACGACTAGATCACCCACAACGTCATGTTGCAAAACGGAGGTAACCTCCGGTATACTTCCGGAGGCAGCGTCCGTTTCGTAAGTCTACCCCATCTGGAGGATCTCCGTGACTTCTCTCGCCACTCTCGTCGCTCCGCCCGGCCGGGCAACCCAGCGCCAGCCTCGCCGGGGCCTGGTGCTCGCCATCATCCTTGCCGTCCAGCTGATGGTGGTGCTCGATGCCACCATCGTGAACATCGCACTGCCCGACATCGCCGGGGCATTGCACTTCTCCCCCGCGAACCTTTCGTGGGTGATCACCGCATACACCCTGGCCTTCGGCGGGTTTCTGCTCCTCGGCGCACGAGCCGGCGATCTTCTCGGCCGCCGGCGCGTGTTTATCGCGGGCATCGCCCTTTTCACCGTGGCGTCGTTCCTCGGTGGCGTAGCCCCCTGGAGTGGCTGGCTGCTCGCGGCTCGCGCGCTCCAGGGAGTCGGTGGAGCGCTCGCGGCACCCTCGGCGCTGGCACTGCTGATGACCATGTTCCGGGAAGGCCAGGAGCGCGTTCGCGCGCTCGGCTGGTACACCGCCGTGTCCATCGGTGGCGGCGCCATCGGCCTGATCCTTGGTGGTCTCCTGGTCCAGTGGGCATCGTGGCGCTGGGTGCTCTTCGTCAACGTGCCGATCGGCATCATCGTGATCGCGCTGGCGCGGCGTCTCCTGACCGAGACTCCCAGCCGCAACGGACATTTCGACGTTCGCGGCGCGCTCACATCGACGCTCGGCGTGACCTCGCTCGCCTATGGGTTCGTGCGCGCCGCCACCTCCGGGTGGGGCGACGCAGTGACCATGGCCGCCTTCGCCGCGGGCGTCGTCCTCCTGGCGACGTTCGTCCTGCTCGAGCGCCGCGCGCCCGAGCCGATCACACCACTGCGACTCTTCGCTGACCGCAGTCGCAGCGCCTCCTACATCGCGCGCCTCTTCCTGACCGCAGGAATGTTCGGCATGTTCTTCTTCCTCACGCAGTTCCTCCAGGACGTGCTGCACTACAGTCCCATCAAGACCGGCCTGGCGTTTCTACCCTTCACCGTCGCGCTCTTCGCGATGTCGCAGCTCAGCGCACGCGGGCTCATGCAGCGGTTCGGCGCCAAGCCGGTGATGGTGGTCGGCTTCTCGGTGTCGACCGTGGGCATGTTGCTGATGACCCAGCTCGCGGCATCGAGCAGCTATGTCTCCCTGCTGGCGCCGCTGATGCTCTTCGGCGCGGGCAACGGACTCGCATTCGTGCCGCTCACCTCCACGTCACTCAGTGGCGTGCGCCAGGAGGATGCCGGCGCCGCGTCGGGTCTGGTCAACGTGATGCAGCAGCTCGGCGGCGCGCTCGGGCTTGCGGTGCTCGTGTCGGTGTTCGGCACGGCCGCACGCGGGGCTGCGCAGTCGGTCACCGTGGCACAGCAGGCGTTCGTGACGGGCGCCGATCACGCGTTCATCGCGGCTACCGTGTTCGTCTGCGCGACGGTTGTCGTGCTGGCGGTGGCGATTCGCGGGCGGCGTGCCACCGCCCGCGAAGCCGCGGTGCCTTCCTGGGTGCGCGAGCTCGACGCGCCGGCTACGGCATTGATCGAGAGTTGACCCGATCGATGAAGATGGTCGACCGGTAGTACGCAAGTTCCGCGATCGATTCGCGGATGTCGTCCAGAGCCCGGTGCGCCTCGTTCTTGGGAGGTGCACCGGCGAGGACGTCGGGATACCACCGCCGGCAGAGCTCCTTGACGCTCGAGACGTCAATCGAGCGGTAGTGGAGGAAGCTCTCCACCTCGGGAAGGTATGCCGCGAGGAATCGCCGGTCGGTCCCGATCGAGTTGCCGCAGAGTGGCACCGACCGAGGCTCGCCGATGTGTGATCTCAGGAATGCGAGGGTCTCGTCGCCGGCCTCCGCGAGCGAGATCGGGGAGGACTGGATCGCCGCGAGGAGCCCCGATCTGGTGTGCATGGAGCGCACCACGCTCTCCATGGCCTCCAGTTCCACTGACGTCGCATGGACGACGATATCCGGGCCTTCCGCAACGGTCTCGAGCTCATCGTTGGTGATCACCGTGGCGATCTCGACGATCACATTCCGCGACGGGTCAAGACCGGTCATCTCGAGGTCCATCCAGGCGAGCACGACCCGATACTAGCCCAGGCACGTGACCACGGAAGGACGCGATGACATTGCGGCAGGGGTCGGGCGGCGATTGACAATGTCACAGACTGCGTCGATCGCCGTCTGATACCGGTGCGCCCATCGGGGGACCCGTAACCACCCCGGCGCCATGATCAACGCATGAAGGGCAAGACGATCGCGGTCGGCCTGGCAGCCGCTCTGTGCCTGTCCGCCATCGGGATCCAAACCTGATCTCGCGGAAGATCAGCGGACCCTGGACCCGGCATCGAGGCGGAGCACGCGGCTGAGCCACTCGATCACCGCCGCGGTCACGCGCTTGAGTGAGTCGGAGCTCGTGCCTCGCGCGTGACGCGACCGCTGCTGGATACCAATCGAGGCGCTCTTTCCCCACGGGTGTGGCAACCAACTGCTGATGCATCGTTTACTCCGGGGTCGTGACCCTGCGATGTTGTGCCACGAAGGCGGCAATCCGCGTCGTGATTGCGAGGTGGTCGGGGATGACGTGTCCACCCGCGTGTTCGATGATCACGGGCTCCGCAAAGCGCTCCGCGAGCAGTTGCGAATCGCGCATCGGAACGATGCCGTCGTTGCGGCCCATCACGTGGAGTGACGGGACGTGCAGCTGATGCGTGAAGAGATTCGCATGTTGCGGGGCGGTGCTCGTGAATCCCCCAACCATGATCGCCATGTCGAACGCCATCGGAGTCGTCTCGGTCTCACGTAGGGCCGCGAGCAACCCCGTCAGCGCAGCGCCCTGGCTGAAGCCGAAGACTCCGTCAAAACGCTGCGCGCCAAAGAGTTCGACGGCCCAGTCACGGGTGCGTTCCCACCCGCGAAACCCGTCGTGCCACCAACCGAAATCACCCGTCGCGAGAGTCGGTGCGTAGGGACTCGCCGCGCCGGCGCGGTGGCTTGCGATTGGCTCATGGCGATGTTTCTCCTTTTGGTTGCCGTCAGCACTGCACCCGAGTGCGATGCCCATGATCCTGACGGAGCCGGACTTGATCTGTCCAACGCATAGATAGACTGGAATCGATAACATTTCTGCATGGCCGTCTCCTTACGCCAGCTCGAGTACTTCGTCGCGGTGGTGGATGACGGGTCGTTCACGACGGCGGCCACCCGGCTGCATGTGAGCCAGCCGGGGCTCTCACATCAGATCCAGGCGCTCGAGCGCCAGCTCGGCGGTCCGCTGCTCGAACGCCTGAGCCGAGGCGTGCGCCTGACCCCGGCTGGACGGATCGCCCTCCCGCACGCCAGGACCAGCCTGGCGCACGCCGAGCGCGCGCGCACCGGGGCGCTGCGAGCATCGGGAATCGATGCCGGAGAGCTGCACGTCGGAACGCTGTACTCGATCAGCGTCGGCATCCTTCCGGCGGCACTTCGCACCTGGCGCGCCACCTTTCCGGACGTCCAGGTGCGCCTGGTCGAGTTCCGCCGCAGCGGAGACCTGATTGCCGCGATGGAGGCGGGGCAGGCCGATGTCGCGGTCGGCCCGACACCGCCCGGCTGGGAGGGTCCGACCCGGGAGATCGGCGCCGAGCAGTTCGTGATCACAGCGGCGCCGGGGACGATCCTCCCGGGGACGCCGCCGTCGGTCCGCATGAGCGATCTCGCCGAACAGCTCTGGGTGCATTACACGCCACCCAGCGGGCTGGCCGACATCCTCGACGCGGCGTGCGAGCAGGCTGGTTTTCAACCGCGGGTCGCGGTGCGTACGGAGCAGTCGGCGTCCGCGCTCAACCTCTCGCAGGCGGGCCTCGGCATCACGCTGCTCCCCGGCAACGTCATCCCGGCGCACTTCGACGGCACGGTGCTGTCTCCGGACCCGCCGGTCCTCCAGATGCTCTCCGTGTACACGCGCGTGCGCGCCGATCCGATCACCGAGGCATTCGTCGACGCCATCTCGCAGCAGACGATCTCGGTATTGCACTAAGCGACCGTCACGGTGCGCCAGGCGGCTCCTGGCCGTCAGCCCCCTGGGTTCGAGATCGGTTGTCACGGGAACGCAACCGCAGGTAGGAGAGATCGCACCCATCTGGCGCTCGGCTCACGGCGGGCTTCCCCCGAAGTCACAAAACGGAGCACCGCCTATGACAGGGCGGAACGCCGCGCAGTGGTGGCATACGGTCGTGTCGTCCGCGTCTATCAGAGATTAGAGATCCTTTGTGAGAACCACTCACCCGACCCGATCGTCCCGACACGCCGTGGCCCGCCGGCTTCAAATGCCGCTGAGCCTGGTAACGGTGTTCGCGACCGTGTTCGCCCTCCTGCCGAGCGACAGCTTCGCCGCGGGATCGCCCCTGGAGAGCGAGACGTTCACCACCAACGCGACCGCTGCCGGCCAGTGGATGCTGCCGGCCGGGCGGGGCGGCACCAATGGCGCGTGCCTGACCGCCGGACCCGTCTCCGCAACCACGTCGATCCCGAACTGCTCGCCGACCACTGACGCCTCGGGGAACGGCACGCTCCGCATGACCACCAACGCCGGCAACGCCGTCGGTGCGGTCTTCTACCAGGCGAGCCTCCCGACATCGCAGGGTCTCGACGTCACGCTCAACACCTACCAGTTCGACGGCACCGGTGCCGACGGCATCGTCTTCAGTCTCGCTGCGGCCGACCCGGCGAACCCGACGCCACCGGCGAGCACGGGTCCGCTCGGTGGTGACCTCGGCTATGCGGCCAACACGCAGGGCTCACCCGGGACCGCTGGAATGCCCGACGGCTATCTCGGTATCGGGCTCGACGTCTACGGCAACTACGAGAACTACCCCCTTGCCGGTGGCACCGGGTGCACGACCCCGTCCCCGCTCATGAACAACACCGCATATCCCGAGTCGGTCACGACCCGCGGCCCCGGCAACGGCACCGTGGGGTACTGCATCCTCGGGACCACCGCGACGGTGAGTGCCAACTCGAGTGGCGGTGGCAGCCACAACGGCACGATCACCAACGTCGGAGCGGGGAACCTGCTCGACAACCAGGCCGCAACAACGCGCACCGTCGACAAGGTTCCGATCGAGATCGCAATCAACCCCTCCGCATCGGCAACCACGACGACCAGCGGACTCTCGGTCCCTGCCATGTCGTGGCTCATCGCGTACACGCCGCTCGGAACCGCGACGCAGCAGACGCTCGAAGGCACGCTGCCGACCACCACCAACAACGCCGCACTCTCGACCTTCCCCGCCTCATGGATCAACCCCGCTACCGGGATCCCCTACCAGCTCACCTTCGGCTGGACGGCCTCGACCGGTGGTTCGAACGAGTACCACGAGGTCAACCAGCTCACCGCATCGACGTTGATCGGTGCCGTGCCGGAGCTGTCGCTCACCAAGTCCGACAACGAGAGCGGGAAGATGCTCGCCGGAAACCAGGCCAACTTCATCCTCGCGCCGAGTGTCTCGGCGAGTGGCGGATCCGAGGCGAACATGCTGACCGTCACCGACGCGCTGCCCGCAGGGATGACACCGGGGACCGCAACCAGCAGCGCCGACTGGGGATGCACGACGGCGAGCCAGACCGTGACCTGCACGTACACGCCGGGCTCGGCGCTGCCGGCCGGCACGTCCTTGCCCAACATCACCATCCCGGTGACCCTGTCAGCCGCGCTGAGCGGCACAGTCACCAACACCGCGCGTCTCTCATCCACCGACGCGCTCCCCGCGGTGAGCAGCGACGCAGTTGTGGTCAGCGCGTTCACGGACACTGCATCGCCATCGCCGCAGACATACCTACACACGGTCACGTACACCGCGACATTGCCCTCCAGCGCAACCGGAACGGTCACCTTCAGCATCGGCGGCACGACGCTGTGCACGGCGACGTTGCCGGCCCTGAGCTGCACCGCGAGCAACGCCCCGGTCGGCGCCGACACGGTGACGGCGACGTACTCCGGTGACACGACTTTCGCGCCGCAGACCACGACCACGGCGCTGACGATCACCAAGGCAACGCCGTCCTTCACCGAGGCGGCTGCGCCCGCCTCGATCGTCTACGGCTCGCAGGACACGCTGTCCGACTCCGGGCTCCCCGCCGGCGCGACCGGCACCGTGACCTTCTCATCCGGCGGCTCAACGCTCTGCATCGCAAGCATCCCGACGACGAGCTGCCAGACCGCAGCAACGCTCGCCGCGGGCACGTACCCGGTCACCGCGACCTACTCGGGTGACGGCAACTACACCAGCGCCACCGCGACCGGTGCCAGCTTCACCGTCACCAAGGCGAGCACGTCGATGACCGAGGCTGCAGCACCGGCGAGCATCCCGTATGGCACCAATGACACCGTCTCGGTCGCCGGGCTCCCCGCGGGTGCGACGGGCACCGTCACCTTCACCTCTGGTGGGTCGACGCTTTGCGTCGCAACGCTTCCGACGTTGAGCTGTGCCACCCCGACGTCATTGATCCCGGGGCTGTACCCGGTGACTGCAACGTATTCGGGTGACGGCAACTACACCGGGACGACGGTGAGCACTGCAAGCTTCACCGTGACGATCGCGAGCACGTCGATGACCGAATCCGCCGCGCCGGCGAGCATCCCGTACGGATCCACCGACACGCTCTCAGTGTCCGGACTGCCGGTTGGCGCCACGGGCAGTGTCACCTACAAGTCAGGCGGATCGACGCTGTGCGTCGCGGCGCTGCCGACGACCAGCTGCTCCACCTCGGCCGCGTTGACCCCGGGCACCTACCCGGTGACCGCGACCTATTCGGGCGACAGCAACTACACCGGCACCACCGCGAGCGGCGCGAGCTTCACGGTCACCAGGGCGACCACCACGATGACCGAATCGGCATCGCCCGCATCGATCGGCTACGGGTCGCAGGACACGCTGTCGACAACCGGATTGCCTGCCGGCGCTACGGGAATCGTGACCTTCGCCTCAGGCGGTGCCACCCTCTGCACGGTGGCCCTCCCGGCAACAAGTTGCCAGACCGCGGCGACACTTGCGGCGGGGACTTACCCGGTAATCGCCACGTATCCCGGTGACACGAACTACCAGGGCACGACCGCACCCGGTGCCAGCTTCACGGTCACCAAGGCGGACCCCGTCTTCAGCGAGTCGGCTGCACCCGCGAGCGTCCCGTATGGCACCGCCGACACCCTGTCGGTGACCGGGCTGCCCGCCGACGCCACGGGAACCGTGACCTTCACATCAGGTGGGTCAACGCTCTGCACCACCACGCTGCCGCTGACAAGCTGCAACACCTCGTCATCGCTCGACCCGGGTCCGTACCCCGTGACCGCGACCTACTCAGGTGACAGCAACTACAACGGCGCTGTCGCGACCGGCGCGGGTTTCGCAGTGACCAGGGCGGATACGTCGATGACGGAATCGGCGGCGCCCGCGACCATCGCGTACGGCGCGCAGGACACGCTGTCGGCCACCGGCCTTCCGGTGGATGCAACCGGGACCGTGACCTTCTCGTCGGGCGGCTCTCCGCTCTGCGTCGCCACGCTGCCCGGCCTCAGCTGCCAGACATCGACGTCCCTCTCCCCGGGCACCTACCCGGTGACGGCGGCCTACTCTGGTGACAGTCACTACAACGCCACGACCGCAAACGGTGCGTCGTTCGTGGTCACCAAGGCCGATCCGTCGTTCACCGAGGCGGCCGCGCCGGCGAGCATCCCCTACGGCAACGCCGACACCCTGTCGGCTGCGGGCCTGCCCGGCGGCGCGACCGGACAAGTGACCTTCAGGTCGGGCGGATCCACGCTCTGCACCGCGGAGCTCCCGACGGTCAGCTGCCAGACGTCAACGTCGCTGGTCGCAGCCACCTACCCGGTGACCGCGACCTACCCGGGTGACGGCAACTACAACGGTGGCGTCGCGACCGGTGCGAGCTTTGTGGTGACGCAGGCCGGCACATCGATGACCGAGTCGGCGGCACCCGCCACCATCGCGTTCGGCATGCAGGACACCCTCGCAGCAGCCGGACTTCCCGGCGACGCGACCGGCACGGTGACCTTCGTGTCGGGTGGATCCACCCTGTGCGTCGCAACGCTGCCGGCGATGAGCTGCCTGACCGCATCGACACTGACACCAGACACCTACCCGGTCAGCGCGACCTACTCCGGTGACAGCAACTACAACGGCGTGACCGCCAGCGGCGCGAGCTTCACGGTCACCAAGGACACAGTCACGCTCACCGAGCTGGCATCTCCCGCAACGATCGTATACGGCACCACCGACACGGTTTCAGCCGGCGGACTGCCCGCCGGCGCAACCGGGACGCTGACCTTCAAGTCGGGCACCATGGGCCTCTGCACGGCAACCTTGACCGCAACCAGCTGCGCCACGCCGGCAACGCTCACGCCCGCGACCTACCCGGTCACCGCCTCGTACTCCGGCGACGTCAACGACAGCGCCGCAACCGCGACCGGCGCAGCCTTCACGGTGATCAAGGCTGATACCGCGATCACGGTGACCGTCTCGCCGGGGAAGACGACCAGCGGTGGAACGGTGACCGTGTCCGCGTGGGGCCTCCCGCCGAGCGCCACCGGTAGCGTGACCTTCACCTCCGGCGGCATCGTCCTCTGCACGGCGACACTCCCGGCGACGAGCTGCACCACCACCGTCACCCTGGCTCCTGGCTCATACCCGGTGAAGGCCACGTACTCCGGTAACGCCGACTACAACGGGTCGAGCGCGGTCGGCAGCGGCCAGCTGGGCGTGCTCTCGGTCGTCTCGGCGGTCACCGTCCCCGACACCGGAGCCGGTCAGCTCGGGCCACGCACCCTGCTCGGCGCCGCGATGATCATCCTTGGCAGCGGGATTGCGGCGGTCTCGCGGGGCCGGCGGCGGAGCGCCAGGAAGAGCTAACCCGCCAAGCGCGTACGGCTCGGCGATCAGGGCTGCGAGGCTCGCGGCGCGGTGAGTGTAGGCTCGTGTGCACGATGCCACCTCCCGAGACGAGCGTCACCTACCGCAGTCCGCTGCACGAGATGACGCAGACCACGCCGACCTGCCTCTGGAACGACTCCGCCGCGATCGATGAGCTCACCTATTCGATCGAGAACGGCGCTGTCGGGGCGACGTGCAATCCGGTGATCGCGGCGGCGGTGCTCGCCGGTGACCGGGCCACCTGGGGACCGCGAACCGAGGCCCTGCTGCGCGAGCTTCCGACCGCCACCGAGGACACGATCGCCTGGAAGCTCGTCGAGGAGCTGTCGATCCGGGCCGCGAAGCTCCTCGAGCCCATCTTCGAGGCGCACCAGGGGCGCAACGGGCGCCTTTCGATCCAGACCGATCCCCGCTTCTTCCGCGACAGCGATGCGATCGTCAGGCAGGCGCTGGCGTTCAGCCGCCTTGCGACCAACATGATCGTGAAGATTCCGGTCACGCGTGCTGGTATCGCGGCCATCGAGGAGGCGACCTCGCAGGGCGTCAGCATCAATGCGACCGTCTGTTTCACGCTCCCGCAGTGCATCGCCGTCGCCGAGGCAGTCGAGCGCGGATTGCGTCGACGCGAGGCCGAGGGAAAGGACATCGCGTCGATGGGACCGGTCTGCACGATCATGGTCGGACGGCTCGACGACTGGCTCAAATGGGTGATGGAGCGTGATGGGATCAGTGTCGATCCGGGCTTTCTCGAGTGGGCCGGCGTGGCCGTGTTCAAGAAGACGTACGCGATCTTTCGCGAGCGTGGCTATCGGATCCGTTTGCTCTCCGCGGCGTTCCGCAACCACATGCACTGGAGCGAACTCATCGGCGCAGATGCGGTCGTGTCTCCGACCTATGCGTGGCAGAGGCGGCTGAATGCGAGCGATATCAAGGTGATCCCGCGCATCGACATCCCGGTGGATCCGCGCGTTGTCGACGAGTTGCTGGCGCACTTCCCCGACTTTCACCGTGCGTACCGGCAGGATGGCCTGAGCATCGAGCAGTTCGATGGCTACGGTGCAACGCGGCGCACGTTGCGCCAGTTCTGCGCAGCGTGTGGCGACCTGAACGCATTCGTGCGTGACGCGATGATCCCCGAACCGGATCGGGCATCGGCGTCGTGAATGTCAACTCACTGATTCGGGCCGGCGAGCAGACAGAATTCATCTCACTGGACCTGGTCGAGGCTCGGCCTGACGATTTGCTGGTGCTGGGACCGGGCACCGAGCGGCTGGTGGTGATCCTCTCGGGGCGCGCGCGCGTCGTCCTCGACGGTCAGGACCACGGTGTGGCGGGCGGCCGAGCCGGCGTGTTCGAGGGAGCCGGCGATGCCGTGTATGTACCGCCGGCGGCGTCGGTGGAGATGGTGCCGGTGGTCGAAGGCGATGCCGCCGCGCTGAGCCTCGCCGTCGTCGCCGCGCCTGCCGGTTCGCAGGAACCAGGTACTGCCCGTGTCATCACGGCGGCAGCGCAGGTCGAGACGGTGGTCGGCCGCGACAACTGGAGCCGCACGGTGCGCAACATCCTCGGGCCTGCCGACCAGGCGTCGCGACTCATCGTCGGCGAGACGGTGCACAACGGCCCGGGCACTTGGTCCTCGTTCCCGCCGCACCGCCACGACCGCGAGTCGGCCGACGAAGCGCAGCTCGAGGAGGTCTACTACTACCGTCTCCACCCTGCCAACGGTTTTGCGATGCAGGCGAGATACGACATTGACGGCGGGCGGGAGGACCTGTGGATGGCGCGTGACGGTGACGCGGCGGCCATCACCTCAGGCTTCCATCCGCTCGTTGCCGCCCCCGGCCATGACCTCTACTACCTGTGGATCCTGGCCGGGGAGCAGCGTGCGATGCGCGTGTACCTCGATCCGCGCTATCGCTGGTTGAACGAGCAGCCGTAGACGCAACGCGGCGTTCGGATTCGACGGCACCGTCCTCTTCAAGCACATGCCCGACGCACTGCCGCCGCTGCCGAAGCTGGAATCCCGGGTTCGCGACGGACAGATCGAGGTGCTGACGGTCTGATCGGGAGGCGGGGTCAGACCGGCGTCTCGATGATCACCCGGTCGCCCCTCCGCGTGGGCCGGGTCGGTCGCGGGTTTAGACCCGGTCGATCAGGAGCTTGCGCGTGTGCCCGGTGGATGCAAGCGTGGTGAGGAGCCGGTGGAGGGTGCCGCCGGTGGAACTCTTCAGCGCTGTGCAGCGAAGCCAGATCTCGCGGTTCTGAGCGATCGCGGCCACGGGCTCACCGCAGTCGCAGAAGGGTGTCTCGCGCTCGGCGCGCTCGATGAGCGCAACAATGCGGGTCTCGTCTTGTGTTGTCATTTCTTGGTTCTCCATACATCGATACGATGCGTTTCGTATTATAGCTCATCAGGTGAAAACCAAACTCTCCTCCCTCGCGCCGGGCTCTGCGGGCCCTGCCCCGGAACGTGCCGGCCGGCCCAGAAGCGAGCGCGCCCACCAGGCGATTCTCACCGCAGCCCGCCAGCTGCTCATCGAGAAGGGCTTCGCCGAAATGCGTCTCGAGCATGTCGCGGCCCGAGCCGGCGTGGGCAAGGCGACCATCTACCGGCGCTGGCCTTCGAAGGAAGCGCTCGCTCAGGAGCTGCTGAGCGAGCTCGCCGCGCCGCACATCGCGGTGGCGGAGTCGGGAAACACCCGCGAGGAGATGCTGGCCGCGGTCACCAACCCGATGCGCGCAGTGACCGAGACCGACTTCGGCCCGGTCATCAAGGCGATGCTGGCGCAGATCGCGAGTAACCCGTCGATCGGAGACCCCTTTCGGGCGACGGTGGTCGCGGCCCGCCGTGCGGAGGTCGCGCGGGTGATCCAGC
>OCZU010000413.1_pt1 | contig 29852 bp, 27 predicted proteins | sample 1539001 | NCBI WGS metagenome assembly OCZU01 (sample SAMEA3539306, study PRJEB22396) | soil metagenome | biome: tundra; feature: field; material: soil | place: USA | collected 2010-05 | depth 0.15 m | reverse complement strand
TTATCCGCGCCGGTGGGAAGCAATACCGGGTGGCGCCCGGGGATGTGATTCGAGTCGAGAAGCAGGCTACGGGCACCGATGGCTTGGTGGAGTTCCCTGAGATACTGGCTGTGTCGGGTGGAGAAGGTAAGGTCGGCAAGCCGCAGTCGGGAGCGCGGGTGGTCGGCCAACTGGTGGAAGAAGGCCGCGGCGCCAAGATTCTGGTTTTCCACTATAAGCGCAAGAAGCAATACAAAAAGCTGCGGGGACACAGGCAGGCGTACACTGCTGTGCGCATCACTGAGATCGCTTTTGATGGGCAGAGCTTCAAGGCTCCGGAGCTGGAGAAGAAGCAGCCTAAGCCGAAGAAGGCTGCGGCTAAGGAGCATGCGCACGAGGCCGAGGGCCATGCCAAGAAGGCTGCGCCCAAGAAGAGCGCGGCCAAGAAAGCTGCACCCAAGAAGAAGAAATAGTTTTGCGAGGGCAAGGTGCCCTCGCAACAGCCGGCGGGACGCCGGCGCTACTCTTAGGAATTGAGAGCTGAATCATGGCACATAAAAAAGGACAGGGTACTTCACGAAACGGGCGCGACTCTAACGCGCAGCGGCTGGGATTCAAGGCATTCGGCGGGCAGATCGTACCCGGCGGAACCATCATCGTGCGGCAACGCGGCACTCGCGTGAAACCGGGACTCAACGTCGGCCGGGGCAAGGACGATACTTTGTTTGCCAAGATCACAGGGCGCATCAAGTTCCTGAACAAGGGCTCGATGGGCAAGTTCGTGATGGTCGAGCCGATGGAAGTTGCTGAGTAGTTCCGCGTCGTTCTCGTAAACTGCATCGGGTTATAGCGGCCGCGGCGAGCTGTCCGACGTGGCTTCAGCCTCGCCTTCGGGACGAGGCTTTTTGTTTTGTTGATTCCCATGTTCATCTAGATATGTTCATCTAAATATGTTCGTCTAAGTATGTTCATCGATGAAGCCAAAATTCGGGTGAAGGCAGGCGATGGTGGCAATGGCTGCATGGCGTTCCGCCGCGAGAAATATGTTCCGCGCGGCGGACCTTCGGGCGGCGACGGCGGCAAGGGCGGAGACGTGATCATGGAGTCCAGCGAGCGGCACAACACGCTGGTGCACTTCCGTTTCAATCCCGAATACAAGGCCGAGCGCGGACGCCACGGCGAAGGCTCGAACAAGAGCGGGCGCGAAGGGGAAGACATACTCCTGAAGGTTCCGGTGGGAACGATTGTGTACGACGAGGAAACCGGCGAGAAGGTATTCGATTTTTCGGCCGCCGATCAGCGAATGGTGATTGCCCGTGGGGGCCGCGGTGGGCGCGGCAACGCGCGTTTCGCCACTTCCGTGCATCAGGCTCCGCGCGAGCATGAGCCCGGACGCCCCGGCGAAGAGCACAACTACCGACTCGAACTGAAGTTGCTGGCGGACGTCGGGCTGGTCGGCTATCCGAACGTGGGAAAGTCCACATTGATCTCGCGCATTTCGGCGGCGCGGCCGAAGATCGCCGACTACCCGTTCACCACGCTGGAGCCCCAGCTCGGCGTGGTTGTGGTCGGTGATCCCAGGAACGAAGTCAGCTTTGTGGTCGCCGATATTCCTGGCTTGATCGAGGGCGCGCACACTGGCTCGGGGTTGGGCACGCAGTTCCTGCGGCATATCGAGCGTACGCGCCTGCTGGTTCATATGGCCGATGTGTCGGACGCGAGCGGCCGGGCAGACATTGTGAAAGATGTGGAAGTGATTCTCGGCGAACTGGCGAGCTTCGGGGCTCATCTGGAAGAGAAGCCGATGATCATGGTCGCGTCGAAAATCGACGTGGCCAACAAAGATAAAGTCGCGGCGCTGAAACGCTACTGCAAGAAACACAAGCTGAAGCTCTGCGAGATTTCGGCCGTGACCGGCAAGGGAATTGAGGAACTGAAGTACGCGATGGCCAAGGAAGTGGATGCGTTGCGCGAGCAGGCGCTGCAGCAGGCCGAAGCTGCGGACAGCCACAGCGCCTGATCGGGTTTGGTGTGCGAGCGCCTATGCGCGGGGCAACTGGGATCCGTGCTGGAAGTGATACTGAAGAATCTTGGCGGCCAGAGCGGGAGGCATTTTCTCTCCGTTCGGCTTCACCGTGCGCACGACTTCTCCACGGCAAACCACTTCCGTGGGCGAAAGCCCGGCAATCTCCGCCGGCAACACCAGGTTGATCTCGAGGATCACATTGGGCTGCAGCATGTCCTCGGCTTGGAACAGCAAGCCGGAGCGGCTGATATTTCTGGTCTCGCCGTCGTGCCACCTCTCTTCGTCGAGACGGCGGTATTTCAGTGGCAAGTGAAGTTGAAAACGTTGCGCGCGCGACGACGGCAGTTGTGGCGCGTACTTGGAATGAGCAGTGTGAACCGACATAGCAACCTCCCGGGGGAATGGGGTCGAATCGAGCACTTCGCGAACCTTGCTTTTCAGGTCGCGAAGGGTAAAGGGCTTCTGGAGCAGGCGTACACCCGCATCCAGCGTGCCGTTGCGTCCGATCACATTTTCCGTGTAACCGGACATGTAGAGTACTTTCACGTTGGGGCGAATTTCAGAGATGCGCTGCGCCAGTTCGCGGCCGTTCATGCCGGGCATGATCACGTCGGTCAGCAGCAGATGAATGGTTCCCTCATGGGCGACTGCGATCTGGATGGCCGCCGCGCCATCCGCGGCTTCGACCACGCGATAACCCTGCTTCTCGAGAAATTGCCGCGCCAGATAGCGCAGGTTCGCCTCATCCTCCACCAGAAGAATGGTTTCGGTTCCCGGCTCGGCAGCGGCGGATTCCGCGGGGGCGGCGACTGGTAGGGCAGTCTCCACGGCGTCGGCGACGCGCGGCAAGTAGATCTTGAACGTGGTGCCCTTGCCCTGCTCGCTGTAAACCCAGATGTAGCCGCCACTCTGCTTCACGATTCCGTAAACGGTAGACAGTCCCAAGCCGGTGCCCTTCAGCCCTTTCGTGGTAAAGAAAGGCTCGAAGATGTGGGATTGGGTTTCTGAATCCATGCCGGCGCCGGTATCGCTGATGGCCAGCATCACGTAGTTGCCGGGCTTCAGCGGGGCGTGAAAGCGCGCATAGTCTTCGTCGAGCGACACGTTGGAGGTCTCGATCGTCAACTTTCCTCCCGACGGCATGGCGTCGCGCGCGTTCACGGCCAGATTCATGATGACCTGCTCAATCTGTCCCGCGTCGGCCCGCACTGTGCCCAGGTCCGCAGAAGGAACCATCACCAGATCGATATCCTCGCCGATCATGCGGGTCAGCATTTTCAGGTTCTCGGTGACGATACCGTTCAGGTCAAGAATTTTCGGGGCCAGCATTTGCTTCCGGCTGAAGGCGAGGAGCTGGCGCGTAAGCGATGTAGCGCGGACCGCTGCACTGGCAATCTCCTGCGCTGGACCGCGCAACGCTGGGTCCAGACCCAGGCGGTCGAGCAGAAACTCCGAGTACCCTGAAATCACCATGAGCAGGTTGTTGAAATCGTGGGCAACGCCGCCCGCAAGTCTTCCCACCGCTTCCATCTTTTGCGATTGCTGGAGCTGATGCTCCAGGGCGCGGCGCTCGGTCACATCTTCGGAAAACAGTTCGAAGGTTGTTCCTTTGCCGCCGTCAGAAACGGAGCGGCCGGAAACGCGAACCACCACGCCAGTCTCGTCTTTGCGCTTCCACTCGACGATGAGTCCGGTGAAAGGAGCCGCCGAGCGCAAATGGTCCGCCAGTTCGAACCACTGCTGCGTATCCAAGTAAAGTCCTCCCAGGTGTTTTCCGGCGAGTTCTTTGGTTGACGAATATCCCAGCATGGCGAGCAGCGCGGGATTTGCATCGAGCAGTTTGCCCATGGAATCGCAGCGGCAAATCCCGTAGGGAGCATTGGTCACCAGAGACCGGAAATTTATCTCGGAGCGCCGCAACCCTTCCTGAGTCGCTCGCAGCGCCGCATTCAACCAGCAGATCAGGAGCGCCAACACAAAGAACAGCGCCAAGCGGAACATGGTTGAGCGGTACTGGGCCGGCGTGTGTTCTCCGGAAAAAGAGAAATACGCGCTCACGGTTAGCGCGAACGAGGTGGCGACCAGACCTGGTTTCCAGCCGCCATACCACGCGCTTACCATGACCGCGACGGCGAATACCGCGAGACGGCTTTCCGTGATATTGGGAAGCAGCAACGCCGGGATCAGCGCCAGGGTGGTGCTCAGCACCGCTACTCCGTAGCGCAGGATTGGCGCACGGGCAGGTTGGATGCGGAGTAGGGGGAGGGTTACTCGCATATAACCAATGCTAGTCCCAAGTTTTTGAATGAGCGAGATTACATGAGTTCATTCCAATGTATGGGAATGCCCGGTTTGTCAGCGGTTATTGGACAAACTGACAGTGGACTTTCGGCCAGTGCCCCATGGCCGTTCCTCGACATTGATTGGGAATATGCGCTTGCCAACCGGGATGCAAACGAAGAGACTAGCGGCCATGAATATCGGCCTGTTTGGCGGTACCTTCGACCCGGTCCACCGCGGGCATCTCGCGCTGGCGCGGGCGGCGCGGGAGCGCTGCAATCTTTCCCGCGTTCTCTTCGTACCTGCCAATGTTCCGCCACACAAGCAGCGCCAGCCCTTGTCGGCCTTTGCACACCGCTATGCCATGATTGCTCTGGCCACGACACAAGAGAAAGACTTTGCGCCTTCGCTACTCGAAGCGCCGGAAGACTTTGAGAAAGGGAAGGCGAAAGATGGTGCGGCGAAGCCGAACTACACCGTCGATACGGTCAAGCGCCTCAAGCAGTCGTTCAAGAAAGCCGACCGGCTCTTCCTGCTGATCGGCATCGATGCCTTTGCGGACATTGCCAAATGGCATCAGGCCGAGGCGCTGTTTCGCGAGTGCGAGTTCGCGGTCGCCAGCAGGCCGGGGTATTCTCTGGCCGACGTTGCAAACGCGCTGCCCGCGAGCTTGCGTCCGCGAGTGGAAGTGACGCGTCCGTTTCAGAAGCAGGCTGCAACCGGGGACCTGGTGCTGAGCGGCGTGACCATCCATCTGCTCGATGAGGTTTATCAGCCTATTTCTTCTACGGCGATTCGCCAGGCCGCTGCGGCGAGCAAGCCGCTGGGGCGCTTCTTGGACCCTGCCGTTGCTGACTATATCAAGAAAATGGGGCTGTACAAAACCCGCTTTCCACAGGCATGACCCAGGTGGTCAAGCATCTTCCCAGTTACAATGATCAAGACCACGACCGACTCTCTGCATGAAAAAAAGCGAACTGAAGCAACAGGTGACGGCGGCCATTCAGGCCTGCCTCGACAAGAAGGCCGAAGAAGTTTCCATCCTCGAAATGGAGAAGGGGTCAGGAGCATTCACCGACTACTTCGTGCTGTGCAGCGGCACGAACCCGCGGCAGGTGCAGGCCATCGCGGACGAAGTGGAACTGCGCCTGAAAGAGACGGGCGTGCGGCCGGCTCAGGTCGAGGGCTATCGGCAGGGCGAGTGGATCCTGGTCGACTACGTGGACTTTGTGGTGCATGTTTTTTCCGAGAAGGCGCGCAAGTTTTACGATCTGGAGCGATTGTGGAAAACGGCTAAGCGGCTTGAGCCCTCGGAGTTGAAGCTGAAGCCGAGGGCGAAGACCGCGGCGAAGTCAAAGGCAGGTGCGCGCAAGAAGGCGGCTGCTCCTCGTCGCAAGAAAGCGTAGTCTGGTGGTTCCGGGGAGTGAACCTCACCGCTGTTCCCGTGCCATATGACAACTTCCTCTAAAGTGGAACCTCTTACCCGAGAACCTGGTTGGGGAGGTTCTAACCGCCTGGTCGCCTCTGACAAATGGAAGGCGAAGTCTGCGGCGATGGGTAAGGCGGTAACGGAGGCGCTGGTGGAGTATGCGCAGCCGAGGCCGGGAACGCAGGTGTTGGATCTGGCCAGCGGTACCGGTGAGCCCGCCATTAGCCTGGCCATGCGAGTGGGAGCGCAGGGGAAAGTCATTGCGCTTGATCGGAGCGCCGGCCTTCTTGAAATCGCACAGGGTAGAGCGCAAGAGCGCGGGCTGCGGAATTTCTTCACGCAGCAGGCCGACGCACACGCCCTGCCTTTTGCCGACAACAGTTTCGATCTTGGCACATGCCGGTTCGGAGTGATGTTCTTCGGCGACGTCGGCCTTGCCTTGCGGGAAGTACGCCGGGTTCTGCGCACCGGGTCCCGCGCATGCTTTCTGGCGTGGGGACCGTTCGACCAGCCTTACTGGCGGAGCACGATGGGTGTGGTGCACAGGCATGTGGGAGGACCGATGTTGCAGCCGGGAGGTCCCGATCCGTTTCGCTTTGCGGCGCCGGGAAGCCTTTCGGCGGTGCTGCAGAGTGCTGGTTTCCGTGAAGTACATGAAGAGACAAAGAGGCTGCCCTGGACTTGGCCTGGGACGCCGGAAGAGGTGTGGGAGCAGGCGCAGGCAGCGGCGGTGCCGTTCCGCGCCATGCTGGATCGTGTGCCCGCTGGCATGTGGGCGCAGATTCATGCGGAGGTGCACGCCGCGATCAGGCAATACGTTGAGGGAGAGAACATTTTGTTTGGGGCATCGGTGGTGCTGGCATCCGGAAGTAAGTAATGCGTATTGCCTGCCGTGAAGATAAAGATTGCGTGGATCGGAAAGACGAAAGAGGCGGCGATTCAGTCGCTGACGGACGAGTATTTGAAGCGGATCTCGCGCTATGTGCAGGTGGAGGGGCTGGCATTGAGGGATGAAGCCGCACTTCTGCAAATGTGCGGACGGCTTCAGGCGGGCAAGACGACGAGTGCAGGGAAGTCGACGCTGGTGCTGATGGATTCCGGCGGGAAGCAGTTTTCGTCAGAAGAGTTGGCGCGGTTTCTGGGGGACTATCAGGATCGCAATGCGCTGCCGCTGGTCTTCGCAGTGGGGCCCGCGGATGGCTTCCGCGAAGCAGCCCGCAGCGGGGCGCAGCACACGATGTCGCTGGGCCGGATGACGCTGGCTCACGAGCTGGCTCGCGTGGTTTTGCTGGAGCAAGTTTATCGGGCGTTTACGATTCTGAAGGGCCATCCTTATCATTCGGGACATTGAGACGGGGACGTTGGAAGTCGCAATCTGCACCTTCGTGTGTTGATCTCGCATGGCGGTACACTACAGTTATTTGTACGGATATCCATTGAAGCAATCATCGGAGAATAGAGTCATGAAAGATGTGATGGAGCTGTTGCGAGCGAAAGAACAAGAATTGTTGAAAGTGAAGCGGCAGATCGAAGCCCTGCGGATCGCGGCGCCGTTGCTGGGAGGCGAGGGAGATCGGGTGGGGCCTTCGATGGCGCCGGTGGCCGTCAAGGGACCCGCGCGGGGATGATTTCCGGCGTCGGCTCTCAGGGTTTCTTATCCGCGGGCGCGGAAATGATGTTCAGGATCTCTCTGGCGAGGTCGCCCGCCGACTGACCCTCCACGTTGATGAGCACGACCACGCCGGCGCGTAGCTCGGGCGCAATGACGAAGGCTGTGCTGGTTCCCTGCTGGCTGCCGGTGTGGCCCACACCTGCGACTTCGTGGTCATTCTGTTTGCCCCATCCCCAACCCAAGCCGTAAGTGTCGGGCGGGCCGTCGGTGGGCTTGAGCGCGGTCCACATCAAGTCGCGGGTGGCGCGGCGAATTAATTTGTCATTCAAGATAGCGACTTCGAATTTCGCCATGTCTTCGGCGGACGAGAGCCATCCGCCACCGGGGATTTTGTAACTGGAGTCGAGGAAATCGGCGTTGTGCACTGCGCCCGATTCGTTGCTGGCGTAGAAGCGAGTGCGATAGGGGACGATGGCGAAGCGATCGTCGGCCTGCGTCTGTTCCATCCGCGCAGGAATGAAAACGTTTTGGCGCATGAAGTCGACATACTTCATGCCCGATGCGCCTTCGAGTACGCAGCCCACCAAGGTGTATCCCTGAGTCGAATAGTGGAACGAGGTGCCGGGCTGGGCTACCAGGGGATCGTCCTTGAAGAAATTCAAGCCGGCCTGGATGGGATCGTCGAAGTGCTTCGTGTTGCCGCCTTCGAGGTCGTCCTGCGGGTTGGGCTTGTAGTGGCGAATTCCGCCGAGATGTCCGAGTACCTGCCGAGTAGAGATGGGCCACGGCTTTTGAGGAAACGAAGGGCAATATTTTTGCACCGGGGCGTCGAGATCGAGCTTGCTACGCTCCCAGAGCTGCAGGGCGGCGGTGGCGGTTAGCGGTTTCGACATGGAGGCCAGGCGAAAAAGAGTGTGTTCGCTGGCAGGGGCGTTGTTTTCGAGATCGGCGAAGCCGAATCCTTGCGCCCACTCGTACTCACCGTTCTCGACGACGGCGACGGAGAGACCGGGAACGTGGTTGAAAGCCATGAATTTGGAGACCGCGGCTTCGATCTGGGCGCGTTTGCCGGAGGAGAGTTTGGAATCCTGAGCGACGCAGGGCGCGGAGACCGCCGCCCAGCAGAATGCAACGAGGATCGCAAAGTGAATGCAGCAGGAGGAACGAGGCCGAGCATGCTGGTGTAAAAGTCGTGGTGGATACGAGGTGTGACCACCGGGGCTGAAGCCCGCGCTGATTTTGGACGGATCACGCGGCGCTGAAGCGCCGCTCTTCCACGGTATTCCATGCATTCGTATTACCCCGCCCGCGTGACCGCGCGGGAGCGGGGCCAATTATAATGCGCGCTTGCTCTTACTGGGTGACAGTGGCCTGGTAGCTGACGGTTTGCCACTGGCCGTTGCGGCGGACCCAGACGCGGGTGTAGCGATACGGTCCGCTGAAATCTTCGCCTAGCTGGTGGCCCTTGACGTCGGCGCGGGCGGTGACCACGGCGGTATCTCCGTAGACTCGCACGACCATATCCGTGACATTCATGGCTTCGTAGCGGAGTTGCCCGCTGCGGCGGGCAGAAATGGTCTCCTGTTTTGTGGTGACCTGGCCGAGCGGCGTGATGGCGACGTAGTCCTCGGCGAGAGTGCGCAGGGAAAAGTCGGCGTCGCGGCGGAGGCTGGCTTCCTTGGCCTGGCGCTCCATGTCAACGATCTGGCGAATGGTTTCCTGGTCGCTGGAATCGAAGCTGGGTCTGGGGTGAAGGGCGACGTGTTGAGCGGAGAACGCAGGTAAGACCGCGAGCACGCAAAACAATAACACTGCACACTTGTTGGTCACGACGAGACCTCCGCAGTCTGCCAGGAGGACAGAGATCTGCTTGAACCCGGGTACGCAAGGTTGGATGCAGGAGTTCCGTGGAAAGTTCGGCCTCTTTCAAAGAGCATCACAATTCAAACTCGTGAGAAAGAACGCCAGAGGTTCTTAGAGAAGGACGGCACAATATGAGGACCTGCCTTCCGCTCGTTTTGTTCGGGTTTTTCTGATTTTGAGAATCACCGCGCTTGTTTGCCGAATGCAGCCGCGGGGGCTGAAGCCCATTTGATGTTGTAGGTTCTACGCGGCACTGAAGCGCCGCTCTTCCACGGTCTGCACGCATTTGTGAGTTGTCCGCAGTCTGCTAAAGCGCTTGTTGCTATTTGCTTTTGGCAGCATTCTTCGGCTTCCTCAGGGTAAGCGGCCTGAAGCCGAACCTTACCTGGACGATTTGTAAGTTGCCTTCTAGTAGAATCAGGCATCCTGCCATGACAGACGTACGTCGCGGTCTCATCATCGTGAACACTGGACCGGGAAAAGGGAAGACGACGGCGGCGATGGGGACGGCATTGCGTGCGGTGGGCCAGGGGATGCGCGTGCTGATGCTGCAGTTCCTGAAAGGCTCATGGCACTACGGGGAACTGGATGCGGTGAAAGCTTTCGGAGACAAGTTCGTGATGAAGCAGATGGGACGGGGATTTGTGAAGGTGGGCGCGGAGAAGCCCGATCCGGAAGATGTGAAGATGGTCGAGGATGCGTGGGCGGAGGGGGAGAAGGCGATTCAGTCGGGAGAGTGGGATCTGGTGGTGCTGGATGAGATCAACTATGCGATCAGTTATGGCATGCTGGACCCGGCAAAGGTAGTGGAGAGCCTGAAGAAGAAACCGGAAATGGTGCATGTCATCTTGACGGGGAGGAACGCACACCCCACAATTGTCGAGGCCGCCGACACGGTAACGGAGATGCGGCAGGTGAAGCACGCGTATGAGAAGGGCGTGATGGCACAGCGGGGGATCGAGTACTGAAATTGAGTAATCTGGTAATTCGGGTAATTGGGCAATGTTTCAAAGCCGCAGGCTTCTACTGCTGGATTTTTCAATTACCAAATTACAAAATTACCCAATTACTAAATTCCTATGGCTTGGTTCAAGCGTGAATCCGGGGAACTGAACACTTCGGGCGAGAAGACGGTTCGCACCGAAGGGTTGTGGGTGAAGTGTGAGAGCTGCCGGCAGATCATCTGGAAAAAGGATCTGGAAGATAATTTGAACGTGTGTCCGAAGTGCGAGAAGCACTTCCGCATCGATGCGCGGACCCGGCTGGCGCTGCTGCTGGATGACGAATATGAGACGTTTGATGGGGATATTTCGTCGACTGATCCGCTGAAGTTTGTGGACTTGAAGCCTTACTCGTCGCGGTTGCGGCAAGCGCAGCACGACACGGGGCTGAAAGATGCGGTCATCAACGCGCGAGGCAAGCTGCTGGGCCGGCCGGTGGTCGCTAGTGTGATGGAATATGCCTTCATTGGCGGCAGTATGGGAGCGGTGGTGGGCGAGATGATCACGCGGGCAGTGGAACACGCGGTGGACTCGCACACGCCACTGATCATTGTGTCGGCGTCGGGCGGGGCGCGGATGATGGAGGGCGTGGTCAGCCTGATGCAACTGGCCAAGATTTCGGCGGCGCTGGCTCGGCTGGATGAGGCGAAGGTTCCGTATATTTCGGTGCTTACTGATCCGACCACGGGCGGGGTGACGGCGTCATTTGCGATGCTGGGGGATTTGAATATTGCCGAACCCGGGGCGCTGATTGGGTTTGCTGGGCCGCGCGTGATCGAGCAGACGATTCGGCAGAAACTGCCGCCGGGATTCCAGCGCAGCGAATTTCTGCTGGAGCATGGCATGCTGGACGCGGTGGTGCCTCGCAAGGAACTCAAGCCTTATATTGGGCGGGCGCTGAATTTTATGGCGGGAAGCCGTTGAATAACAGCTTCTAGCTTCTAGCCAAACTGCCAGAGCTCGTCTAGACTCGACCTCCATTTTTCCTCACGGATTATGACCTAACGGCCTGCGGGGGAACTCGTTGTGGACAGAACAGACCACCAGGGCTGAAGCCCCTCGATTTTCGAATCTTTACGCGGCGCTGAAGCGCCGCTCTTCCACGGTACTGCACGCATTTGTAACTCTTCCCAGGCTGGTGGAGAGGCATCGGCCTGAATCTTCCAGGCAGTTTGATAATCTGGAATCTGAGAAAGCCGCCCGGCCGGGGCTAAGAGCATTAAGAGCTGAGAACTTGTCTGCTTCTTACCAAACCGCAGTAGCCCGCATGTTTGCGCTTGGTCACGAGCTGGCGCAGACGCCCTCGCACAAGTTTGATCTGGCGCATATGCGGGTGCTGTTGGCTGCTATGGATCGTCCCGAACGCCGCTTTCCCAGTGTGCTGATCGCTGGGACCAACGGCAAGGGGTCGACGGCGGCTACGCTGGCCTCGATCCTGCGGGCCTCGGGATTGAAAACCGGGTTGTACACCTCGCCGCATCTGGTGCGGATGAACGAGCGCATTCGGGTGAATGGCGAGGAGATCAGCGACGACGATTTTGCGGCTTTGCAAAGCGACGTGGATCGGATTGCTGAGAGATTGGTGGAGACGACGGAGTTGCCGTGGCATCCCAGTTTTTTTGAGATGATGACGGCGATTGCGTTTGAGCATTTTGCTCGGGAACGGGTCGACATGGCAGTGCTGGAAGTTGGGATGGGCGGGCGGCTGGACGCTACGAATGTGGTAGATCCGAGGGTGAGCGTGATTACCGATATCGCGCTCGATCACCAGAAGTTTCTCGGGGATACGCTGGGCGAGATTGCGCGGGAGAAGGTTGGGATTATCCGTCCCGGGGGCGTGGCGGTGGCGCTGCCGCAACAGCCCGAAGCCAATGACGTGATCGGGAATACGATTCTGGAACTGGGGGCGCGAGCGGTGAACGCGGTTCCGTATGTGCCGCCGGTTTCGCCTGCTAGTCCCGAGTACCTGGTGCCTAGTAGCGAGCCCGGCAACACCGTGTACGTTTATCGTTACCCGCTTCAGGTTCTGGGTGAGGAGATTCTGGTGGAGACGCCTCTGGTTGGTAGACATCAGTTGCGCAATGTGGCGCTGGCGATTGCGGCGGCGGTGGAGTTGAATCAGCAGGGGTTCAGCGGCATCACGGCAAAGAGCGTTGAGCGCGGCCTTCGCGAGACGCGCTGGCCGGGGCGGTTTCAGGTGATTGCCGCGCCGCCGGGGTGGCCGGAGATGGTCATTGATGTGGCGCACAATCCCGCGGGGGCGTGGGCGCTGCGTTCGGCCCTTTCGGAGCGGTATGAAGACCGTCCACTGATTTTTGTTTTCGCCGCGATGCGGGATAAGGCAATCTCGGAGATGGCGGAGATTCTGTTTCCGCTGGCGGAGCGGGTGATCGCCACACGGCCGGAGAATCCGCGCGCGGCATCGCCCGAGGAGATTCAGCAGGCAGCGGCGCGAACCGGGGTTGAGATTGAGGCTATGGAAGACGTGCAAGATGCCTTGGAGCGGGCTCGGGTGGTCGCGAACGCAGGGACGGTGGTTGTGATTACGGGATCGATTTATCTGGTGGGGGAAGTGATGCGCAGTATTGGCGCGGCAGTTTGAGCAGCGCCTGTGGGCAGTCTTCCCCTAGAATGGAAGTGTGCAGGAAGTGAATTCATCATCGTCCGTAGAAGTGGAAAGCGGCGCGGAGGCCGCGCCGGTTGTTGCGCCGCGGCGCAGTCCGCACGCGATTCCGGGTCAGGAGCACGGCTGGTTGAGCCGGCTGCGGTCGTATTTGATTCTTGATCCCTTGGTGTGGCTGTACACACTGGTTCTGGGAATCCTGGCGCTCCCGGGCGGACTGTTTGACCGGAGTGGACGGCGGCTGCACTGGTTCTCGCGGGCGTGGTCGTGGCTCATCATGAAGACGATCTTGTCTCCGGTGAAGGTCACCGGCCTCGATAAGATCGATACGTCGAAGCCCCATGTCTACGCGGTGAATCATGCTTCGGCGATGGATATTCCGGTGCTCTACGTTTACCTTCCGTTTCAATTCCGCATCGTTTTCAAGAAAGAACTGTTGTCGTATCCGATTGTGGGCTGGCAACTGAAGCGGTCGGGGCAGGTCTGCATTGACCAGCAGAAACCGACCAATTCGATTGCGGCGATTCGTTCGGCGGTGAAGAGCCTGAAAGGCGGCATGCCGCTGGTGATTTATCCGGAGGGCGGGCGCACTCCGGATGGCGAAATCAAACCGTTTCTGCCGGGAGCTTTTTTCCTGGCGATCAAGGCGCAGGCGGACATTGTGCCGGTGGCGCTGGTGGGAACTTTCGAACTGCTGCCGATGAATACTTACCACATCAAGTGCCGGCCGCTGGAGATGCGCGTCGGCGAGCCGATTTCGACTGCGGGGTTGACGGTGCGGGATCTGGAGGCGGTGTCGGGGAAGGTGAAGAAGGCGATGGAGGATTTGTATTACGCTGCGTAACTCCTGAGTAGCGAACCCGCGAAGCGAGATCGGTGGGGCATCTCAACGGGCCGGTGGGCGACCACAGGGGCTGAAGCCCGTGCCAATTTTAGAGGCTTTACGGGGCGCTGAAGCGCCGCTCTTCCACGGTAACTACAGGCATTCGTGAGTTTTTCCCAGCCCGTGAGGGTCTGCGCTCATACGAATTTCACTTCCGAAGAAACCCGACCGTAACTTTTCTTGCTCCCTGCCGTTATCCCTGTGTAAGACTACTCCGCGCGGAGAATTCGTTGAAGGCTCTGAGGAAAGAAGCGGACGAGCGGCTTCTGATCGAGGCGGCGCAGCAGGATCCTGCGCGCTTTGCGGAGCTTTATGAGAACAATTTCGAGCGGGTGTATGCATATGTGGTGCGGCGGGTGGGGGATCGCGCGGAAACCGAAGACTTAACCTCCGAGGTTTTTCATCATGCGCTGTCGAACCTGAAGCGGTTTGAGTGGCGGGGGATTCCATTTGCGGCTTGGCTGTTCCGGATTGCCGCGAATCTGATTTCGGACCGCTGGCAACGCAAGAGCCGTGAGAATTTGGCGGATGAGCCGGAACAGATCGAATCCGCGCCGGCGAGTGGCGCAGAATTCGAGGACGTGGAACGGAGGGCTACTCTGTTTCGACTCGTCGATACTCTGCCGGCGGAACAGCGCCGCGTGGTGGTGCTGCGGTTCGTGGAGCAGAAAAGTATTAAGGAAGTAGCGCGGGAGATCCGCAAGACCGAAGGCGCGGTGAAGCAGTTACAGTTTCGCGCGCTCAGCAGCTTGCGGGCGCGCATGGAGGGTGCCGATGCCTAAGCGCTCTCTGGGTCCGGGGAAGAACGATCCACGGAAAAACGATCCTCGAAGCAACGACGCGAAGAAGATCGAACAGTTGAACCGCGCTGTGGACGCTTTGCTGGCACGGGTGGACGGCAAGCCGCCCAAGGTGGCCGCAAGCCTCGGCTCACTGGTGCGAATTGCCACGGATCTGTGCCGTTTGCCGCGGGAAGAATTCAAGACGAGATTGAAGTCGGAGTTGCTCGCAGGGAGAAAAACGATGTCCGCCATTGCCGAACCAGCAGTAGCTGTTCGCACGACCGCGTCGCCAAGTTTGTCGTTCAAAGATGCCGCCAAAGCGATCGAGTTCTATAAAAACGCCCTCGGAGCGACCGAGACCTTCAGGTTCGAAGCTGGAGGGCGGGTAGCGCACGCCGAGATGGCGATCGGTGACTCGATTTTCATGCTGGCGGACGAGTGGCCGGAGGGAGGACGATTCAGTGCGGAAACTCTGGGCGCTTCGCCAGTGCAGATGGTTGTTCGCGTGGACGATGTGGATTCGTTCGCCGAGCGGGCCGTGAGCGCAGGGCTGAGCGTCAAGCGCCAACTCCAGGACCAGTTCTATGGCCACCGGGATGTTCTCCTGACCGATCCTTTCGGCTACGCCTGGAACATTTTCACTGTGACCGAGGAGATGTCCGTTGAGGAAATGCATCGACGGATGCAGGGCATGACCAAGGGTCCCGAGGGTGGGCACGTTTCTGAAAGCAAGTCGAAGCCGGCGGTGAATCCGATTCCACGGGGCTTCCACACCGTGACGCCTTACATGATTGCGGCGGACGGAGATGCAATCCTGGCATTCGCGAAGCAGGTGTTTGGCGCGGAAGAAACTTTCCGGGCGATTGGCGGAGCTGGAGGAATTCACGCGGAGACCCGCATCGGAGACACGATGCTGATGATGGGCGGCGGAATTCCGGGCAAGCCGTTCAATGCGAAGACGAACGCGACGGCTTTGCACGTTTACGTGGAGGACACGGACGCGATTTACCAGAAGGCTTTGGAGGCGGGAGCGACTTCGATCGGCGAGCCCCAGGATCACGAATACGGCGAGCGAGGCGCAGGGGTGAAGGATCCATTTGGCAACTATTGGTATATCGCGACGCACAAGGGCGAGAGCTATATTCCGAAGGGGCTACACAACGTGAATGTGTACATGCATCCGCTGCGGGCGGAGCCGGTGATCGGCTTCCTGAAACGTGCCTTTGGCGCCGAGGAGTTTGGGAAGTATGCTTCGCCTGATGGGGTAGTTCACCATGCGGAGATTCGCGTTGGCAATTCGGTGGTCGAAATGGGGGAGGCTCACGGACCTTACCAGCCGATGCAGTCGATGTTCTATGTGTACGTACCGGATGTGGATGCCGTTTACCGGCGGGCGCTGGCGGCGGGGGCGAAGTCGATCCAGGAACCGAAGGACCAGCCTTATGGCGACCGGCTCGGACTGGTGGCGGACGCGTTCGGGAACCAGTGGTGCATTGCGACGCATGTGAAGGACGTGACGATGTAGGAATCTGTGTCGAAGCGGGGGCGGGTCAGAACACCCGCCCCCTCGCGGTTTTTCTGCTCTGCTTCAGCCGCTGGTTTGACCCTCCCCAATCCCTCCAATAAACTGAGAGATTCAGTACACCTGCAGGGTTCAACTTATGGCAGACAGCATTCATGTGAAGCTTCCGGATGGGAGCGTGAAGGATGTTCCCAAGGGGACGACTGCGCTCGAGATTGCGAAGTCCATTAGTCCGCGGCTGGCGGATGCGGCTTTGGCGGCCAAGACCAACGGCGATCTCATCGACCTCGCTCGTCCGCTCGAAAAAGATACCGACCTGCGCCTTTTGACCGAGAAAGATCCGGAGGCGTTGGAGGTTTACCGGCATTCCTCCGCGCATCTTCTGGCCGCGGCCGTGCTGGAGCTTTTTCCGGAGACCAAGCTGGGGCACGGTCCGGCGACCGAGAGCGGATTCTTTTACGACTTCTACCGGCCTACTGCCTTCACGCAGGACGATCTGGAAAAAATTGAGAAGAAGATGCAAGAACTGGTGCAGCAGAACATCCCTTATGCGCGCGAGTTTCTGCCTCGCGATCAGGGGCTGGCCGAGTTCAACAAGGAAGGCGACTTCATGAAGTGCCATTTCATCGAGCAATTCACCAAGCCCGATGAAAAGATTTCGATCTACCGCACCGGCAAGTTCACGGATTTCTGCCGCGGGCCGCACATCCCTTCGACCGGTAAAATCAAGGCATTCAAGCTGTTCAACGTTGCGGGCGCGTACTGGCTGGGGGATGAGAAGAATCCGCAACTGCAGCGCATTTACGGGACTTCGTTTTTCTCGAAGAAAGATCTCGATGCTCACCTGCAACAGGTGGAAGAGGCGAAGAAGCGCGATCATCGCGTGCTGGGGCAGCAGCTCGATTTGTTTTCGATCCAGGAACTGGCGGGGCCGGGGCTGATTTTCTGGCATCCCAAGGGCGGGATCATCCGCAAACAGATGGAAGACTGGATGCGTGAGGAGTATGTGAAGCGCGGCTATTCGCTGGTTTACACGCCGCATGTGGCGCGGCGTCAGTTGTTCTTTACATCGGGTCATGAAGGTTATTACTCGCAGAACATGTTCGACGCGATGGAGCTCGACGACGCCGAATACCGGCTGAAGCCGATGAATTGTCCGGGACACATTCTGATTTACAAAGATTCGCTGAAGTCGTATCGCGACTTGCCCGTGCGGCTGGGCGAACTGGGAACGGTGTATCGCTACGAGCGCTCGGGCGTGATGCACGGGCTGTTGCGGGTGCGCGGCTTTACGCAGGATGATGCGCACATATTTTGCACGCCGGAGCAGATTGAAGATGAGATCGCCAACTGCCTGGAGTTTGCGCTGGATGTGCTGAAGGATTTTGGCTTTGACAAGTTCCAGACTGAGCTTTCGACATGGAATCCGGAGGACAAGAAGAACTTCGTCGGAAGCGAAGAACAGTGGATTCATGCTACGCAATCGCTCGAGAAGGTGCTGAAAGGCCGGAAGATCGAATACAAGACGATTCCGGGCGAGGCGGCGTTTTACGGGCCGAAGATTGACATCAAGCTGGTAGATGCGATCGGACGGTTGTGGCAGCTCTCGACGGTGCAGTTTGATTTCAACCTGCCGCAGCGGTTCGGTTTGGAGTATGTGGCGGAGGATGGCTCGCGCAAGCAGCCGGTGATGGTGCATCGCGCGCTCTACGGGTCGGTGGAGCGGTTCTTCGGAGTGCTGATTGAACACTACGCGGGAGCGTTCCCGGTGTGGCTGTCGCCGGTACAGGTGGCGATGATCCCGATCAGCGAGCGGCATGCGGAGTATGCGAACAAAGTTGCGGATCAGCTTAAGGCCATCGGCGTGCGCGTGGAAGTGGATACGCGGAATGAGAAGATGAACGCCAAGATTCGCGAGCACGCTATGCAGAAGGTGCCGTTTCTTTTAGTCGTTGGTGATAAAGAGGCTGAAGCTGGAAAGGTGAACGCGCGGACTCGCGGGAAAGAGAAGACTGAGGACATGGGGGCTGGGGAGTTTGTGGAGAAGATTCGGAAGCTGATTGCGGAGAAGAGTCCGGGAGTGTAATTCCAGACCTTTATTCACCACAGAGGCACCCTTCGGCTTCGCTCAGGGCAGGCTCCGACACTGAGAAAATCTTTTGGGCTCTTTGGTTATGGGGACAGTTGAGTTTGACTGTCCCCATAAGTGTTTTGGTGGGCTGACGGGTTACCATGTTTCCGTGCATGAACTGGCGGAGCGCGTGTTGGGGTATATCCGGCGGGAGGAATTGCTGCGGGCTGGGGACCGGGTTGGGGTTGCGGTTTCGGGTGGGACAGATTCGGTCGCGCTGCTTCGGCTGCTGATTGAATTGCGTCAGGAGCTTGGCATCGTCCTCTCTGTTGTTCATTTCAACCACACGTTGCGCGGGGCGGAGTCGGACGCGGATCAGGCGTTTGTCGCGGGACTGGCTCGGGAGCATGGGTTGGAGTTTTATAGTGCTTGCGGCGATGTGGCGCAGTTGGCCGCTGAGGAGCACTCTGGGGTGGAGGCTGCTGCTCGGGAGTTGCGGTATGGATTCTTTCGGGAGCTTCTGGGATCGGGTGAGGGCGACGAGATCGAGCCAGAGATCCCTCAGGGGCTGAAGCCCGATTCCTCAACAGAGCTTAACGGCACGGCTGAAGCCGTGCCCTTCCCGAACCCAACTCTAGCGTCGGCTGAATCCGTGCCCTTCACGGGCCGGGCTCCGGCATCGGCTGAGGCGGTGCCGTTCCCGGACTTGCCCCCGTCATCTGTTGAGGCACCGCCAACTATTCTGGACAAGATCGTTACCGCACATACGCTCGACGATCAGGCTGAGACTGTGCTGATGCGGGTAGTTCGCGGGACTGGACTGCGAGGGCTGGGGGGGATTTATCCGCGCATTGTGGTGGTGCGCGAGGATGAGGACGGTCACGGCGAGATCGTACGGCCGTTGCTGGGAATCCGGCGGGGCGAACTGGAGCGGTATCTGGTCGATCTCAAACAGCCTTGGCGGGAGGACTCGTCGAACGCCGATTCCAAATTCACTCGCAATCGAGTGCGGAGGCTGGTGCTGCCTTTACTAGAGCGGGAGTTCAATCCTGCCGTGGTTGAGAGTTTTTCTGAACTGGCGGAGATTGCCCGCGACGAGGAAGATTACTGGGAGAACGAAATCTCAGGCTGGCTGGGGACGGTGGTGCAGTGGTCGCAGCCGGAGTGGACGCGCGGGATTCCCGGATTCGAGGGTTCCCCAGAGCTGGTGCAAATCCAGACGCCGCGCTCCGCGTTGCTTGATCCCAAATTGTTGGCACGACTTGAAGAGCCGGGCCCCGCCGTGATGAATGCTTCGGTGAGCCGGCCTTGGCTGTTGACTGAGCCTCGGGCTGTGCAGCGAAGGGTGCTGAAGGCGATCGGGGAGCAGGCGGGGATTCCGCTGGAGTTCAAGCACATCGAGGAAATTTTGCGGTTCGCGGCTGAGGATGGTCCGTCGGGTAAGGAGTTGTCCCTTCCTTTGGGTTGGACGATTGTCCGCGAGCCGGAGGCAATGGTTTTTGTCACGCCTGACTTGCGGCGGCAGGAACGCATTCCAGACTACGAATACTTGCTGGCGGTTCCGGGAAGCGTGCTTGTGCCGGAAGTGGGGGGAGTAATCGAAGCGCTTCGTGTCACTCTGGAGTCGCAAATTGCAGAGTATAATCCGCAGCAAGTTCTCCGTGCAGAATTGTTGCCAGGACGGTTGATCGTGCGGAACTGGCGTCCCGGAGACCGGTTTTGGCCGGCGCACACGAAAGCGCCGAAGAAGGTCAAGGAACTGCTGCAGGAGCGGCACCTGGCGCAGCCTGAGCGCAGGCTTTGGCCGGTTGCAGTGAGCGGAGACGAGATCGTGTGGATGCGCGGCTTTCCGGTTCCCGCTCGATTGCGCGCCAGCGCGGGACAGGAAGCGGTGCTGATCCGAGAGATGCCTTGGGCGGTTGAGGAGCACGCAACTTAGGAGGCACGCCACTTCATGAACAGGCTGAAAGCCGAGTCACTTCGCCAGGTAATTGCGGCCGAGCAGATCCAGAAGCGCGTGAAAGAGCTGGCACGCCACATCTCCGATGATTACCAGGGCCAGACGATCCAGGCGCTGGCGGTTCTGGAGAATGCGTTTATGTTTATGGCCGACCTGGTGCGGGCATTGGATGTGCCCGTGGTGTGCCAGTTCATCAAGCCCAAGTACAGCAAGCAGCAGGGCAGCCAGGCGGCAGAGACGGTAGAGATCTTCTTCAGCCATGAACCGGATATTCGAGGCCAGCATGTCCTGCTGGTTGAGGGCGTGGTGCATTCCGGGGTAACCAGCGAGTTCCTGATGAACGACTTGCGCGCGCGAGGCGCGGCTTCGGTGAAGCTGGTCACGCTGCTGGACCGCCAGTCGGCGCGCCGCGTGGCCTTACAGCCGGATTATTTCGGTTTTCTGGTGGATGAAACCTTCCTCGTGGGCTATGGCTTGGGCGCCGCGGAGCAGACCAACCGCAACGTCCCCTACCTGGCCGCAAGCCCGGCCCCGCAAATGACTTAAGTCATGCAGTGGGAGGCGGGCGTTTTTCCCTGGGAAAAGGTAGAATAGTGGCCTTAGGGAATTTCCCTATCGAAATTGGTTCGGCTGCATCTAATTTAGTGGTAGGAGCCTCGGGGTTGCACAGAGTGGTCGGGCCCCCTCGGTTTCTTCAGGAGCTCTTGGTGAATTCAACTGTAAAAACGGTAGTGTTCTGGGTGGTGATTGGGCTGGCTGCTCTTCTGCTGTGGACCGTGATTCAGCAAGGTCGCGGCGGGCAGAAGGAAAAGGAAGTCAACTCTTCCCAGTTCATGAGTGAAGTGGCACAGGGGAATGTGCTGGAAGTAACGGTCGACGGCCAGAATGTGCGTGGAAAATACCGCGACGGGTCCGCCTTCCATACCACGGTTCTCGTGAATTATCCCGACATGTTCAAGACGCTGTACGACAAGAATGTGTCGGTGAACGTCAAGGATGTTAACGGCGGAAGCTGGCCGCTGCAGTTGCTGGGGACCTGGGCTCCGCTGATTTTGCTGGGCGCGTTGTGGTTCTTCATGATCCGGCAGATGCAGACGGGCGGCAACAAGGCTTTGTCGTTTGGCAAGAGCCGGGCGCGACTGCTTTCAATGCAGCAGAAGAAAGTCACGTTCAAAGACGTGGCCGGTGTGGAAGAGGCCAAAGAAGAGCTGCGGGAGATTATCGAATTCCTGCGCGAGGCGCAGAAGTTCCAGAAGCTTGGGGGCAGGATTCCTAAGGGAGTGCTGCTGGTTGGACCTCCCGGAACCGGCAAAACGCTTTTGGCTCGTGCCGTTGCCGGCGAGGCTAATGTTCCTTTCTTTTCGATCTCCGGCTCGGATTTTGTGGAGATGTTTGTGGGCGTTGGCGCCAGCCGGGTGCGCGACCTGTTCGAGCAGGGGAAGAAGAACGCGCCATGCATCATCTTCATCGATGAGATCGACGCGGTGGGACGACATCGCGGCGCTGGCCTGGGTGGTGGCCACGACGAGCGCGAGCAGACTCTGAATCAGTTGCTGGTCGAGATGGACGGTTTTGAGTCCAATGAGGGTGTGATTCTGATGGCGGCGACGAACCGGCCTGACGTGCTGGATCCGGCGCTGTTGCGGCCGGGGCGTTTTGACCGGCGGGTGGTAGTGAGCCGTCCGGATGTGCGCGGGCGCGAAGAGATTCTGCGCGTGCATACTCGCAAGATTCCGCTGGCCGAGGATGTCGACCTTACCGTGCTGGCGCGCGGGACTCCGGGATTCTCTGGTGCGGACCTGGCGAACATGGTGAACGAAGCGGCATTGGCTGCGGCCCGGCAGAACCGGAAGGCTGTGCTAATGTTCGACTTCGAAGTGGCCAAGGACAAAGTCCTGATGGGCGTGGAACGGAAGTCGCTGATCCTTTCCGACGAGGAAAAGAAGGTGACGGCGTACCACGAAGCCGGACATGCTTTGGTGGCGGCGAAGCTTCCGGGTTCCGATCCGGTGCACAAGGTCACGATCATTCCACGGGGAATGGCGTTGGGCGTGACCATGCAACTGCCGATCGACGACCGCCACAACTACACCAAGGAATATTTGAAGACCGACCTGGCGATTCTGATGGGTGGACGTTTGGCTGAGGAATTGTTCCTGAACCAGATGAGCACCGGCGCCGGGAACGACATTGAGCGGGCTACCGAAATGGCGCGCAAGATGGTGTGCGAGTGGGGCATGAGTGATCTTGGTCCACTTACGTTCGGCAAGAAAGAAGAGCAGATATTCCTGGGGCGCGAGATCAGCCAGCACCGCGACTACAGCGAAGACACCGCCATCAAGATTGATGGCGAGGTCCGCAAGCTGGTGAATCAGGGATACGAAACGGCAAAGAGCATTCTGGAAGGCAGCCGAGACACGCTACAGAAGATCGCGCTGGCTTTGCTGGAGCGGGAAGTGCTGGATGCATCTGAGGTGATGTTGCTGGTGGACGGCAAGGAACTGCCTCCGATGAAGTCGCCTTCGAAGCCCGATGATGGCGTGCAGCAGGTGTTGAAGCCGGAGCCGGGACGCGGGATCGCGAAGGGCGGGGAAAGTCCGGCACGGGCTTAGAAGCTGTTCTCTTCTCAGTTCTCAGTTTTTGGGGCGGCCTGGCGGCCGCCCTTTGTTTTTCTTGCTGAGAGCTATCCGTTTACTATTTTCATCATGGGTTCGGGATAGCGCTCGCCGGCGGCTGCGCCGGTGGGGAAGATCTTTTCGATGCGGCGCCGGTCTTGCGCACTCAACGTCACATGGATCGCCGCGACGTTCTCCTCCAGATACTTGCGACGCTTGGTGCCGGGGATGGGGACAATGTTCTTGTCCTGTGCGAGCACCCAGGCGAGTGCCAGTTGAGAGGGCTTGCAGCTCCTCTCCTTCGCGAGTTGTTCGACTCCGCGTACGAGGTCGAGATTCTTCTCGAAGTTCTCTCCCTGGAAACGGGGAGAGAATCTGCGGTAGTCGTCTGCCGGGAAATCCTCAAATCTGGTGAACTGGCCGGTCAGGAAGCCGCGTCCTAGTGGGCTGTAGGCGACGAATCCAACGCCCAGTTCGTGGCAGAGGGCGAGGAGTTCGTCTTCGGGCTCGCGGCTCCAAAGGGAGTATTCGGTTTGCAGCGCGGTGATGGAATGAACCTTCACGGCGCGACGGAGGGTTTGGGGCGAGGCTTCGGACAGGCCGATGTGGCGGATTTTCCCTTCCTGGACAAGCTGCGCCAATGCGCCGACAGTTTCTTCAATGGGCGTGGCGGGATCGACGCGGTGCTGGTAGTAGAGGTCGATGGTCTCAACGCCGAGGCGGCGCAGGCTGGCTTCGCAGGAGCGGCGAACGTAGTCGGGTTTGCCGCTCACGCCGCGTGCCGCGGGGTTTGCGGGATCGCGGACGATTCCGAATTTCGTGGCCAGCACGATCTGGTCGCGCTTGCCTTTGATTGCTCGGCCGACCAGTTCTTCATTGATGAAGGGGCCATAGACGTCCGCGGTGTCGAGAAAGTTGATGCCCAGTTCGAGGGCGCGGTGTATGGTGGCGATGGATTCGCCGTCATCGCGGGGACCGTAGAACTCCGACATGCCCATGCAGCCGAGGCCGAGGGATGAGACTTTGAGGCCGCTGCTTCCGAGTTCGCGAAATTGCATGACGGCTCCTGCGAAGGACAAGAATAGCGGATACAGCCGCGTATCATTCTAAGAGATGCACCAACCCCGCCCTTCGATGGCAGGAATTCGTGGATCGCAGGACGCGGCCGTGCATCATTATTGGAGCTATTCCACTGATCGGCGGAGTCCATGAGTCAGGTGCCCATCTGGTTCGAGCGCAAGTTTGAGTTTTCGTTTCCTGTGGAGCTGTATCCGAACTTGCTGCCGCGTCTGCGCGGCACTCCTGCGCGGCTCGAAGAGGTGCTTCGTGGCCGCTCTGACCAACTTCTGATCGAGAAGCCGCAAGATAAGTGGTCTGCGCAGGAACACGCCGGGCACTTGCTTGACCTTGAAACACTGTGGCTGGCGCGGGTAGGCGATTATCTTGCGGGCAGCGCCCTGCTCACCGTGGCGGATTTGAAGAATCGAAAGACCGACCAGGCGAACCACAACGCGCGTCCGCTGGAACAGATCCTGACTGAGTTCCGCACTGCAAGAGAGAGACTGCTGAAGAGAGTCGACGAACTGGATGCGGCGCTATTTTCCCGGTCCATTCCGCATCCGCGTTTGAAGACGCCGATGCGGCTGGTGGATCATTTGTATTTTGTCGCCGAACACGATGATCACCATCTGGCGCGAATCGGGGAACTGGTTACTCTCTGAAACCCATCGACCGGACTATCAACGTGCAACGAGAATGCGTGGTTTGCCGAGGGGCAAAACTTCTCCGATCTGTGCTGCGGGAACGCCCTCGGCATTCAACGCAGAAGCCACGTCGTTTCCGTGGGTTGCGACGGACATCAACAGTCCCCCCGCAGTTTGGGGATCGAAAAGGAGAGCCCTGACCTCTGCGGAAACTTCTTCGTCGTACTGCACCAGGCATTCTGCAAAGTCGCGATTGTTGTTGAGGCCTCCGGGAATATGCCCGGCGCGAACGCATTCGAGGGCACCAGGTAGAAGACGAATTCTATTCGCGTAGAGCCCCAGAGAGACCTCAGATGCCAGAGCCATCTCGCGGGCGTGTCCGATCAAACCAAACCCGGTCACGTCGGTCATGGCATGCACGCAGATTTCTTTTTCGCCGATTATCTCCGCTGCGCGCTTGTTCAGCATGGTCATCGACTGAACCGCAGCGTCGATCCAGGCTGGTTCCGCTTTACCTTTTTTTATTGCCGTGGAGATCACGCCCGTGCCCAGCGCCTTGGTGAAGATAAGAGCATCGCCTGGCTTGGCGCCGGCGTTGGTGAGAACTCTTTTCGGATGGATGAGGCCGGTGACGGAATATCCGAACTTTGTTTCGTCGTCGCGAATGCTGTGGCCGCCGATCACGATGCATCCCGCTTCGATCATCTTGGAGAGGCCGCCGGCGAGGATGCGTTCGAGGATCTCGAGATCTGCCTTCTCCGGAAAACATACCAAAGCCAGTGAGGTCAACGGGCGACCGCCCATCGCGTAGATATCGCTCAACGCATTGGTTGCGGCGATCTGGCCGAAGGTGTAAGGATCGTCGACGACTGGTGTGAAAAAATCGACAGTCTGGACCAACGCCTGATCGGGCGCGATTTGATACACTCCGGCGTCGTCGGCGTGATCGAAGCCGACTAGAACATTGGGGTCGTGTTGCCGGGCTAATTTCCCAAGCACCGTGTCCAGCGCCGCCGGACTCAGCTTGGACGCTCAACCCGCGGCTTTTACCGACTCCGTCAGACGGAATGGTTTTACTTCGGACATGGCTTCATTGTATCGGGTGGCGAGGGCCAGGACGCCCTCAGGGGCTAAAGCCCTTATTGATTTGGACGCTTTACGCGGCGCTGAAGCGCCGCTCTTCCACGTCACTGCACGCTTCCTCTTGAGCTTTCCCGCAAGCTGCGAAGCCGCTTGAATTGAGTCGACGTCAGCTGGCGGCTACTTCAACACTACATCGGTGACCTGGATGTCGGGATACTGACGGTTCCATTGGGCGGAGATGCTTTCAAACGTGAGGCGAAAAGTCTTGCTTTGACCGGGGCCTAGCGGGGAGACGCTGAAGTCGACCGCTTCGGGATAGGGGCCTGTGGTTTTCAGAACTTGCATTGGGATCTCTTCGCGCTGGGCGAGTTGTCCCATGTCGTCTTTGAAATTGACTTCGACGATTGCGTGCGTGACCGTCTTGCCGCCGGAGTTGGTGACGGTTCCGTCGACATAACTTACGGTTGCTCCGACAAAGTTTTCGGCAGCGCTCATTTTGAAATCGGAGAGCTTCAGGCTCGCGGCGTAAGGAGGCGGTCCGGAGGCTGTCTTGGGCTGGTTGCGAAGGAGAAATGCGAAGATGACGGCGATCGCGATCACGACCGCTACCGCGATGGCGATGGTGCGACGGCTGGAATCGCGTTCTTCGGCTACTGGAGTTGGCTGGATCAGGCCGCCCATGAAGGGAATTGTACTCTGGAGATTAGTTGCGGGTCTTGAAGAATGCGGCCAGGAACAGCGCGCCGAACAGCACGTCGATGCCGCCGAGCGCGAGGTCTTGCGGGTGCAGGCGATTCTGCAGATAGAGCACGAGCAGGGTAGCGCCGTAGCCGAATTTCTCGAGGACGGATGGAATCATCATGGGGCGCAGACGCACTGGATCTTTCGCGATTACGAAGAACACAATCTGGAAGGCCAGCCCCACGCTGGCGAAGCCGTAGTAGAACGCCGGATGAGTGATCGGTGGAGGATCCTTAAGGCCGATCCTATCGAAGATGAAATACAAGGGCGTGAGAACCAGCACGCCCCAAATGCCTGCGATCGAAAACACGACCTTGGCGAATTTCAATGTCCCTCCACGGATTACCGCGAGCTGCGCTCGCGGGACAGCCGAGGGCGGCTGTCCCCACATGGTCCTAATTACTCTCCGCCGACGGTGAGGCCATCAATGCGCAGCGTGGGCGAGGCTACTGAGCCGCGGAACTCCAGATCGCTGGCGATCTCGGAGATGTTGAAGAACATTTCTTTCAGGTTTCCGGCTACTGTGATTTCTTCGACCGGGTAGGCAAACTCTCCGCCGGAAATCCACAGGCCGGAAGCGCCTCGGGAATAATCACCCGTCACCAGGTTCGCGCCGTGGCCGAGGAATTCGGTGACGTAGAGACCTTCTTTGACTTCGGAAATCAATTGCTTCGGCGTTCTTCTTCCGGGCTGCAGGAAGTAATTGCCCGGGCCGATGCCCGGCGTGCCCGCGAGCCCGCGGGAGGCGTTGCCGGTGGTTGCTAGCCCCAGCTTTTTCGCTGTGTACGTATTCATCAGGTAAGAGTTCAGCATGCCATTTTCGACGACTACCGTTCGGCGTGAGGGCACGCCTTCGCCATCGAAGGGGCTGGTGCCGAAGCCGCCGGGGATGGTGCCGTCGTCGATGATGGTTACGTTGTCGCCGGCGATTTTCTGTCCCAGTTTGCCGGCTAGAAACGACGCGCCGCGGTAGACCGAGTCGCCGTTCACACCTTCGAAAATGTGTTCCAGGATCGACGTCGCGACCATGGGATCGAAGATGATTGGCACTTGCGCAGTCTTCGCTTTGCGCGCGCCCAGGCGGCGCAGGGTACGTTCGGCTGCGACTTTGCCAACCTGCTCGGGCGATTCGAGCTTGCCGAGAGTGCGTGCCACTGAGTACCAATAGTCACGCTGCATCGCGCCGTCTTCTGTCTGCGCGATGGGCACGGCTGAGACGGAGCAATACGACCGGCGGTATTCGCCGACGAATCCGTGTGAGTTGGCGAGAACTTTGTGGCCGGTGGCGGCGTCGAAGGATCCACCTTCGGAATTCTTGATGCGCGGATCGAAATCGAGCGCGGCCTTTTCGGCGCGGCGGGCGTAATCGATGCGGTCGGCGCCGGGCAGCGAATAGACGTCTTCGTGATAGAGATCGAGGTCGCCTGTGAGCGAGCCGAGCTGGGCTGGTTCGGGGAGGCCGCCGAACGGGTCTTCGGAGGTGATCTTTGAGAGCTCCAGTGCGGACTTCACCATGCGGTCGAGGCTTTCGCGGGAGAAATCGCTCGAGTATGTGCTGGCCGCGCGTTGACCGTTGAAGACGCGCACGCCGATGGATCTCGATCCGGATTCTTTGAGCGTTTCGACCTGGCCGAGGCGGACGAGCGTGGAGAATTCGTCGCCTTCGCGCACTACGCATTCGGCGGCGGTTGCGCCGCCGTTCATGGCTTGGCGGACGATGTCCTGGGCTAGGGAGCGAAGGTCAGTTTCTAGCTTCGGGTTTTCCAGTTGGACTTGAGACATAGACGCCTTGAGCGCAAACAAGATTACAGCAGAAAGCAGATTCCTCACCGGACTTCGCCCGGCTCGGAATGACAAGAATCCGTGGCAAAAGTCTACTGCATGAAGCCGCCGGGATCTTTCTTGGCGGTGCCGCCTACGGTTAGGCGATCGATCTTGATGGTCGGAATGCCTACGCCTACCGGGACTGCTTGTCCATCTTTTCCGCAGGTGCCGACGCCTTCGTCGAGTTTCAGATCGTTGCCTACCATCGAGACCCGGGTCAGAACATCTGGGCCGTTGCCGATCAGCGTTGCGCCTTTGATGGGCGCGGTGATCTGGCCGTCTTCGATCATGTAGGCTTCCGAGGCTCCGAATACGAACTTGCCGTTGGTGATATCGACCTGGCCTCCGCCGAAGTTGACGGCGTAGATGCCGCGCTTGACCGAACGAATGATGTCTTCGGGATTGTCCTGGCCTGCGAGCATGTAGGTGTTGGTCATGCGCGGCATGGGGATGTGCTCGTAGCTCTCGCGGCGTCCGTTGCCGGTGTCGGCGATGCCCATCAGGCGGGCGGAAAGCTTGTCGCTCAGGTAACCCTTCAGGATTCCTTTTTCGATCAGCACGGTTTCCTGCGTGGGCGCGCCTTCGTCGTCTACGTTCAGCGAACCGCGGCGCCATGGCATGGTGCCGTTGTCGATGACCGTGCATTTCTCGCTCGCTACGCGCTTGCCGATCAAACCGGCGAAGGCAGAAGTTTTCTTGCGATTGAAATCGGCCTCGAGACCGTGACCAACCGCTTCGTGCAGCAGGACGCCGGGCCATCCTGGGCCGAGAACCACTTCCATCTCGCCTGCGGGGGCTTCGCGTGCGTCGAGCTGGAGGATCGCCTGCCGAGCTGCCTCTTTGGCGAAGAACTCGGGATTCTTGTCTCCGAAGAAGAAGTCGAGAGCGACGCGTCCACCGCCGCCGGAGCCGCCGCGAGCCGAATTGTTTTCGGTTTTAGCGATACAAGAAACGTTCATGCGGGCCAGCGGCTGGGAATCTTCGGCGAAAGTTCCGTCGGAGGCGACGACCAGAATATTCCGCAGTTCGTCGCCGTAGCTGGCGCGGACTTCCTGAATGCGCGGATCATAGGCGCGCGCTGCTTTATCGGCGCGCATCACCAGCTCAACCTTGGCGGTGATTTCGGCATCGACCGAAGGCAAGGTTACGGGATACAAGCTGCGAGCTGCGGTTTGCTGGAACCCAGCCACCGGCGTCTTGGCTGGAGCGCTGGCAATCAATGCTGCGGTACGTGCCGCGTGCAGGATCCGGCTGGCGGAAAGATCGTCCGTGTAGGCATAGCCGGTGCGCTCGCCGGACACCACGCGCACGCCACAGCCGGCGGAAATGCCCTGCGAAGCCGACTTGACCATGGACTCATCCACCAGCAGCGAGGTGGAGGAGAGATATTCAAAATAAAGGTCGGCGTAGTCGCCACCTGCGGACAGAGCGGCCGCCAGGTAGTGTTCCAGGTCGTTTTCAGTGACCCCGTAGTGGTCGAAGAAGAAGCGGTGTTTATCGGCGAGAGGTTGTTTGTCCAAAATATTGCTCACACGAATTAGATGCCGCCGGGCTGGAGCAGACTCAAGTGGGCGGATTTGTTCATTATCCCACAGGGAGAGCGGAGGTGCGGGCGAAACATCCACATACGCTGCTTCGCTACTTTTCACCCGAGATTGATTGGGAATTTGCGGGGATTGACGAGTGCTGGCGGGAGGGAGTCAAAGTCGTGTTCCGGAAACGGCCCGCAGGCAAACCGCACCACACGGGCACCGAGACACAGAGAAGTTCGGATTTCCCATTACCGATCGCCACTAAAGCTCTTATCCCTTCCACTCGCCCAGCAGGCGGCGCACATCGACCAACTGGCCGAGGT
>OCZU010000412.1_pt1 | contig 29928 bp, 31 predicted proteins | sample 1539001 | NCBI WGS metagenome assembly OCZU01 (sample SAMEA3539306, study PRJEB22396) | soil metagenome | biome: tundra; feature: field; material: soil | place: USA | collected 2010-05 | depth 0.15 m | reverse complement strand
ATCGTCGGGCAAACCAATCAATAGATCCGGCGGTCGGCACGCCTTGGCTGAATAGTCGCGGCGCAGCATTGCGTCCTTACGGCGCGGTTATAGGGCTAACACCAATTTAATTCCGGCCTCAACATCTCGCAGCGTTTCAGCTGACACGCGACCCGTTCGTGTTGTCAGAAGCCGTTTGTCCAGAGTGATCAGCTGCGAAACATTCACGACGGACTCCTGCTTGAGGCCGGTGGCCCTGCGCGCGAGGCGAACATTGCCTGGCGCCTCCGCGAGATGCAGATTCGAGGTGACGACCGCGCAGATTGTCGTACGAATCGCGCTGTCACTGAAATCGTTCGATTGCACGATGAGCACGGGTCGGCGAAATCTCGCACCAGAGCCGACCGCCTCAGCGAGCGCCGACCACCAGATCTCGCCGCGGCGAATCACCACTTCTCCTTGAGTAGCGAGTGCGCCTGCGCTTGTTCGGTGACTGGATCGAGATCGGAACTATCGGGATCTGCCCCGTACACGGCATCTAGGCGTTCGCGTACGCCGAGGAATCGTTCGCCTTTGACGTATTCAGCGACGGCGTTCGAATAAAGTTCGCTCCGCGACCAGCCGCGTCGTTTGGCAAGCCGCTCCGCTTCTTCGAACACGGCGTCGGGAATGGAGATCGCAGTTTTCACGGACGGAGTATAACCAGAGTTATACCAGAGGCTCAAGCGGTTTGCGCGAGTGTGGCCTGCACGAGATCCCGGCTGCCGGACCTGGTGTGAGCGGATTCCGCACTGCAGCCTTACTTCCTGAATCCGGTGCCCCTGCAGGAGATCTACGATCGGTGGATTGGTAAGTTTGAACGATCGCGCCTAAAGGCGCTCAATAATCTCAAGCGTCGCGTGGAAGGAAGCACCGGTGGCTAAATCCGCATTTGTCTATGTCATTTACATTGCGAGCAGCGCCGAGACGGTATGGAAGGCATTGCCCGACGGAGAGTTCACTCGCCAGTTTTGGGGTCATGAAAACGTGTCCGATTGGAAACCAGGATCTGCGTGGGAACATCGGCGCGCGGACGCGACACGCTCGGTTGTGATGTTGGGTGAAGTAGTTTAAGCGGCGCAGCCGCGTGGCTTTCGAGAGGTTGGCCTCGCGTCCTGTCGAGCCTCAAGTCGTTGCTCGAGACGGGACGGGCGTTGAACACCTGGGCCGGCCGTTGACAGAGACTACCGTTCGTCCAAAGTAGAGGGGACTGCCATGACCACGACACCCAAAATCGTTTCCCACGAGGAGTGGATGACGGCGCGCCAAACGCTGCTTGCGAAGGAGAAGGAATTCACGCGACTTCGCGATGAACTGAGCCAGGCCCGCCGCGCCCTTCCATGGGAAGAGGTTACGAAGGAGTATCAGTTTGAGGGCCCCCACGGCATCGTAACGCATCTCAATCAGCGCGACGTCACGATGATCGCCGTTTCGCGCGCCCCGTATGCGAGGCTGGAGGCTTACCAGAAGCGGCTCTGTTGAGCTTCGATCGCCGAGATACTTGCGCGCCAGATGGTTTATAATTTCCATCTGCAGCTAGCCGCAAACATTACGTTCATTGGTGCCATTCAAATCAGGGAAAGGCCATGCAATCGATTCCGGTAGGGGCCGTGGGCGCCTTCAGTCTGGTCGTCCTTCCCGACCATCTCGCCAGCCGTTTCAAGGATACGACTTTGCCTCCGGTTCTGGCGACGCCGGTCATGATCATGATCATGGAGAACGCGGCGCTCAACGCGATCAAGCCTTATCTCGACGCCGGCGAAAGTGCACTCGGCACGCGCGTCGACGTGCGCCATCTGGCAGCGACGCCGGCGGGTCGGCGCGTGACCGGCGAAGCGAAAGTTACCAATGTCGACGGGAGGCGCATCGAGTTTTCGATTCGCGCGACCGACGGGAACGAGGAGATTGGAGTCGGCACACACGAACGCATGGTCATCCAGCTGGCGAGGTTATCGGAACGGATGAAGGCGAAATTCGGTTAGGCGGTGCCGCAGTACCGCTGCCGCCGCAGCGCCCTAGTTCTCGCTCTGAAGTTGCGTATGCACGCTCACGGCATATCCGTTCACGGGCAGCGTGCCGCTGTAGACGAGCGTTTCATTCTTCTGCACCGAAAATAACGTGTCCACGTCGCGCCAATTGGTCGCCGTTTGCGTGATCGTCGTGCCGTTGCCATCGGTCCAATTGATTTCGCCATCGAGCGCGGCCGCTCGGTTTGCGCCGGGCATCGCATTGCGCGGTCTGACGGTGGGCGGAACGCTGACCCTGCTCGATAGCGAACGCATGGTGGCCTATCCGCTCAGCGACGACGGCGAGCGCTGTTTCGTCGACGTCAGCGCGATTCCGTTCAACGCGATTGACAGTATCGATGTGCTCAAGGACGGCGCATCGTCGCTGTACGGCGCCGATGCCATTGCCGGTGTCGTCAACATCAAATTGAAGCCGACCTACGTCGGCACGGAAGTCACCGCCGAGGGCGGCGCGACGCAGCACAACGACGGCTGGACCTGGCATGGGGCCGCCATCATGGGTTCGGGCGATCTCGAAAGCGATGGCTACAACATCTACGCGGCCTTGGACTGGCATCGTCAGGAAATGATTCAGGGTGCCAATCGCAACGGTCCCTGGACGAACAACAATTGGAGTTCTCTGCCGGGTGGGATCAACGCGACCCCGGGCTCTCCGACGCAGAGTGCTTTCACCTATCCGGACAGCATCCAAGGTTACGTGCTGAATCCCTCGCCACTCCTTGCCAACGGTACGTATGCGAATGGCTTGCCCGCGGCAACGTTCCTGACGCAGGGCCGCAGCCGGCCTGCAACAGCGCGGCCGCGCAGGCCGCAGGCAAATGCGAATTTTCGTTTGGTGGTCAGATCCAGCCGCCCACCGAGCAGACCAACTTTCTAATGAAGTTCACCAAAGCGCTCGTCAACGACTGGAAAATGACCGTTACCGCCTCACTCTTCGACAGCACCGCGGAGCAGGTCGCGCCCGAGACACCGCCCTTCGGACACGCGCTCAATCAAACGGGCGTGGAAAATGGCTCCATCTCGCTGAACCCCGCTGGTCCTGGTGTACCGCCGACTCTCATCACCTTCCCGCCGCTGACGCTACCCGCGAATTCTTCGCAGAACCCGTACGGCGCACCCGCCCAGCTGGTGTACAGCTTTCCGGATATCGGCGCGTCATTCACCGGTGTTGAGACGACCACTTACCGCTTGTTTGGCGATGTCAGAGGCACGGCCGGCGGCTGGGACCTAGATGCCGCGATCGGATTGATGTATGCGAGGATGAGTGACCATATCTCCGGCTATATCGAGCCGGCCGCGGCGCAGGCGGCCCTGAATAACCTGACCTACGTTCCGGGAGTCAGCACCAACGGCGCGAGCTTGTTCGCACCGGTCGAGACCACCGATCCCTCGAGCACCCTCGACGTCGTCGACTTTCACGGCACGCACGAGCTGTTCCAGATGCCGGGCGGGCCGATGACACTCGCCGCGGGAGCGCAATACATACACAAGGCGCAGAACTATGTGGATCCGCCCACGATCATTGCCGGGGTCCAGGAAGGCACGGCCGCGTTCTCGGTGGGCTCGCAAGACGATAGCGCGGGGTTCATCGAGCTCGGCGGCAAACCCTTCCATCAGCTGGAGGTGAACGCCGCCGTGCGCTACGACCACTACGACACTTACGGCGGCCAGGCCACGCCCAAGTTCGGAGTTAAATACTCGCCGGTGGACATGTTCACGGTCCGCGGCACCTGGGGCAAGGGATTTCGCGCGCCGTCGATATCCGAATCGGGAGTCGCCGGGTTGGCATTCGGAGAAGGCAACGTCGCTGATCCGGTGCTCTGTCCCAACGGCGTCGCAAATGTCAAGGGTACGTTCAATGCGCTGTGCTCGTATCCGGGGGTCGGGGTTACATCCTCCAACCCCAAACTGAAGGCGGTTACCTCGAAGAATGCCACGTTCGGCGTCATCTTCGAGCCCGCGAAGATATTCAACGCGTCGATCGATTATTACTGGATTCAGTTGAACAACGACATCATCTCGGCATCCGCGGCCGGCGGCTTGGGAGCGCCCTTCCTTACGCTCGTTCGCGGACCGCAGGCCTCTCTGGCGGAGCGCACCAACACAACCACGAATGGAACCCCCTGCAACACCGTTACCGCGCTCACCAACGTCAACGGCGTGCCCGTCGGCTATCCCGCGTACGAGGTAGTTCCCTATGTGAACGCGGGCATTACCACCACCTCGGGAATCGACGTGGACCTGCGCAGCATCATCGACATCGGCAACGCGGGCAGGTTGATCGGCAACATCAACTACACGCACATGATCGAGTACGAGTACGGATACCAGGGGACCACCTACGACCTGGTTGGCACCCATGGGCCCTCGGGCATCTCCGGCGATACCGGCAATCCGCGGGATCGGGCCGTTGTGTCGCTGACCTGGGACAATGGCCCGGTGAGCGCGACCTTGTCGCTCAACTACACCAGCTCCTTCCATATCACGGATCCCTCGGCGGGTTACACCACTTGCCTCAAAGCGCTGGAATCGGGTGCGCCCTCGGCCTACGGTCCGGCGATTGCCGCGCCAGCAGTTCTCCCCGGCGCCTGGTACCCGTACTGCTCGGTGGCTCATTTCACCGATGTCAATCTGTACGCGAAATACATCGCAACCGATCATCTGTCCCTGCACGGTTCGATCACGAACCTGTTCAATTCAGATGCACCCGTGGATCTTCAGACCTACGGCGGTGGTGCGGAGTTGCGCTACGATGCCGCGCTCGATCAGGACGGTGCCGTTGGCCGGTTCTTCCTGGTCGGCTTGACCTACAAATTCTGACGGCGAGCTTTCAGCGACGTCTTGCGATCGGCCCCTGCGGGGGCCAATTTGCTTTGGATCCTGGTCAGTAACAAGATAAAGCACTTTTCGCATCCGGGGCGCGGGCCAATGAAATTTGCAATGATACTGAGGAAGCCGAGCGCCTATCTTCCAGTGGCAATGTCCTTCGCGGCGCTCGCTACGGTGCTTGCTCAACTTCTCATCCACGGTGTCGTCCGTGAGGGCGATGAAGGCGCCGCCGCGCATATCTTTCAGCTGCTCATTGTCGGAGAGGTGCCGATCGTGGGCTTCTTTGTCATCAAGTGGTTGCCGCGGGTAGGACTGCAGGCGCTGCCGGTGTTGTCGCTGCAAATGGGCGCCGTCCTCGCGGCACTCGCGCCCGTTTTCATTCTCAAGCTGTGAGGCGGGCGGTCGCGTGTTCGGACGAGACGCGGCGCTGCGGCCCTAACGATCCCATCGGCATTAATCTAGGCGCCCGCGAACCGCGGTGGTAGTCTGATGTTGCGCAGGTCGTAGCGCGGCTGATATCGTCCGAGCGGATTCTGTTGCGGGAGGAGAAACCCGAGAACGAATGTGAGCAGCTCGTTTTCGGTGTTGAGCTTGAGCACGTCTCGATCCGACTTCCGGAATGGGTTGCGCAAGGGATCCTCCCACGACCAGATAGTGCGCCCCGGCAAGTCCAAGGAGCGTGGTACCGACCTTGGTCCTCCGCAAATCAGAGCGGCGGTGTACAAAATTCCATCCGCAGCGCAGAAATCCTGTAATCGCAAAGCGAGGCACAAGCCGTGCAATGACCAGCACATGGATGCCCCTCGGACAGGATCGCTGTAGTGGAATCCCTGGCAATCACCACCGGGTTACCGTGAACCCGGCGGCCGTTATCGTCGGTCGACCGGGCTTTTCGCTCATATTCCGGTCGCGGATCCGCTAATCGATCCGGCTCATGCGATGCACGCCACGTTTCTCGATTCAACATAAGAATCTGCGGCGCATTTTCGATACGCTTGTCGGCCTATGAAGGTAGATCAACCACAGCCGGTCGCCAGCGACAATTCCGAATTCGAGGAACTGCCGCACACGGGCGTCACAGCGCAATTGGCCATGATGTACCGGGCGCTATGGGGCTCGCCGCTGCGCGGCACGTTGGTGGCTCTGGCGGTCGCGATATGCCTGGTCGTCATGACGACCGCGTATGGGCAGATACGCCTCAATAACTGGAACAAACCGTTCTATGACGCGCTGTCGCGCCGCGACCTGGGGCAATTCCTACGCCAACTCGGCGTGTTCGGTCTGATCGCGGGTACGCTGCTGATTCTCAACGTGGGGCAGCGGTGGCTCGTCGAAATGCTGAAGCTCAAGCTGCGCGCGGGCTTGGTGCAGGACCTCGTACACGAATGGATGCTGCCGCGCCGCGCATTTCGCCTCGCCAGCGCCGGGACGATCGGCGTCAACCCGGACCAGCGACTGCATGAGGACACGCGCCACTTGACCGAGTTGTCGGCCGACCTCGGCGTCGGCCTGCTGCAGGCATCGATCCTGCTCGTCATTTTCGTCAAGGTACTTTGGGCGTTATCCAGCGGTTTCGCGTTCCAAATCGGCGGCAATGATTACTCGGTACCGGGCTACATGGTATGGGCGGCGTTCATCTATGCGAGTTCGGCATCGATGTTGAGCTACTGGATCGGCAAGAGTCTCGTCAACCGCAACGCCGAGCGCTATGCGCGGGAGGCCGATCTCCGTTACTCCATGGTGCGGGTCAATGAGCATATCGATGCAATTTCGCTTGCGGCGGGCGAGACCGACGAGGCGCGGCGCATGGAACTCGATCTCGCGGGCGTGCTCGCCGCCATGCGCCGCCTGGTCTCGGGGCTCACGAACCTCACGTGGATCACCGCCGGCTATGGATGGTTTACGATCGTGGCGCCGATCGTCGTCGCGGCACCGATTTATTTTTACGGCAAGGTGTCCTTCGGCGGCATGATGATGGCGGCGGGCGCGTTCAATCAGGTGCAGTCCTCGTTGCGTTGGTTCGTCGATAATTTCAGCGTGATCGCAGATTGGCGCGCGACGCTGCTGCGCGTCGCGAATTTCCGCCGCGCGTTGCTGATCACCGATACGCTGCACCAGGTCGAGGGACGGATCGGGTTCGCCGACGGCAAACCCGGCAGATTCAGTATCGATCACCTGGAAATCGCATCCCCGGCCGGCTGTACGATGCTCGAGGAAGCCAGCATCGAGATTCGAGCCGGAGAACGCGTTCTAATCGTCGGCGAACCCGGCACCGGGAAGACCTTGCTGTTCCGGGTGTTGGCGGGTCTATGGCCATGGGGCTCCGGCACCATCATGCGCGCGCCGGGCGAGTCGATTCTCTATCTGCCGCGGGTACCGTATTTGCCTCCTGGCACCTTGCGCGAGGTTCTCGCCTATCCCCTGAAGGTCGAAAGCTTTAGTGAGCGTTCGTTCGTCAACGCATTGGCAAGGCTGCGCCTGAAGCGCCTGACGCCGATGCTCGACCAGTCGCGCCGATGGGAACGCGAGTTGGGCGAAGAGGAGCAACAACGCCTCGCATTCGCGCGCGCCGTTCTGCAGTCGCCCCGATGGATCATCGTCGATGAAGTACTCGATGCGCTCGACGTCGACACACTCGCGCGCGTCATGGAGATATTCACCAAAGATCTCAAAGATTCCGGCCTCATCCACATCGGTCGCGCCGAAAATCGAAAACATCTCTATTCGCGCGTGCTGCATTTGATCAATGATCCCACCGTGCGTAGACTCGCGCGCTTGCAGTTGGCCGATGAGCCGCGTGGCCCGGCGCTGGCGCCGGTGGCGGAGCCCGTAGACAACGATTAACGGGTTGCCGACACTAAATCACTTGCTTAAGTATTGTCGTCTGTTATACTTAAGCAGATGGTTAACAAAAGCGCCGCACTCGACCTGACGTTCCAAGCGCTCGCGGATCCGACCCGCCGATCGATCTTGGCCCAACTGTCCCGCGGGCCGACCTCAGTCAGCGAGTTGGCGCGACCACTGGAGATGTCTCTTCCTGCGGTGATGCAGCATCTGGCGGTGCTCGAAGATTCCGGTCTCGTACGATCCGAGAAGAGCGGGCGCGTGCGCACTTGCCGCATCGAATCTCATGCACTAGACCTCGCCGAGCAATGGATCGGTCAACGCCGGACCGAGTGGGAACGGCACCTCGACCGACTCGGTGAGTACCTGAAAACCCTCAACAAGTAAGGAGTAGGCCATGGCGACGGCGAATATCAACACACCAACCGGCCCGCTGGTCGTGTCGCGCGTGTACCCGGCCGCGCGAGAGCTGGTGTTTCGTGCCTGGAGTTCGGCGGATCATGTAAAGCGCTGGTTCTGTCCGAGCGGCTACAGCGTGCCCGAAGCAACCGTCGATTTTAAGGCCGGCGGAGCCTTTGATATTTGCATGCGTTCACCCGAGGGACACGACCACTGGACCAAGGGCCGTTTTACTGAGATCACTCCCCACAGCCGACTTGTAATCGACATGAACGTCGTAGGCGATCAGGCTGAGCTGCTGTTCCGCGCTCATACGGTGGCCACGTTTGCCGAAGTGGCCGGTGGGACGCGGCTCGAAGTCACGCAGACCTACGCGCTCATCGAATCCTCGGCGGTGTCGATGATCGAAGGTGCGACGCGAGGGTGGAGCCAAACTCTGGACCGTCTGGAACTCGAAGTGGTGCGCATCCAGAAAGCGGCGCCGGCGAAGTCGCTCGATCGGCGGACAAGCGGGTAATTCTGCGCCTATTCTCGGACGTTTTAAATCGCGATCGAGCGGCCGCGCCCGACGGCCGGCAGCGCTGCATGAATGCTTTTTGGAATCGCGCGCGGCGTGATAACGTTGCGCTCCTGAACAGGAGGACTTGCCATGGCATTGAAGTCAGGGAATCCCGCGTTGTCCGTCAAGACATTCGAGGGTTTGGGCGAATCGGCCGAACCGATGACCTTGCCGGGTACCATCAACAAGGCGGCCATGCTGCTCGCGATCCTGCTGATCGGTGCGGGCTGGGTCTGGAACCTCTATTTTGCGTCGCACCAGATCGGCGACATTACCAGCTATCTATGGGCCGGCATTATCGGCGGGTTCGCTGTCGCGCTGGTCACGATTTTCAACAAGCAGGTTTCCCCGTACACATCACCGATCTATGCGCTTCTGGAAGGTTTCGCGATCGGCGGCATCTCCGCGGTTTACGAGGCGAAGTACCCCGGCATTACTTTGCAGGCAGTCGGGCTCACCATGGGCACCCTGGCATGCATGCTCGCCGCCTACCGCTTTGAGATCATCAAGGTCACCGAGAATTTCAAGATGGGGGTGGTCGCAGCGACCGGCGGAATCGCGATCCTCTACCTCGTCGATTTGGTATTGATGTTCCTCGGTCATCCGGTGGCCTTCATCCACGAAGGCGGCGCTTGGGGGATCGGGTTCAGCCTCTTCGTCGTCGGGCTCGCCGCACTCAATTTAGTGATGGACTTTGATTTCATCGCCACGGGCGTCGCCCAGCGAAACCCGAAGTACATGGAGTGGTATTCCGCGTTCGGCCTCATGGTGACGCTGGTCTGGCTGTACGTTGAGATCCTGCGCCTGCTCGGGAAGCGCCGCTGAAATGCTCCCCCGCCGGTTTCGCTGAGCTTGCCGGCGGCAATCCTTAAGTATTTTCCGTCGCTTGCAACGCATATTCCTAATGGCTTCATATGACTTGAACGTTTAGCGTGATTGCTGGAGTTCAAGTCGGTCATGAAGGAGTATTCGAATGAAAACTATCATTATGGGAGCCATAGCCGGAGCGGCCGCATCTGCATTGATTGGCAGCACGGTTTTTGCTCAGAACGTCGAGGAAATCACGGTTCAAGGAACCCGTAGTATGACTGTGACGCTTCAAGGTCGTACCTCGAGCGGCATTCCGATCAAAGACGTCTCCATGTCTTACGGCGTGAGCTATGCAGGCCTGGATCTCGTCTCCCACGCCGGTGTCTTGGAGCTTCAGAAGCGCGTGACCGACGCCGCTCTTGCAGCTTGCAAGGAGATCGGCCGCCAGTATCCCGATTCAACGCCGAGCGAGGCGGATTGCGCCAAGGCGGCGACCGACAAGGCGATTGCGAAGGTCAATGAGTTAGCTGCCGCTGCGGCAAGCAAGAAGTAGGGACTGTCATTGGCGGGTCGCCGCGCTAAAGGCTAATTCAATCGAGGCAAGCAAAGACCCCAGCGAGCGCTGGGGTCTTCGCGCTCATTCCTTGAATTGCGGCTTCGGATCCGCGAGATTCACGGCGCGCAGGCGCATCTCGGTATCCAACGCGAGCACGTGCACTCGCAGCTGCTGTTGATGCCAGTACCGCGGTTGCGCGCCGAGTGCGGCGCATAACACGATCCAACCAGGGCGGCCGCGGGCGGCGCGCACCAAGATCCGGCGAGCCGCAGTCGGCAATGCGAATGCGGGTTCCATACTCCATGCGTGTCCGAGAAGACGCATCAGCGTGCGCGATGAGGTCGGCGGCATCCGCAGGCTCAGACAGCCGACCTTCATTTCCCGTAGCCGCTGCCGTTCCCGCGGCGAGTCGACGTCGACCGCGAGCGTGACCCCGACCACTCCGCCGCGCAGCCGGCGCAGCCATCCCTTCATGGCCGATGGCACACGCGTCACGTGGTCGAGCAGCAAGCAGCCCGGCTCGGCGTCTGCGGCCCACCACAGCCGCGAGCGCGCGGCGCGGCGTGTCAGTCCGGCCGTGGCAATTTCCGAATAGGCGCGTTCGAGCGTGCGAGTGATGTCGTCGAGGCTGCTCGTAGTCGCGCAGAGCGCGCAGCGGGCGCTGCGAAGTTCCGGCAGCACGGCACGTAACAATGCGGATTTGCCGCTGCCGCGCGGACCCCATAACACCACGTGCTGGCCCCGGGAGAGGCCCGCGGCGAGTCTTGTCGTGAGTGCCCTAAACGCGCGGTCGACCTCGACGGGTTCCGTCATCGCCATGATCGTCGCTTCGATGCCCCTATTGGCTTTATGCTCGCCGCGCGGTTTCGGTCGGCGCGCGTCGCCGTACGAAAGCTCCGTGTCCCGCATAAACCGCAGACTTGCCGAGGATCTCCTCGATTCGCATGAGCTGATTGTATTTCTCGATGCGCTCGCCGCGGCATGGCGCGCCGGTCTTCAAATGACCGGTCGCGAGCGCCACCGTCAGATCCGCGATGAAGGAATCAACGGTCTCGCCGCTGCGGTGAGATACCATCGCACCCCAGCCCGCGCTATACGCCAAATGCACCGCTGCGATAGTCTCGGTCAAGGTGCCGATCTGATTGAGCTTGATCAGCACCGCATTCGCGGCGTTTTCTGCGATGCCGCGCGCGATACGCGAGACGTTGGTGACGAAAAGATCGTCGCCGACGAGTTCAATTTTGGCACCGAGTTCCCGATTGAGGATCTTCCAACCCTCCCAGTCGTCTTCGGCAAGACCGTCTTCCAGCACCGCGATCGGGTACTTGCGAACCCAATCCGCATAGAGAGCCACCATTTCTTGCGCGCCAACCGAGCGACCCTCGGTGCGCAATTGATAAAGCCCATTCTCAAAAAACCCGCTCGATGCGGGGTCGAGTGCCAGAACCACATCGGCACCGGGCCGGTAGCCGGCGGCCTCGATCGCGCGCAGGATCAAATCGATCGCATCCTCATTGCGCTTGAGCACCGGCGCGAAACCACCCTCGTCGCCGACGCCGGTCGAGAGGCCGGCATCCTTGAGCACCTTCTTGAGTTGATGATAAATCTCCGCTCCCCAGCGCAAGGCTTCAGCGAAGTTCGGGGCTCCGACCGGGGCGATCATGAACTCCTGAAAATCCGTACCCTGCCAATTGGCGTGTGCACCGCCGTTGAGGATGTTGAACATCGGCACCGGCAGGCGATTTGCAATGGTGCCTCCCAAATATCGAAACAATGGCAGCTCGGATGCCGCAGCCGCAGCGCGCGCGACCGCGAGGCTTACGCCCAGAATGGCATTGGCGCCGAGCTTGCCCTTATTGGCCGTTCCGTCTGCGGCGCACAGAGCATGATCGACGGCACTTTGATCGAGCGCGTTCAAGTCCAGGGCAGCTGCAGCGAGAACGCCATTGACATGATCAACCGCGTGCAGCACGCCTTTACCGGCATAGCGATGCGCATCCTGATCGCGCAATTCGACCGCCTCATGAATGCCGGTCGAAGCGCCCGATGGCACGGCGGCTCGGCCCTGGGCGCCCCCGGCCAGCGTGACGTCGACCTCGACCGTGGGATTGCCGCGAGAGTCCAGAATTTCGCGTGCGTGTATCGTTCTGATTCGACTATCCATCTTGGGCTCCTGGAGTCGGCACTACGGCCGGACGATGTGGCATCAATTTTTTGCAGCGGTATTCTACAGTCACACGGCACATGGAAGCATAGTCGGGAACGCCTTTCGGCTCCGCCATGGTGCGCATGGCGCTCGCAGGCGCGACCAGGCCCGCAGTCGGTTGGTTCGCGCTGACCCAGGCTTGTTGTATCCTGAATGCTTCTCTGGAAGAATAGAATCAGGGATGCGGAGATGGCATACCTCCCCGAACCGCCGAACGCCGGCTGGTGGTGCCTAGGCATTAAGCGGACGGTTGGCGTAGCCATGGTGCGCCCGGTCCAACGGTCGAGAACAGGTGCCGCTTGAGATCAATCATTGCAATCTTTATTGGTGCAGGCTTAGGAGCCTTGCTGCGCTGGTGGCTGGGCCTGACGCTCAACAGCTACTTCCCGAGCATCCCGCCCGGTACGCTTGCCGCTAATCTGATCGGAGGCTACATCATCGGCGTGGCCGTTGCGGTATTTGCTGCCTCGAGCGCCTTCGCGCCAGAGTGGCGGTTATTCATCATCACGGGCTTTTGCGGTGGTTTGACGACGTTCTCGACGTTCTCATCCGAGATCGTGATGTTGCTGCAACAGCGCCAGCCTCTCGGCGCGTGCGGCGCGGCTGCGCTGCATCTGGTGGGTTCGGTGCTGATGACGTTTGCGGGAATCGGCACGGTCGCGTGGGCACGAGGATGATGCAACCATGACCGGTTCATTCTTACGATTTTATGTGCACGAGGGGCATCGCCATCACCATCACCTCGTATGGGAATGGTTGCTGCAGCAGGCGAATAAACTCGGCATCCGCGGTGGCTCGGCATTCAAGGCCATGGCCGGATTCGGCCGGCATCACATGCTGCACGAGGCGCGTTTTGTCGAACTGGCCGGCACGCTTACGGTGGAAGTCGAGTTCATGGTCACCGACGAAGAGGCGCAACGGCTGCTGGCGCTGATTCACCACGAGAAGATTCGGCTTTTCTACGCGCATATCCCGGCGCGTTTCGGTGTGATCAATCCCGACTCCGCCGACCCCGCATCGGTGGCGTCCGATGAATGAGCCGGTGCAGAGGTTGCGGCTCAGGAGATCGCCGGCCCTGGAACTTTGAACGCGAACGCGAAGAATGCGGCGACACCGAGACAGACGAACGCCACGAGATGATTCCAAGCGAGCTTCTCTTTGAGAAAGAGGATTGCAAACCCAATAAAGACGATCAGTGTGACCACCTCTTGAATGATCTTGAGCTGGAATCCGCAGAACTCGTGATAGCCGAGACGATTGGCGGGCACCGCCAAGCAATACTCGAACAGTGCAATTCCCCAAGAGACGAGGATCGCTTTCCACAGCGGCCAGTCGTGGCCGTATTTGAGGTGGCCGTATCAGGCAAAGGTCATGAATACATTCGATAAAGTCAGTAACACAATCGTGTTCATAGTGGTTGGTAATGATTGAGGAAAACGGTTGTTGCCATAGCCCCGAGAAACAGGAGTCCTGTGTCGAATTTACTACACAATGGCTGCGACCTCGCTCTCGGGATCGAGGTGCTTTGGCTCCCACCCCAGGCGTCGTCGAGCTTTCTCGCCGGACTGCCGTTGGTCAAGTCCGTAGCCTCGCGCCCATTCGCCGAGTTCGGCCGCGACTGCGTGCGCGGAAATGACCTCGGGGTCGCGGTTGCGTGTGCCGAATCGCCGCGCGAATGCGCGTGCGATGCGTCCGACCGGCAATCCGTCGATCGCGGCACCAAGGTAAGTCTCTCGAGGATCACTGCGCTCAAGAGCCAAGCGATAGAGCGCTGCGAGGTCCGCCGAATGGAACCGACTGAAGACGCCGCCGCTGGGCTCGTACACCATCGCCGGGTGGATCACGATCGGGTGAATGCCGGGAATATCGAGTGCGAGTCTGCAGTGTGTCACTCCCCACGCGAATGCAGGCAGCCGAGCGAACGGCGTCTGCTCGGTCGTGATCGTTTCTCGACTGGGACCAAACAGCCAACATCCCCCCGTGTAGATGAATCGCATCGTCCGCGGAGGCGCCGCTCCGTCATCTGATCGTCGTCGCCAAATGCCGCCGCCGCCTGGATGATTGCGTCCAGCGGCGGCAGTGCGGCGAGCCATCGCTGTGGCGTTGATATATCGCCCGCGATGGGAAGCGCGCCTTCACCCGTGAGCTTGTGGGCGGCGGACTCGGAGCGCGCGAGCGCAATCACATCGTGGCCGGATCGAAGCAGTTCGCGAACCACGGCGCTGCTGGCCGCCGTCGACGCATCGCTGCGGAGCGTACCGGTTCGGTACAACGCAATAACCCGCCGCGCGGAGCAGCTATCGAGCGGCCACTTCCACGCGCGCGTCGTTGAAACAGGCGCCCTCGGCGAGGTCCGCTTTGTGCGCGGGCGCCAATGCCGACACGGTCTGGCCGTTCCGACTCGTCCGTAGCCACGCGCCTTTCTCCGAACTGACGACGCCGCAGCGCACGGAAGCCGTGACGCGCAAGGGCAAATAAACCTGCCCCAACTCATTCCACACTTTCACCGTGTCTCCGTCGACGAGCCCGCGTTCAGCTGCATCGGCGGGGTTCATCTCCAGCACCGGGGGATCATCATTGGCCGCGAGTCCACCGAACGTAGAAGTGATGCGCTTATCGGAGGCTGGTGTAATCAGCATTAGCGGGTATGCCGATATCACGGGGCGGTACGCCGGCAAGCTTGCACCATACCGCGAACCGAGCGTCGCCGATTCCAACTCAACCTTGCCGCTCGGCGTTTTGGGGTGGACGTTCTGGAAAAGCACGGGTTCAGCTCCCGCAAATTCCATCTTGATCGCCCGGTCGACGGGTATTTGGCTCGCGCGCAAGCCTTGCATGCGCGGATCGTCCGGGTTCAACGCAGCGTCCATGAGTTCGGCATCGCTTTCGCGGAATGCTGGATCGGAAAAGCCGAATATTGCGGCAAGTCGGCGAAAAATCTCGGTGTTCGGCAGGCTCTCGCCGACCGGCGGAATAACCGGCTCGGCGCGCTGCAGATACTGCTGGCCATACGCTGCGTAGACATCCGCATGTTCAAAGTGCGTGCAGGCAGGCAGAACCACATCCGCGTATGCCATCGAGTCGGTCATCGCCACTTCGATGCCGACCGTGAACAAATCCTCACGCGCCAAGCCCAGCTTCATACGATTCTGATCGGGATGCACGATCAGCGGATTATGGTTATAGATGAACAACGCCTTGAGCGGCGGGCTCAGGCTCTCATCGAGCAATAGCTTGCCGACGTCGATGATATTGATCGTGCGCGTCTTGGGCGGCACGAAGTCGGTGCGCGTCAGTTGGTCGGTCGTCTTTGGAAATGCGTGGCCCGCGCCACCTACGAGCCCACCGCCGGCGACACCGAATTTACCGGCGAGCGCCGGCAGAGCGGCGATGGCGCGCAGGCCGGAGCCGCCGTTTTGATTGCGTTCCAGTCCGTTGCCCCAAGCGATGACTGCGGGCGACGCATCGCAGTACCAACGCGCGAGCGTACGGATGTCGTCGAGCCGTACGTCGCAAATCTCCGCGGCACGCTCGGGAGGGTAGGCGCGCGCCGCCTGCATGAACGCGTCAAAGCCGACTACGTGCTCCGCGATGAACGCATGATCGAGCGCGCCGATGCGCTCCAGCTCCACGGCGACGGCCCAGGCGAGTACCACATCCGTGCCGGGGCGCACCGCAAGATGCAGATGGGCTTGTTCGGCGACCTTGACGCGCCGCGGGTCGATCACCACGAGCTTGGCGCCGCTGCGTTTGGCGGCGTTGATCTGCCGCATGAGGTGTAGATTGCAGCTCGTCGCATTATTGCCCCAGACGATGATGAGTTGCGCAAGACTCACCTGCTGCAGCGGCGTGCCGGGGGTTGCGCCGAACGTGCCGGAATAGGCGGCGCTGCGTATGCCGCCACAGAGCGGGTTGCGGCTGAGCAGCGATGCGCCGATCCGATGAAAGAAGCGCAGCGACATCGAATCGCCTGCCAGCATCCCATGGGGTCCGGCATAATTGAGCGGCAAAAGCGCTTGCGGGCCATAACGATCGATGACCTCGCTAACGCGACCGTGAATCGTGTCGAGTGCCTCATCCCAGGAGATCCGCTCGAACTTACCGGCCCCTTTTGCGCCGACACGCTTCAGTGGATGGCGCAAGCGGTTCGGGCCGTGGACGAACTCCGGATATAAATTGGCGACTTTGGCGCAGATGGCGCCATGGGTGATCGGATTGACCTTTGAGCCTCGCACGGCGATGACCTGATCGTCTGCAACCGTTACGGAGAGACTGCAGGTGTCGGGGCAATCTAGGGGACAGACGCTCGATTTATCCAGATTCATATCGGTTCGTTCAGGCCGTAGTGCGAACAGAGTACCGCAAGACTGGACACCGGGTATAGGGTCGCGCCTGAGCAACGCGCTCAGGCGGCAAGCAACGCGCGCAGCAATGTCAGCAGCTCGTCTGCATTGATGGGCTTGCTCGCGATCCGCAGATGCGGATCGCGGGGCAATTCCTTGATCGCGGAGGAGGTGTCTCCCGTCGTGAGGACGGCCCGCAATGAAATACCCAGGATCTCGCGCAACTTGGCGATGACCTGGGTGCCGGTTTCGCCGTCGCCTAAGCGATAGTCGCTGATCAACAGATCCACACCATGACCCGCCTCGACGTGTTGCAACGCTTCGGCCAGAGAGGCGGCTTGCGTGACGTGATAACCCTCCAACTCCAGCAGCAAACTCGTCGCGCGCCGCAACGACTCGTTGTCCTCTACGAGCAGAACGCGCGCCTCGCCGACCGGCTGTGGGCAAGGTTCGGGGGATGCCGCGGACGCTCGGCGCGCAACCTGGCCTTGGCTCGCCGGCAGCACGAGGGAGAACGCCGAGCCCCGGCCCACCTCGGAGCGCACATCGAGTTTGAGCGTGAGCAGCTTGACGAGCCGCTGAACGATCGAGAGTCCAAGACCATATCCGTCGCGCGAACTGTTGGGCGGAACGCCGACCTGATAGAACTCATCGTAGATGTATGGCAGATGTTCGGGCGAAATGCCGACGCCGGTGTCGAGCACCTCGATGCGAACCAACGCCGCTTCGTGCAGGCAGCGCAATCGTACACAGCCTTCACGAGTGTACTTGACGGCATTCGAGACCAGATTCCTCAAAATCTGCTCCACCAACGAGGGATCACTGTGCACGGCGTCCTGGCACGTTTCGATTTCGAGCCGCAGCCCCTTATTGGCGGCAATGCTCTCGAATTCCATTCGCAGCTCTTCGAAGATGGCGGCTACGGTAAAATCCGTGGGCTCAGGTCTAATCGCGCCGGACTCGAGTTTGCTGATGTCGAGCAAGGCGTTGAGCAATCTCGACATGGCCCCAATCGCTTGTTGCTGCTGCGACAAGGCTTCGACAGCGTAGTGGTCTGTTGCGCGCCGGCGCAAGGCTCCATTGAGAAATTCGAGGGTTTGCAGCGGTTGTCGCAGATCGTGGCTGGCCGTCGCGAGAAAGCGGCTCTTGCCCTGGTTTGCGCGGTCAGCGATCTCACGCGCCTCATCGGCGAGCGCCCTCGCGGCTTCCGCGGTCTCGCGTGCCACGATCAGCTCGGCCTCGACATGCTTGCGGTCGGTCACATCGCGAATCGCGGCAGCGACGAGCGTGCGGCCGTCATCCTCAATGGGGCTCAAACTGATCTCGACGGGAAACTCGGTGCCGTCGCGCCGCTGCCCAAATAAATCCAGCCCCGCGCCCATCGGGCGCACACGCAGGCTGTTGACGTAGTGATCTCGGTGCCCGACGTGCCGCGTCCGAAATCGCTCCGGCATGAGCGTCTCGATGCTCTGCCCGATGATTTCGTCGCGCGCGAACCCGAATAATGCGGAGACTTGCTGATTGACAAACCGAATGATACCGGCCTCGTCAATGATCAGCATCGCGTCGGGCGCGGCATCGAGCGCGCTGCGGGCAAGATCAGGCGGTGTTGTTCGCATGGCAGGGGGTCGCCTTGATTGACACTGTCGAGTCAAAATCGAGCTTGAGAATGATATATTGCACGCCGATTACATGGCAATTCGGCGCCCAATATACGGACATTTGGCGCTATTCCCAAGCTCACGGTTTCCACGGCGCCCTCATCCAGCGCTTGTGAATGCGATTTTTATCGAAAGTCACTTCCATCCAGGAGCTGACCGTCCCCGCATCGCAATCACATGAGAACTCGTTCTCGGCGGCCTCGACCAGAATCGGTATCCGGTAGCCACGTTTGGTTTTCACGATACCCAGGAATTGATTGCCGACGGGATAAGCCGTATAACCGCCATTATTCTCCGAGTCACGATCGTATTTACAAATCGAGGACGCGTTTTTTGAAACGTCAGTGGTTTCGAAGTACCAAGCCGGCGGCAAGTTCAGGACTTTGTTATTTGCGGTGACCTGCATATCGTCGTTGGTGCAGTCGTTGGAAACGGATCTGAAAACGAATCGAAATGTCTTCTGATCAACCGTACAGGTGAAGACGGGAGCTTTCCCGCAATCTTCCGGATACCCATCGGCTGCGGATTTTTCTTCGGAAAAACTGAGGCACGGCAGCTGTACGGTGGAGCTCAGCATGAAAATAAGCAATGTTTTAGGCATGTCGATCCAAAAAGACGTGAGAAAGCAAGAGAATGTGTGCTTCATTGGCGGCAACCATAACGTGGTTACGCCAGCCTGTGGATTTTGCAATAAATCGCCTACCCGCCGCATCCCGCGGCATTCCTATGAAAGCTACTCGCGGATTCGCTTTGGCGCTATCCTATTTTATGACGCTGTTTCGGGGGCATCCTAAGGCAACTCCTGCGCATCAAGGTAAGAACTTCGGGTTATACCTATGCCGCAACCGCGCGATAGACTCGGAGCGGAGTTTCATGCGATCGTCGATGAGATTTATGGGATCCTGACCGCGCGAATTACCGCGACCGCCGGCATGCAAGGTCAAGCTCACGGCGCATTGGTCCAGTTTCTGCCGCCGGTCTCGACCAATCGGCTGGGGGGATTCATCGAAGCATTGGCTGCAGCTCCCTACGACGGGCACGCCGCAATGGCCAAAATCGCGGCATCTCTAGGCCTCGAAATCAACGATTTATTGCCGATCGCCGAGGCACTGCAGCGCTTGGAGTTTGCAGATCTCAAGGGCGCGACCATCACGTTGACCGCGGCCGGTAAACTCTTCGCGCGACCGAGTCGAGTTCGAGCTGCAGGATCATTTGAACTCGGGCGATACGGAGAAGACGCTGCTCGCCGCGATCGGATGGGGACGTTATGCAGAGTTATTCGGCTACGATGATCAGACACGCACATTCACGCTCGATCGGTGAAATCGTTCGACGCACGCACAGGGCCGTCCTCGCGCGTTTCGAGGCGTTATTGCTGGTTGGTCAGCTATTCTGGCCGCATAATCGGCTGAGGGGGTGAAGTCATGACCACGCGGCGTTCCTTACTGCAAGCAGCGGGCGGCGGCTTGCTGTTGGCAGGCACCAACCGGTTCGCAGCGCTTGCCGCTGCCGAGTTGCCTGCGGGAACGATCGAATCGGAACGTCTCGAGACGCTGCCGGGCAAGCAGCCGCTGCTGAAGCGCTCGTTCCGGCCGCCCAACTATGAATCTCCTGTCTCCTATTTGAGTGAAGCGATCACATCCAGCGATCGGTTTTTCATTCGCTGGCATCTGGCGAACATTCCGACAATCGACGTGGCGTCGTGGCGGCTGACAATCGATGGAGATGCCGCCGAGCGACCATTCACCCTGACGATGGAGCAGCTTCGCCAGGAGTTTGATCCGGTGGAACTCGTGGCGGTTTGTCAGTGCGCGGGTAATCGACGCGGCCTCACGGATCCGCATGTGCCGGGCGTGGAATGGGGAAACGGAGCGGTCGGCAACGCCCGATGGAAGGGGGTTCGACTCAAGGACGTCCTCGCGCGCGCAGGATTGAGGCGAGAGGCGGTCGAAGTCGCATTTAACGGCGCCGACGGACCCGTGCTCGAGGCGACGCCGCATTTCATTAAAAGCCTGCCGGTCACGAAGGCGCTCGACGACGACACGCTGATCGCCTACGAAATGAATGGCGCACCGCTGCCGCACTGGAACGGATTTCCGGCGCGATTGATCGTACCGGGTTGGGCCGGCACCTATTGGGTGAAACAAGTCGTGAACATCAGCGCATTGGGCCAGCCTTTGAAGAGCTTCTGGATGAGCACCGCTTACCGGATTCCCAAGGGCAAGTACCCGTCCGTTGATCGTTTTCTGTCGCAGGAATCCGAGACGACGACGCCGATCACGGAGATCGACGTGAGTTCGGTAATCACGAATATCAGCGAGGGCAGCCGGTTCAGGGTCGGAACGCCGTTCCTCATCAAGGGAATCGCGTGGGATCCCGGGTTTGGGATTGGCCGCGTCGAAGTTTCCGTCGATGAGGGAGGCACTTGGCGGGCTGCACAACTAGGAGCCGACCTCGGTCGGTTCTCGTTCCGTCCCTGGCAGTTCGCATTCACGGCTCGCTCGAAGGGTGCCGTGACGCTTAACTCGCGTGCGATCAACGGCCGGGGAATGACGCAGACCGAGACGTGGATCGCGAACCCTGCTGGCTACCATAACAATGTCATTCAGCGAATCGGCATCCAAATCGTTTGAGAGCGCAGCCATGAAAATACGCGTAAGTCTCGTAACCGCTGGCGCCCTGGGGCTGGCGTGCGTGGCGCCGGCCGGCGCCGACGAGACGAGTCTGCATCTGAAAGATGGGCCGGAATTGGCGAGTGTCAATGCCTATTGCTCGATCTGTCACAGCGCCGACTACATCGAAATGAACTCCCGATTCCTCAAGCGCGCCGCTTGGGAAGCCGAAGTGACCAAGATGATCAAGGTCATGGGTGCTCCCATTCCGGAATCCGACGTGCCTCGAATCGTCGACTACCTGGTCCGCAATTACGGCGTGGAGTGACGAAGCGTTGATCGGCGCACGGTTCCATGAGCTGAAGCAACATCTTTTCTCCGAAGATGTCGAGGGCTTCGATTCACTGTCCGAGCTTGCCTTGGATTTGCGATCGTCGTGGAATCACGCGACCGACGACGTCTGGCGGCGGCTCGATCCTCTGCTGTGGTCGCTGACGCACAACCCATGGGTCGTGCTGCAAACGGTCTCGCGGGAGAAGCTCCGGCAGGCCTTGGCCGAGCCCGCTTTCCGCAGTGAGATCGAAGATCTGGTTCGAGCCAGGCGCGATGCGGCCGCAGCTCCCGGATGGTTTCAGAAGAACTACCCCCGATCTTCGCTGACGCGTGTTGCGTACTTCAGCATGGAATTCATGCTGAGCGAAGCATTGCCCATTTACTCGGGCGGCCTTGGCAACGTGGCCGGTGATCAATTGAAGGCAGCGAGCGACCTCGGCGTTCCGGTCGTCGGCATCGGCCTGCTGTACAGTCAAGGCTATTTCAGCCAAGTCATTGGTAAGGACGGAACGCAAACAGCGCTGTTCCCGTACAACGATCCGGGACAGTTGCCGATCACGCCCCTGCGTCGCGCGAATGGTGAATGGTTGCGGCTGGAAATCGCGTTGCCCGGTTATTCGGTGTGGCTGCGCGCGTGGCGGGTCCAGGTCGGCCGGGTGCAATTGTTTCTGCTCGACAGCAACGATGCCGCGAACTACCCCGCGTATCGAGGCATCACGAGCGAGCTCTACGGCGGCGGCCCTGAGCGTCGTCTCGCGCAGGAGATGCTTCTGGGGATCGGAGGATGGCGGCTGTTGGGTGAATTGGGCATGCAGACCGAAGTCTGCCACCTCAATGAAGGGCATGCCGCCTTTGCGGTGTTGGAGCGCGCCAGGAGTTTCATGCAGCAAGCCGCGCAGCCATTCGAGGTGGCGCTGTCGGTCACGCGAGCGGGCAATCTGTTTACGACCCATACCGCGGTAGCGGCCGGCTTCGACCGCTTCGCGCCGGCGCTCATCGAGCAGTACCTCGGTAGTTACGCCGAGAGGGAACTCGGCATAACAATCGACGAGTTCCTCGGCTTGGGCCGGGCAAATCCGAGAGATGCGTCGGAACCTTTCAATATGGCGTATCTGGCGGTTCGCGGCAGCGGCGCGGTCAACGGCGTGAGTCGCTTGCACGGATCAGTGAGCAGGACGCTGTTCGAGCCGCTGTTTCCGCATTGGCCGCCGGACGAGATCCCGGTCGGATCCGTGACCAATGGCGTACATGTTCCGACCTGGGACTCGGCTCCGGCCGATGAGCTTTGGACGCAGGTCTGCGGAAAGAATCGCTGGATGGGAACGACGGAAACCCTCGATCAGGACTTTCGCCGTGTCTCGGACCAAAGCCTCTGGCGCTTGCGGTCGACGGGCAGAAAATCGCTGATTGATTACGCCCGCGAACGATTGTCGCGCCAGCTGCTCGCATCCGGCCACTCGAGCGAAGAGGCTGAGTCCTCAAGGCATCTGTTCGATCCTAACGCGATGACCCTGGGGTTCGCACGTCGATTCGCGGCTTACAAAAGGCCAAATTTGCTGCTGCACGACGCGCAGCGCTTGTTGCGCCTCTTGAGCAATCCGCAGCGTCCCGTGCAGCTGATCATCGCCGGCAAGGCGCATCCGGCGGACCAAGCAGGTCAAGCGTTGATTCAGCAATGGATCCAATTCATCCGGCAGCCCGAGGTGCGTCCCCACGCGATTTTCCTCAGCGACGACGACATGTTGTTGACGGAGAATCTGGTGCAGGGCGTGGACCTCTGGATCAACACGCCACGGCGTCCCTGGGAGGCTTGCGGTACGAGCGGCATGAAGGTCCTCGTCAATGGCGGCGTCAATTTGTCGGAATTGGATGGATGGTGGGCGGAGGCATATACGCCGGCAATCGGCTGGGCATTGGGGGATGGCCAGGAGCATGGCGATGATCCGCGCTGGGACGCGGCCGAGGCTGCCGCACTTTACGACTTGCTCGAGCGCGAGGTGGTCCCGGAGTTTTATGAGAGGGACGCGAGCGATATTCCGACTGCGTGGGTCAATCGCATGCGTGAAAGCATGGCGCAATTGACCCCGCGCTTTTCCTCGAATCGCACGGTGCGTGAATACACCGAGCGGCATTATCTGCCGGCCGCGGCGGCCTACGAGTCTCGCAGCGCCGACAAGGGCGCAATCGGCCGGCAAATCGCCGCTTGGCGGCGTACAGTGAATCAACAGTGGGACTTGCTGCGCTTCGGAGCATCACGGATCGAGTCGCAAGCGGATCACCACCGGATCGAGGTCGAAGTGTTCCTCAATGATCTCGACCCGAGAGCGGTGCGAGTTGAGCTCTATGCGGATGGATTAGACGGCGGCGCTCCGGTGCGGCAAGAAATGCGCTGGCTGCGCGCGCTATCCGACGCGTCGCGGTCGTCGGTGTATGGCACGACGATGCCAAATACGCGCCCCGCGGGCGACTACACGGCGCGAATATTGCCGCAGCACTCCGGGGTGACGGTGCCGTTGGAGTGTGCTCGAATCCTCTGGCAACGATGAGGACAGCGCTCATTCGCTCGGCGGCATCCAGCGCGCCATCGTCATCCCAATCGATCGCAAAATGGAGTTGGCGGTCTATTCGCGCACGACGATATTGTTATGGACGTGCCGGACGCCATCGGTGTCCTTCGCGATCATTTCGGCGAGATCACTGGCATCCTTCGTGGGTGCTTTGCCGCTCAACCAGACGATGCCGGCATTATCGGTGTCGACCTGGATGTTGGTCAGTGTCGAGAGATTTTTCTCCGCAAGTTTGGCCTTCACCTTGGTCGTAACGATCGAATCCCTGACAAACGCGCCGGGGTGAGAAGAATCGGAATCATTGGCCGTATCGGCCAGTAACGGCGCGGCAGCGGTTCCGGTCAAGACAAGTGCGGCGATAATCACTAGAGATTTCATGGTGGTCCTTATAAAAAAAGTCTGAAACCGACCGGCGGGCATCACATTCGTCCATGCGATGCCACACCGGCGGTCGGATGGAGGTGAATCAGCGTTTGTCACCGGTGGCATGGCCACGCCCGTCGCGCTCTTCGTTGCCTTTGAAGCCGGCTTGATTCACGCGCTTTGCCGGTTCCGCTTTCTCGCCGCGGTTGGGTAACGCGCCCTTGTAGCCATGATCGGGATGGAACCCGTTGTTGACGTTGCCGCGGAAGTTGGCGGGGCCATGAAACCACGGGCCGGCGCCGACGAACACGTCACTGCTAAACCATTCCGGACCGTAGTAGCCGGAGGGGGCACAGTTATAGGGAGCGACGTCATAATATCCATACGGGCATTCGGGAGCGACACCGATATTGACGCTGACCTGGGCCTCGGCTTTCGGGAGGCTAGCTGTAAGGCAAATTGCGGTAGCCGCAGCCATTGCCAGAAAATTGAATTTAGTCATTTGTTCACCTTCGGTTTGGTAAGTCGATATCTCGCGCAACCATGGATCCAGCGGCGATCATCATGGTTCTGTCTCAATTCAGGATGCGAAAAATGCCATACACCGAGCGTGCGGTCTGTCTGCTAACGAACCCTTGGCAACGGTCTCGCGTGGCATGTGCAACGCGTCAAGCCATTCAGCCTCAGCGCAAGTGCAGGCTGCTCGCCTACCAATTGAGCTCGCTGATCATCGCGGCATAAGTCTCGATGCCGTCCCAAAGGTTCTTCAGCCGCAGATTTTCGTCGGCCGCATGCTGGCTATTGTCGTGATTGACGATCGGTAGCCCGATCACGGGCTGCTTGAATAGTTCGGCGAACAGGTAAATCGGCACGCTGCCGCCCATCATCGGCATGATCGCGACGGGACCGTGCGCTGCCTTGCTGGCGGCGCCCAGAACGGCTTTGGCGGTTGGAGAAGACATGTCGGAGCGCAGCGCCGGGTATCCTTGTTCCCAGTCGAGGCGCACGATGCGGCGATTCGCGAGTCGCAACTTTAAGTCCGGTTCCGCCGAGACGATCGTCCAGCCTTTGGCGCGCACAAAGGCCTCGACCGATGCGCGCACCGCCCCTGGGGTTTGATCGGGAACGAGGCGGAAATCAATCGAAATCGTCGCAGTGGTCGGAATCGCGTTCGCCGCTGCAGCGCCGACCTGGCCCGAGCGGATGCCGCGAATGTTGAGCGCTGGGCGCATGAGGCTCAAGCTCAGCCCCTCGTGGCCTTCGGATCCGCCGATCGCGAAGTCCCGTTTCAGCTGATCTTCGACGTCCGGAAGCTCGCCGATCGCTTGCAGCTCGGCCGGCGTCAGCGGGCGAATAAGATCGGCGAAGCCCGGAATCAAAATGTTGCCGTCCTCGTCGCGCATCTGCGCAATCAATGTCGCCGCCATCGCCGCGGGATTGGGAACCCAGTTGCCATAGTGGCCGTCGTGCAATGCGCGAATCGGCCCAAAGACGGTCGCCTCCAAGCCCATCGTTCCCCGCGCGCCGAAGTAGATCATCGGCCGCCGGGACTGATGCACCGGTCCGTCGCCGATCAGCCAAAGATCGGACGTGAACAGAGGCTGATTCGCGCGCAAAATCTCGGCGAGGTGTGTGGAACCGGCCTCTTCTTCACCTTCCCAGGCCACTTTGATATTCACCGACGGCTTTATATTGGATGCTTTGAGCGCGTCGTATGCCGCCAGGAACGCGACAATCGACGCCTTGTCGTCGCTGGCGGCGCGCGCGAACAGCCGCCACTCGGGATCGAAGGGCGGCCGCGCGCTCATCCAGTCGATGTCGTGCTCGCCGGAATGCAGGGGGCCGCTGCGCATGACCGGAGTAAACGGGTCGGAACTCCATTGAGACGGGGTCACTGGTTGACCGTCGTAGTGAGCGTAGAAAACCACGGTGTGTTTGGCGCCCGGCGTCCTCAGCGCGCCGTAGACCAGCGGCGCAGCGCCCGTTGTGGTGGAAAGCTGGGTCGCGTCGAACCCGCGCTGCTTGAGCAAGGCTTGCAGGCGGTCGGCTGTCGCGGTCAGCCCGGCGGGGTCAGCCGCAATGCTGCGCAAGCGCGTCAGTTCGTCGAGCTGACCGATGATCGCCGCTTCGTGCGCGATTCGGTAGCGATCGACCTCATCCGCGAGACTGGCGGCGGCGGCGTGTGCCGCCGCCAAGAGAAAAATGCCGCCAAACACCGCGTCGAAAAAACGTCTCATGCTTGATCCTGCTGACCGTTTGAAACCCAGGCCGCGGTGTTCTACGGCACCGTCGGCCTCGATGCTATAGCGTTCGGCCAGTGACCGTCCAGCGCTTGGCCGCGGCGGCCTGCGGTGCTCTATGCGCGGGCGTTTGTTGCAGTTAAAGTCCTGCCAATCGGAGATGATCATGAAACGCGTGAGCCATATCGTTGATGCTGCGTGCGCCTTATGCATCACGATGGCGCTGAGCCCGCCGGCGTCGGCCGCGGCGCCATTCTCATTCGATGCGGCACCCGGACGCTTGCCGAAAGACGTCGTGCCGCTCGACTATACCGTCAATATCGTACCGGATGCGGACGCGCTCACGATCGACGGCACGGAGTCCGTGACGCTGCAGTTCCGGCATGCCACGGCGACCGTGATATTCAATTCGCTCAACGAGACGTTGCATGACGTGCGTATCGATGGCCGGCCCGTTCAAAGCGTGGCGTCGGACGACGCGCGGCAGTTGACGACGATCACGCTGGCGGCCCCGGCACGACCGGGCCGGCACCGATTGACGTTCTCGTACCTGGGTAAGATCGAAACTCAGCCGCGCGGATTATTTCGCCAGTCCTATACAAGGCCCGGCGGCGCTCAAAGACTGCTGCTGTCCACGAAAATGGAGGGCACGGATGCGCGCCGCATGTTCCCCTGCTGGGACGAGCCCGCGTTCCGATCCAGCTTCCAGCTGATCGTCACCGTGCCGATCGGATGGGCGACGATTGCCAATATGCCCGCTGCGACGCGCGTCGAAAACGGTTTTGTCGCCACCACGACGTTTCAGCGTACGCCGCGCATGCCTTCGTACCTCATCGAATTCACGGCGGGCGACTTCGTCGCGCTGTCGGCTCAGAGCGCACGCACGCAAATGAATGTATGGGCCGACCGGGGTCGCGAACAGGACGGCGCGACGGCGCTCGCCAATGCACGGCAGATTCTCGCCGACTATGACGAGTACTTCGGCTTTCCTTATCCGCTGCCGAAGCTCGACTCGATCGCGGTACCCGGTGGTTTCGGTGGTGCGATGGAGAATTGGGGTGCCATCACCTACAACGATCAACTGCTGCTCGTGACGCCGCACAGCACGATCGAAAACCGTCAGAACGTCTATGCCGTCGAGGCGCACGAGATGGCCCATCAATGGAACGGCGACCTCGTCACGATGGGTTGGTGGGATGATCTGTGGCTCAACGAAAGTTTTGCCTCGTGGCGCGCCGCGAAGCAGACCGACCTGCGCAACCCCGAATGGAAGTGGTGGGAGCTACAGGATGGACGCAAGGAGCGCGCCATGCATGCCGATGCGTTCCCGGTTTCCCACGCGATCCGACAGCAAGTCACCGACGAACTGCAGGCCGCCAATGCCTTCGACCCGGAGATCACCTACGACAAGGGGCAGGCGGTACTTCGGATGCTGGAAGCCTACCTCGGCGACAATTTATTCCGGGACGGGGTCCGCAGGTACCTCAGAGCGCACGCCTACTCGAATGCGACGAGCGAGGATTTGTGGAACGCACTGAGCGCGGCGAGCGGCACCGATGTCGGCGAGGTCGCGGCCGGCTGGATCGAACAGCCCGGCTTTCCCGTCGTGAGCGTCGTCGCCGAGTGCGACCCGGCGGGCAACCGTACGGTGACGCTGTCGCAAAAGCGTTTCCTGCTGCGCGGCGCCGATTCCGCCGCCTTGCGTTGGCGCACCCCGGTGCGAATTCGATCGGGTGCCGACGGCGAGCCGCAGGCCATGCTGCTCGTGCACGACGGACAGACGACACCGGCCGGCCGATGCGACGAGCCTCTGAGCTTGAATCCCGATGCGATCGGCTATTATCGCGTGCGCTACGATGCGCCGAGTTTTGACGCGAACCTCAAGAATTTCGGCCGGCTGCGCAACGGCGACAAGATCGCGTTACTGGACGATCAATGGGCTTTGGTCGAGTCCGGGACCGAGCCACTCGGCACCTACCTCGCGCTCGCCTCCTCGATGGGCGCCGATCTCGACACACGCATCTGGCAACAGATTGCGGCGTCGCTCGCGACCATCGAGTCCGACGAGCGAGGCACGCAGGGACATGCCGCGTTCGCCGCCTACGCGCGCTCGATCATCGAGGCCGCCGCGCACCGATTGGGCTGGGACTCACGGCCCGGCGAGGCTCCGGATCTACAGCAACTGCGGCGCCTGCTGATCAAGAACCTCGGCGCCTGGGGTGACCAAGCCGTCATTGACGAGGCGCGCAAACGCTTCGCCGCATTCGTCGCGGACCACAGCGTCATGGGACCCGATGATCAGGCGCTCATTCTGTCGATCGTCGCCCGCTATGCCGACGCGTCGAGCTTCGATGAGCTGCACTCGATCGCCAAGCAAGCCGCCGACGAAACCGAACAGCAGCGCGATTTCCTCGCGCTCATGGATGTCGGCGATCCGCAACTGGCCAAGCAGGCCGCGGCGATCGCGTTGTCGGCCGAGATTCCGCCGCAGGGCGCGCGCTGGCGCATGGCCCTGGTCGTACGCCTCGCGGGGCAGCACCAAGAACTATCGTGGTCGACGTTCACCGCGAACGCCGAGATGCTGCTTGCGCCGATGCCGAAGTACGCGCCGCTGATCACCGCGCAGTATGTCCCGGCCGATTTCTGGGATTGCGCGCCGCTGGATCAGATCGAGGCGTGGGTACGCGCGCACGTCCCGGCGGAAATGTCGGCCAATGTCGCGCGCGGCATGGAGGCCGCTCGGTTCAACAGGCTCGAGAAGGACACACTGGTGCCGGCCGCGGATGCCTTGGTCCGCACCGCCTCGCGACCGCGTTGAAGCGCTGCTAGACGATCGAGTAGCGGCACTCGACGCAAGGATCGAGCGCCTCGACCGCGCGCATCGCAAGCGCCCGCGTCTCGTGCGGGGAACCGCTCGGCATTCCGAGCAGCCATTGCGGCAGCGCGCCGGCGGGATGGAAGTTCCACTCGGTGGGCGCAACGATGATGTATTCGGTGACGCGGGCGTCCGCGAGCGCGACTTCGTGCAGCAGCGTGCCGCGAGCGGTCTCGACCGCAGCACGTCCGCGGCCGGGCGCGACCGCGACGGCCGAGATCCGGCCGTACAGCAGATCGGTATCGCCGCGCGCTTGGCGCCCGAGTTCTACGAGCCGCGCAATCCAGTGCTGCATGAACGGCCGCGATTGCAAATTCGCAATCAGCGGCAATGCAGCCAGCCGGGACACGGGCCCCGTCTCGGCGGGGTGCCCTCGCAAGCTCGGCATCGCTGCGAATGCGGCGCTTAACATTGGCCATTGCTCGAGGCTTGCGGCGGCCTCTAGCGCCGGAAGCGGCGCATTCGAATGCGGCGGCGGCTCGGTCGATGCGAATCGCCGGCGACATTCGCGCGCCAAGGGCGCATCGGTGCTTTCGGCCCAACGCATCAGCGCATCGGGCGACGACAGCGATAACCACTGCTCGAGGCGGACTCCGAGCAAGTGATCGTCGATGAGTGCGCGCAGTGCCTCTGGCGTGCGAGCCGCGCGGCGCGCCTCAGCGGCGAACATGCCGGCATCGCCCGTG